>OGCL01000695.1_pt1 | contig 33450 bp, 38 predicted proteins | sample 1570041 | NCBI WGS metagenome assembly OGCL01 (sample SAMN06266162, study PRJEB24511) | hot springs metagenome | isolation source: Hot spring water | place: South Africa: Limpopo | collected 2015-06-22 | reverse complement strand
CTCGGGGAAGGATCCACCTTCCACTTCACCCTTCCATCGTTTTTTAGGCAAGAAAGTCAGGTGGAATCAGGAAAGATCGTTTAATTTATCCTTGATCCGGTCGAAATCCGATTCAGCGATATGGACGATGAACATCGCTTCCGAATTACTTTCCATAGCTGATCCATAGATATAGTCGATATTCACCCCTGCTTCCCCAAATCGTTTGGCCACCCTTCCAAGCATACCGGGTTGGTGGGGAAGTTTAAATACAAGAACCTGATCCGTGTGAAGAAGATGATTGGCTTCTAACAAAGCCTTCTCCGCGTCAGAAGGCTTATCCACGATGATCCGGATCAGGGAATAGTCTGAAGAATCTTTGAGGATGCTTCGGTAGCTTTCGGCCAGGGCAATTCGCCTGCCCGTTTTTTCCCTCATGTTAAAGAGCTCTTTGACCGAATCCTTGGCATTCTGGATGCTCATCGCCAGGATATTGATGTTTCCGGCCTTCAACACATCGCACATCTTTGAAAGCTCTCCAGGCGCATTGGTCAAAATCACAGAAAGTTGTGCTTTCCTTTCCATGGTCAATTCTCCTCTCTTGGTTTGCCGACGATGCATGGAAGATAACAGATCGCTTGATCTAAATCAAGAATTGTATTACCCCCAGCGACAAGCGGGTGGATTCACTACCGACTAAAGTCAGTCGAAGAAAAACAAATTGGCACAGACATTCTTACGAGAGATAACCTAAAATACTCGGTTGCGAGTCGAAGTCACCTGCCCATCGTATGTTTACCTCAGTCTTCACCTGATAGCTTAGGGTTTTCTACCCGAGTGAGACAATAACCGTTTGATTCCCAAGGGAACATGGTTGGATAGGTTAAATTAACCTAACTTTCATGTAATTGTCATCCAATTGACACACATGAGGTTTAAACTAACGTTTAATGAGCCAATGGTTATTATGCGACCTTCATATTCATACCACCCTCAGCGACGGGGAGGTTCCTATCGAAGATGTTGTCAGACTCTATGGAGAAGCGAAATTTGATGCCATTGCGATCACCGACCACCTCTTCGATACACAGACCCCAAGGAGCCTTGAAATCCATGAGGAGGGAAAGTCTGTTGAAGACGTGGCGGCCTATTTTCAAAAAATCGACGAAATAGCGCACTGGGCAAAGGAAACTTTCGATCTTCTCATCATTCCGGGTCTTGAGATCTGCAACCTTACTGAAGATTTTCATATCCTTGGACTGGATCTCAAAGAAGCCATACATCCAAACCAGGATGCTGAACACGTGATCGACGCAATTCACCGCCAGGGTGGCTTAGCCATAGCCTCTCATCCTCCACTCAAACTCTCTTACTTTCTCAATGAAGACAGGCAGTCCATTAACAGACATCCGCTCCACCTCTGGAAATATAAAGAGAGATATGTTGATAAGATAGATGCATGGGAAATCGCCAATCAGGAGGACCTCTTGGGAGAAGTCGGTTTGGAAAGACTTCCTTATGTGGCCAATTCGGATTTCCATAAACGTCATCACATCCATTCTTGGAAATCAATGATTTTTGCCAAGAAAGATAAGGAAGATATCAAGAAATCCATTCTTGACAAAAAAGTAGCCCTCTTCTTTTATAACGACGGGAAGAACCAGAGAGAGGTCCCTTGGAGGAAAAAAAAACGGGAGAATCAAACGCCCCAGGAGGATGAGATGAAAACGACGGAGGGCATGAAAATATTAATTATTGATGATGAAAAGGATCTGGTTGAGCTCATATCTTATCACCTCGAAAACAAAGGATTTAAGACCCTCAAGGCTTATGACGGTTATGAAGGCTGGGTGAAAATCGAGTCAGAAAAACCTGATCTTTTAATCCTCGACCTGATGATGCCCAATCTTGATGGATGGGAACTCTGCCGCCTGGTCCGTCATAGTCAGCAAAAGGACATTCGAGAAACTGGGATACTTATGCTCACTGCAAGAGTATTACCAGAAGATCGGGTCTATGGACTCGAATTGGGGGCCGACGATTATTTGACGAAACCTTTTTCGGTTCGGGAGCTGTTACTTCGTGTGGCAAGATTGGCAGAAAAGAGAAAAACCATCTCACAATTAGAAGATGAGGTGAAATCTCTTCAGGTTTCCATGGAGACCAAAGAATCAAATATTCGAAAGATGGCTCATGATCTAAAATCGCCCCTCATTTCTATAGGGTACTCTGCGAGAAGAATGCTTCGGAAGCAGCCGAATGAGGAAACGACCTCAGCGCTTCAAACGATTTTTGACAGTAGCCTCCAGTTGACCCAATGGATCGATGAAACGCTCGGTCTCCCTCCGATCGACCCAGCCACCTTTCAGGAACAGATAAGAGCAGTGGAGATGGACTCGCTCTTTACGAAAGCCATCAATCTGTTAAAAGAAAATGCGTTAGAGAAGGATATTGAAATTAGATTGAAGGTTTCCCACACAATACCTAAAATATTCTGCCACGAGTCCATGATCTTCAGGGCGTTGGTCAACCTTCTTTCCAATGCCCTGAAATATACTCCAAAAGGGGGAAGGGTTGACATATCCGTTATCGCCTATCTGAACAAAAGGGGAAGCGGGGTTCTGGAAATCACGTTGAAGGATAACGGGATCGGAATTTGTGAAGAGGATTTGGAGAAGATCTTCCAACCCTATTATCGAGGTAAAAATAATCCTTTTGAAGAGGGAAAGGGGTTGGGCCTTTCATTGGTTAAAGAAGTGGTAGACCTCCATGGTGGAAAGATCTTGGTCCAGAGTGAACCCAATATTGGGAGTATCTTTTCGATTCTATTACCCATTAAAGATGTTCCTCAGGAGGGGTTCGAGAAGGCAACCCCAGAACGAGTTGAAAAAACATTGTCTTTATCAAACCGTGAGTCTTAAGAGGTGTGTTAAAAATCAACAGGTCTTCTTAACGTTCGTTGTTCTCTTTAAACCGATACCCTACCCCTCGGATCGTCTCAATCCAATCTCCCAAAGGGCCTAATTTTTCTCTCAATCGGCGGATATGCGTGTCTACGGTCCTTGCATAGCCTTCGTAGGTATATCCCCAGACACGGTCGAGCAGATTTTCACGGGTAAAAACACGACCTCTTCTTGAGGCCAGTTCGAAAAGAAGTTTAAATTCGGTATGGGTCAGTCGAACTGGCTTCTTTTTGACTGAAACATGATGTCTCTCCGCATCAATCAGAAGGTCTCCGATCTGAATCAGTTTCTCACTTTCCTGAGGAGATTCTTTTCTTTTAAGGATCGCCTTTGCCCGGAGTACAAGTTCCCTTGGGCTGAAGGGTTTTGTGACATAGTCCTCAGCCCCTAACTCAAAACCGACAATTCGGTCCATCTCTTCCGTTTTGGCCGTGAGCATCAGAATCGGAATCTTTTGAGTCGAAGGGTTGGCCTTGAGTGCCCGGCAGATATCCTTTCCGTCCATATCTGGAAGCATTAAATCGAGAATCACAAGGGCGGGGCGCAATTTTTTCACTTTTTCTAAGGCAGAGGATCCATCCGAGGCCGTGGCCACAGGATAACCAGATTGTTTCAACTGATATTCAACTAACTTCGAAATATCCTCTTCATCCTCTATGACTAAAATTGGATTCATGCCGATGTATTCTCCTCTTTTCTAACCGGCCGGAAACGATGAAAAGGGAACCTCTCTTAGACTCCTGACGATGGTATAGTTTTTCTTGAAATAGGGTGATAAATCAACAGTTTGAGACAATTGAGATAAAGAAGGACAGAAAGGTAAAGTGTGAAGATACGAACAGTTTTTCCAATTTTTCTAATCACGACCTCCATGATTTTATTGTATCTGATCTATGTTACGAAAAGGTTTCATTTTTCTATATTTTTTGTGAACTCCCTACTTCGAATGAAATCCACTTTAGTTCACAAGAATGTCACATTCATTTAACTCTTTTGCCATATTTTCTTGTTAAAAATAGAGTCATGAAGATTTTTACATCGTCTCATCAGATAGAAGGGAGTGGTGCCCATGACCAAAGACAGGGTCTTATTCGTATGCGTCCAAAACAGTGCCCGCAGTCAGATGGCAGAGGCATGGTTGAATCACCTCTGTGGGGATCGTTTTGAGGCCTCCAGCGCGGGATTGGAAGCTGGAACGTTAAATCCCCTCGCTGTCCAAGTTATGAAAGAAGTGGGAATCGATATCTCGCGAAACAAGACCCAAACCGTCTTTGATTTGGTGAAGGAAGGAAAGATCTATGCCTATGTCATCACCGTCTGTGATGAGGCGAGCGCTGAACAATGTCCCATCTTCCCCGGCGTGACTAAACGCTTGCACTGGAGCTTCCACGATCCTTCAACGGTTACAGGAACACCAGAGAAGAAACTGGAACAAGTCAGAAAGATTCGGGACGATATTAAGTCTGCAGTAGAAGCCTGGTGCAAAGAGCATCGTATATGAGTACCTGCCCTTGAACTGAGCCGGCTATCCGATCGGGCCAAACTGTATTCGCACGTCAGATTAGCTGTGGACGACTTTTACTAACCCAGGCATTTTTTTCTAATCTGTCTACGACATCCATGAGGCCACATGATCGACACCCGACCAGATATTTCCTTCCGGTTAGGCATTTGAGTATTTCCTTAATCCAGCGATAACGAGTGATTTTTCTTGAGGACCTATCGAAATGGCCCATATATTGGCCTTGGCAGCCAATGCCTTTGTTGGAGGCGATTATTTGGAGGATTTGGAGGCCCTTCGTGAGGATGTAGCGATACAGAGAGCCATTGGCCGCAAAGACCTTCCAGACCCTACGACGGCAGGAGATTTTTGTCGTCGGTTTACCCTGGGTCAGTTGCTGCAGTTGAATCGGGCCTATGGACAAATCGAGCGGCGAGTCTATGAGCGGCGTCCGGAGGTGACTCATTGGACGTTGGATGTGGATGCGAAGGTACAAGAGGTTTACGGGGAGAAGAAGCAAGGGGCGGCCAAGAGCTATAATGGAATTTATTCTCTTCAGCCGATGGATAGCTTTGTCCATGAGACGGACGAGATGATCCATTGCGAGCTTCGGTCGGGCAACACGCATCCGGGTGCCGGAGGAGCAGGTTTTTTGAGGCGGCTGAAACGTAAGATTCCTCAAACCGTCAAGAGTGTGCATCTTCGGAGCGATTCGGCGCTTTATGACAAAAAGGTGGTGGAGGTTTGCCAACAGGAAGGATGGCGCTTTACGATCACGGCGGATCAGACGGGTCCTTTGATGAGACAGATCGAAGCGTTGCCGGAGTCGGCATGGGAGAGGGATGCCGAGGAGGAGTCGCTCAGCTATGGAGAGCTCTGGTATCAGCCGGTCCGATGGCCTCATGCTTATCGATATCTGGTTCGGCGTGAGAAGAAAGCGGCCAAGGGCGGACAAGGGGCGCTGTTTGAGGTCTTGAGCTATTCGTACTATGTGGTGGTGACCAACAGTGAGGATGAAATCAAAAAGGCTCTGGAGCTTCATGATAAACGAGGGATGAGTGAGCGAAGGATCGCCCAGTTTACCAACGAGTTTCTGTTTCATCTTCCGATGGCCAACTTCATGGGCAACTGGGTGTATCTGCTTTGTGCTCAATTGGCCTATAATCTGTCGCTCTGGATACGGGATCTGGTGTTGCCTCCTTTTTATCGGAAGAAACACATTAAGCGGATTCGGCGAACCATCGGGTTGATCGCCTCCAAGGTGACTCATGGGGGACATCAGGTTCGGTTGAGGATTTCGGTGCTTCATCGCTGGTGGCGAGACTTTGTACATGGGTGGCAGAGGATTCCGGAGTTGCAATGGGCTATCGGAGCCGGATAGGTGAATAGCGTTTTCCTTCTAAAACAGTGTGGCGTTGTCAAAAGAACTCAACCCAGGGGGAACTGCTCGTATGTGACTGCCCCGATTCCGCTCCCCTTCAGGGGTAAACGACCCTGGAGTCAGGAAATAAGTCATAGTGCAGGGATTAAACCTTTTTTCAAATACCTGAATGGCACCCATAGTTCACTTTAACCAGATAATTTTTATTTTTGTCTCCTTATCGCTGGATTAAGGTTTGTACTTTCCTCGGTAAGCATTAAAGTCAAAATCAAAGAGAATCGGGATCTCGCCCGAGATCACTCTTGCATAAGAGGTTTGTTTTGGAACGATGGGCTGATTGACCTTCAGCTTTTTAAAGTACTCGATGACCGGGGTGAGGTTATCCAGGGTACCACCCAGGGCAATATTGATCCCGATGGATGATGTATAACCGACAGCGGCTGAAGTGGGATCGAGGTATCCGACCATTCCTTTGTAGATGGGTTTCAGCAGATCAGCCCATGACTTGGGGACGGGTTTTCCTCCCAAAGCATCTTTGTTGACAAACAAACCCACTGTCCCTGAGTGGATGGTGAACCAGTATCCTTCAGGATCCTTCAGACCGGTAGGGATCTCTTCCCATTTTGAAGGCTTATAAGGAGCGATAACGCCAGCTTCTTTAGCCAGAATCGCGAAGGTTACGCCAAAGTAGGCGACATCCGCCACAGGGTTATTCTTCTCGGCAATCAATTGAGAAAGGGTTTGTCCAGAATTCTTATTATCATGAGGGACATCGATATTAAGAGTTTCTTTGATCGCTTCAAGCTGAGAACCCCAGTCCGCCCATTCCGGTGGACAGTTATAACAGATGGCTGTTTCTGCGCTAAAACCTACACTAACCCATGTGAACACTAAAAACGTAAACAAGAATAACATCCCAATCGTTTTTTTCATCCTACACCTCCCCGTATGGTTTAATAGAATTTGATTAAAGAAGAGTGTATTTCATCGATGTTACAAAGACGCTTCTTTTTTCTTAATTTTTGGTGAAGCCTTTTTTTGAACATGATCAATGGAAGGTGATCGAAACGTGGCACAAGGTGTTAGCGTTTCGTTAAGTTTTTGACATCTCTACCCATTTGGATCTTTAAAAGTCCTCTGGCTATGGAACGGGATGTCTCTCCTCTGAAAGAAAAGAGACGACTCGAGGGGAGGGTAGAATGTGTAAACACCCGACAGATGACCTGATAATTTAGAACCGGTTAGTTTAAAGCAAAAATTTTTTCACATGAAATCCATCAAATTGTAAATCTCATTTGTTAATGGTTTACTATCCATCATTTTTCCAGTGCGGATGAGGGGATAAAAATATGCAATACGAATTTACAGATGAGGATAACGTTCTGGTCATCAAAGTATCAGGCAAGGTTTTGACCAACGAGCGATTGCTCACCAAAAGAGAATTAACCTCCCGTCTCCAGAAACCCAATCCGAATGTCATCGTTGACCTCTCCGGTGTCAAAGGACAGGGAGGACCATCCTTTTTGGGAATCCTAAACTTTCTCAGGATGGAGGTCCATATGCTGGGCGGGAAAATTAAATTTTGTGCTTTACCTTCTGACCTTCTTCACTCTTTTCAGGAAAATCGCTTGCGGGATATCTTTCAAATTGAACAAACCATGATCCAAGCGAAAAGGAGCCTAAAAAACGAGAACCATGGGGAGAAACATTGAAGAACTTCAACAGGGAATCTATCTTTTGCGGGGTGAAGCCAAAGGAAGCCATAGTTATCTGATCAGGGGGAAGAACAGAACGATTTTGATTGATTCCGGTTTGGATCAGAATTTTCTCATTCTGAGGGAAAACCTGTCCGCCCTTGGGCTTAAAATAAAAAACATTGACATTGTCATCAATACCCATGAGCATCTGGATCATATCGGTTCGAACCGCTATTTCCAAGAATCGGCCCTGATTGCCGCCCACCGCTTTGCAGCCACCAAAATCACCTTGGGCGACCATTTTGTCACCTTCTATCGCTCGCGGGACCTGAACGAGATCCCTCTCCACATCCATCTCTGGCTCGAAAACCGGTCGGTATTTGACCTCGAAAGTCATTATCTTGAGGTCATCCATACCCCTGGACACACTTCCGGTTCAATTTGTATTTATGAATTTAAGTCGAAAGTCCTCTTTTCAGGGGATACTATTTTTGCAGGAGGAACTCTTTCTTACATCGCAGAATCCGGCAGCATCGGGGATTATATCCATTCCATCATCCGATTGGAATCCAGAAAGATATCTGCAATCTATCCTGGTCACGGTGTCATCTCACACGCCCCTGAACAGGATCTTTCAGAAGCCATTCGGAATGCTAAAAAGCTCTTAAATGGTGAAGAAGATATCTCCATCAGTCCGTTTCGCCCTCCCTCTGTTCCAACCCTTCCCTCAGGAGATTAAAGGCTTTCGAGACTCTTCATGCCTTCCTTTCGATCGATTAGTGATGTTAGAAAAGGAGAAGTGTTAAACAAGATTGTCACATGATCTCCATTAAGCCGTATCAAACTCCATATTCTAACAATAGGGGAGGAAAGCAGGTTTATCTTATGAGATCGCTTTTAGTATCTCGAGTAGGTTCTCCTTGGATTCTCCCGTTTGGAGGAAATAGCGATTGCGAAGTTCCATGATCAACATTCCACGATAAGTGGAAAGATAGGTTGACAAAATCTGAGCCATGGGAATCTGGCCCCATCCTACCGGCATATGGGAATCTCCCCTCCCGAAGGGAATTTGATGGGTTTGTATCTTTTCGTGATGATAGATACTTTTTCCAAAATTATCATGAATGTGGGTATGGACGATGTGTGGTTGAATCTGAGCTGTGGCTTCAACTGGATCAAACTGATAAAACTGAGCGGCCATATAGAGATGACCCACGTCCAGGTTGATTTTCACATTGGGACGATTAATCTCCTCGATCTGCTCCTTAAGGAGATCAATTCTCTCCCCATAGCAATAGGGGCTGTGATAGGAATAAGGACGTGCGTTCTCCACGCAGATGGTCACAGAGGAATATTCGCTCGACAACTTAGCCAAAACCTCCTTCTCCATCTCCAATAGCTCAGCCGCCCTCTTGTTCGATATTCCATTTCCTTTTTGAAAAGGAAATGTTTCTTCCGGAATAAACCGGCCCGCGTGGTAAACAAGGATGGAGGAGCCGATGGTTAATGTAAATTCAAGGCTGGCCCGAAAAACAGATAAGTGAAGCCCCGATTGTTCTTGCTCCATCAGATTTAATGGGTTGGGCGAGTGAACGCTGTAACTGAAATCAAAATCGTTTAATATGTTGAGAATCTCCTTCACCCTTCTGAGATGGATCTTTCCATTACGGATCGCATCCAGACCGTGAACAGGTAATTCAGCAGAACTTAATCCGATTCCCTTATAATAGTTTAGATCCTCAATCAGCCTCTGGAGGGAACCATCCACCCTGACCTCATCGATTTTCGCGCCGATTTTCAACATGAGGAGTAAACCTCCCTTCCAGAAACGAAGGCCTTTCGGACTTTTGGAATCTCATCTTCCATTTCAACCCAAACCAGGTCCGCTTCCTTACCTTCAGCAATCGAACCAACCTCATGATCGAGTCCCACTGCTTGAGCAGGATGGAGGCTAACCAGGTTTACCGCCTCATGGAGGGATAGAATTCCAACCCTCCAAAGAGTGAAAACGGCATGGAGCATGCTCATGGGCGAATAGTCCGAACAGAGGATATTTCCATAACCCAAGGAGATCGCTTCCCTGGCACTGAGATTCTTCGATTGCGATTCCCCTCGCAAGGCATTCGGAGATCCGAGACAGATATGAATGCCCCGCTCGCTTGCAGCCCGGGCCGCTTCCAAATTCACGGGAAACTCGGAGATGCTAACGCCCATCTGAGAAAGCCACGCCACTTTTTCCTGAGAATCATCATCATGCGATACGAGGCGAAGGTTTTTTGATAGACAAAGGTTCAAAATATATTGAAGATGACCTCTCATGGCTTTGGCTTTCTCCTTCTTTCGCTCGATGATTTTCTCCAGTTCTGCATCGGTCTTCTGATACACCGTCCCATAATAGTTCTTAAAGAAAGCCACCTCTTTGAACTGGCCTTGTCCGGGGGTGTGATCCATAATGGAGAACAGATCAATACATCCTGCCTCGATGATCTCCTCCAGGTAGGGAATCGCCTCTTTATCTGTAATCTCAAATCGGGCATGGGCCTTTGTCCTGATCCCAAATTTCTTTCTCATTTGATTCAGTTTTTTGATTGTCTCCGTAGCAATTTGGTTTGAGCGAATCCCAAGCTCATCACCGGCATAGGAGATGGCATGGAAAGCCGTCGTGATCCCACAGGCCGAAAACTTCTTGTCCAGTTCGAAAAGGGCGATGTCGATGGGAAAGCGGCTATTCGGTCTCGGCTCGATCTCCTTTTCAATGGCATCGCTATGGAGATCGATCATGCCAGGCATAATGTATCTTCCTCGAGCATCTAACGATCTCCGCTTTAATCGAATACCCTCCTCAGTCACCTTAACAATTCTGCCCTCCTCCACCTGAATCGATCCTCTCTGAAGGATACCGTGAGGAAGCACGATCTTCCCGTTGACGATAATGAAATCTCGATCGAACATACTCCTCCTCAAATATGGCTCAAAAGGTATTCCCCGATCTGCATCGGAAACGGCCTCTCCGTGTTTCAAATATCTCCACCTAAGTGGTTATTCCCTCTCTTCCTCCCCATATCTTTCCATAGCCATGGAATCCAGTTGGTAGATCCGGTCTGAAATGGATTGTATAAGGGGCTCGTCATGAAAGATGCCGATCATGGTGGTGCCCTGTTTTTTAAGGTCTTGAAGTAACTCGAAGACCAATCTCACCGAACGATGATCGAGGGAGGCCGTGGGTTCATCGAGAAGCAACAGCCTGGGTTGCCAAAGGATGGCCCGCGCCAGGTTCACCTTCTGCTGTTCACCTCCGCTGAAGGTGGTTGGATAGGCATCGAAGAGATGGGAGGGGAGGCGAAGCCTCTCAAGAACCTCCGCCGCCTTTTGTCTTGCCTCTTTTTGAGAAATCCCGTTCTTTCTCAACAGAGGGTCTGCGACCACCTCCAAAGCCGGGACCCTCGGGATGACTTTTAAAAATTGAGAGACATAACCGATTTCTCTATCCCTGAGAACGATCATCTGATGGTCTTCAAGGGTTGTCAGGTTGACTCTTCCGAAGCTAAGGGATTCGTACTCGATCGTCCCACCGGTTGGCAGATAAGTTCTATAGATGCACTTTAAGATCGTGCTTTTGCCAGAACCATTGGAACCTAAGAGGCTGAGAAATTCCCCTCGATCCACCTCGAAGGTGGATTCGGGACAGCCCCGGATCACCTTCCCTCCCAATCGATACAGTTGAAAATCCTTTTGGAGTCGATCCACTCGAACCAACATCTGAGAACCCACTCATAGTTGTGAACTGACCAGCATCTGTGTATAGGAATGTTGGGGATCTTCCAGGACCTGGTCTGTCAGTCCCGCCTCGACAACCCGCCCGAATTTCATGACCATCGTCCTCTGACTTAATAGTCGGATGACCCCTAAGTCATGGGAGATCACCAACATGGCCAGATGGAGTTCTTGCTGCAGGTTTCGAATCAGATCGAGGACCCGGGCTTGGACAGAAACATCAAGCCCGCTGGTCACTTCATCCAGCAATAGGATCAACGGTTGGTTTGATAATGCCTTGGCAATTTGAACCCTCTGCTGCATTCCACCGCTGAAGTTCTTGGGTGGCTCATCCATCCGTTCGGAAGGCACTTCCATCTTTTTTAAGAGCGATGAGGCTCTTTGCCGGATCTGAGCAATACTTCTCCAATGGGCCATGACCAATTTTTCGGCAACGTTCCCTCCTGAACTGACATCCATTCTCAACCCCAGAGGAGGATGCTGATACACGATCCCCATATATCCATTCCGAATCTGTCTTTTTTGATAGGAACTTAACCCAAATAAATTTTTACCCTCCATCAGAGGCATCTGATTCAAGGTCGCAGGTCTGATGGCCCCTTCCTTTGCATTGGCCTTCAGTGTTGTCCCCCGAAGATTAAAATACATCTCTCCAGCATCAGGGTCCATATCAAAGTGAAGGATTCGAACAATGGTGCTCTTACCGGATCCGCTTTCGCCCACGATGCCCACGATCTCTCCGGGGTAAACCTCAACAGACACCCCAGCACACGCTACGATCGATCCACAATTGCAACATACATTGGTCTCCCGCTCAGGACCTGTGACCGTAAGGCACTGAGGGCAGCCCCTTCCAAAAGTCTTGGTGAGCCCCTTAACCGTTAGAATGGGGGAAGGTCGCATGAATCTCTCTCCTATCCTGCTCTGGGTCTTGGGGGTTCGGGCGTCTCTGTTCAAGGAGGCCTTTCTCACAATAGGAAGAATCCGAACATAGGTAAACCTTTTCACCCGTCTCCTCATGAAGGATTTCATCGAGGAAGGTGTCCACCCGTCCACATCTGGAACAGACCGCTCCTTTAAAATCTTCCACCCGAAATTTAAAATCTTCAAACTCGAGGGGTTTGACTGAGGTATGAGGAGGAACCGCATAGATTCGCTTCTCCCGGCCTGCACAAAAGAGAAACAAAGCCTCTGCCCTGTCCAATTTGGGGATATCCCATCTCGGGATGGGACTGGGATCCATGATATGACGATCATTGACGACAACGGGATATCGAGCGCCGATGCTGATCTCGCCAAATCTGACAATGTCCTCATAGAGGTAGATCCACATCTTGCTATAGTCCGCCTCTGCATGCATCCGCCGGGTCTCCATCTCAGATGGCTCAACCACCCTCAAGGCCTCTGGCAATGGAACCTGTAATACCAAAACCTGTCCCTCCTTCATCGGTTCTTCAGGAATTCGATGCCGGGTTTGAATGATCGTTGCCTCTATTGTATCCTGGGTGGTCTGCACGCCTGTGACGGCAATGATGAACCGTTTGATGTTAATCGCATTCACACTTTCGTCACACCCTTGGTCAATGACCTTTAAGATATCCTCATGGCCGATCAGGGAAAGGGTGATCTGAATGCCACCGGTTCCCCATCCACGGGCAATGGGGAGTTCTCTCGAACCAAAAGGAACCTGATAGCCAGGAATGGAGACGGCTTTCAATATCTTTCTCCGGATCTCCTGTTTTGCTCCTTCGTCAATAAAGGCAAATTGATATCCTTTCAACAGGCTCGATCCATTCAGTTGACGAAACGGTTCATCCGTTCGTTTTTCTTTCTGTCTCATTGCTCCCTCACCTTGTCCGTTGACCTCTCTTTAGCCTCTTGCTGAGCTCTTCGCAGTCTATCGAGATCGGATTGAAAAGTCACATAATGGGGGAGCTTATAGTGATGACAGAACCCCATCGACTCAATCCCATCAATGTGGGAGAGAACGAACTCCTGGTTTCCCGAGACCCCCTGGGATTCCCCTGTCTGAATGGCACGATCGAGGACGGCCATCGAGATCGCCTTGGTCTCGTTGTGTCCAAAACACAATCCATACCCCAGTGAAAATTTTGGGAATCCTCCGTTTCCAACAAATTTAGCGATCACCTCTGCTTCGGTCACTTTGATCTCTCCAATCGTATAAGCCCTTCCGGAATGAGGATGCCGGATTTTAATGGGAAGGTATCCAACCCTCAATTCTCCGATGGTGGGATGAATATCTCCATAGCCGCGCATAGTGGAATAGGCCAGAAGCAGGAGCCCGCCGGTCTCCCCTCTTGCCATGGCTTGCATCTGAGCACTCCGTGGGGCGGGAAAAGTGAGGGATTGGCGAGTCACATCAAGGATTGAATAATCCTTCTTCCCATCCCCTGAAGCAGCTTGTCCCTCGAGTCGGTCCAGCAGAAGTCCCTCCTTCCTCAGGAGGTCAATGACCTTAGGAAAGGTATCTGGTAAATGTTGGGGGACAACTCCTGAAGGCTCCAGACCTTTACAAAGCTCCTGAATCATATGGACTCGCCGCTCAGGGGAATCGTCCATAAGATCAAAATCGAGTAACCTGAGCGTATAATCGGAAGTTGCCCCTAAGAGTTGTCCTCCGGGGATATCTTTAAAGGCGGCTGAAATTCGGCGGACCACTCTCATCTCTCTGGTCGGTTGCGCCAACGATTCACCACGCCGGGGCAACGTCGTCCGGTAAGCCCGGAGCATAAAAGCCGCCTCAAACATGTCCCCGGCTGATTGTTTGATGGCCAGAGCTGCCAGATCAGGCGCATACAGAGAACCTTCACCCATCACCTTATCCACCAGGAAATAGAGCTGTTCTTTTATCTGTTCTGTTTGCAGAGGCTCAGATTTCCCTTTGATCCGTTCATAAGTGAGAAGTTTACCGGCATTTTCAACCGCCTCCCTTCCCCCTTTCACTGCAACGTATCCCATGTCTCCCTCAGTTCAATCTGTGTGGACCTTGGAATGCACATGAGCCTTCCAAGGGGATCTACGAAAATGGATTCCACTCCCAGGGGATATTCCGAATTGATCTCCTTCAGATGGAGGATCTCCCTTTTACCAAACCCATCCATACAAACCCTTGCCTCATTTTTGATCCCCGGGCCCTTTAAAGACAAAAACAGATTTCCTGGAGGCTCCTGGGAGAGTCTTTTGACCAAAAAAATGAGGGTCGCACTGGTATCCGGATATTCCTGGGTTCCTCGTTTGGGTTGTAATTTCGTTCCTTGACCATTCCCCAAAAGCGAGAGGATGAAATCAGCCTCATTGGGAGTGGCCACTCGACTTCCCGTCCGTTCGATGATCTCTTTTTCAAGCCCCCCTCCTTCTTCTCCTAACACGTGGAAGGTGACCTCATGGTTCAGCAGGGTCATGAGAACCATGAGGATTGGTGAGGGCCTTTGGGTTTCCTCAAGTTGACCATTGAAAAGAGAATAGATCCTGCCCGGATGGCTATAGGCATCAAGGAGAATTCTGAAAACCTTCTGGGTTAGGCGATAGGTCTCTCTGGGAATCAATGGATCCTCTCCCCTTTCAGGTTACCTTTGGACCATCGTCTCAAAGGAGACTTTCGTCCGTGCAATGAGTTGTTTCTCTCTTTCCTTTTGGACATTCATCTCTTGGGCACGCTCATCTAAAAAGCCTCGAAGCCACTCCTGGAGGTCCACGTTGTCGCTCTTAAAGATGGCATCCATCCCGGCCATCAAGATCGTTCTTTCATCCTGCTGGCCAATGGTCATCGCATATCCTCTTTGATCTCCATATCGAACCTCGGCTTCTGTGACCAGTACTTCCCCGAGAAAAAAATGGATTTCAAATGGATCCTGAGCGACCACCATTAAAAGTCCGGTTTCTGGTCCTTTCAAGAGATCAACGCCTTCTGCTGACATCACATCCTTAAGAGTTTTAACCGAAGCCTCATCCATCTCCTCAAGGATTCTCTGAATCTCCATTCTCCCTCCTGTTCCATGCGACAATGTGCCCATAAAAAAATCACCGGACGTCAAGCCTCACCCGAACCTCATCCTCTGCCTTCCATAATCTTTCGGTCCGTCTGGATTCCGTCAGGGTCTGAGCCTTTTCTGGATCGTATTTGTTGATAAAGGCATGAAGATTGAGCTCCCTAAAATCCTTTAAGGCCTTCCTGATCTCCTCATGGGACCAGTTCCACCAGGCGATACGTATCAGTGCAGCCTCTTCTTCCTTTCTCACTCGTCTTCGAATCATCCTGGCAGGATTTCCGGCAACGATGGAATAGGGGGGGATCTCTTTTGTGACTACCGATCCCGCTCCTACCACCGCACCCGTTCCAATATAAACCCCCGGGAGGATGATGGCCCCATGGCCAATCCACACGTCATGACCAAGAACGACCTTGTGGTTCCGGCGCCACTCGAAAAAACTCTCCTCATCATCCCCGAACTCGTAGAATCGGCTCCGGTAGGTAAAATGATGTGATGTGGCTCTCCAGAGAGGGTGATTCGGAGGATTAATTCGGGTGTGGCTCGCGATGGAGCAGAATTTCCCAATGACTGAATATGCAATTTCGCAATCGTTCATCACATAGCTGTAATCCCCGAAATGGGTTTCCAAGATCTGAGTCCTCGCTCCGATCTTGGTCCATGGGCCAACATACGAATCTTGGATCGAAGCTGTGTCGTCGATCTCCGTTTTGTTTCGCACCGCGTGATCAACCTCCCCTTTCATTGAAGGATCTCCTGCCCGATGACCTTCCTCCTCAAATAGTCAGATACCCGCTCAGCCACCCAGATGACGATCAGGGTGACCACCGTAATGGCTAAAGCATCGGCATATCGAAACAGACTCATGGCCATCTGAAGATCTACACCGATCCCCCCTCCTCCGACCACTCCCAAAAAGAGGGCCACTCTCAAATTAATATCAAAGCGATAGAGGGTGTTGGCAATCAGGGAGGGAATGACCTGTGGAAGAACCGCATATCGGATGATCTGGAGTTTATTGGCTCCTGCCGATTCCAGAGACTCAAGGGGTTTCGGATCAATCGTCTCAATCGCTTCAGCAAATAATTTCCCCAACATGCCAATGGTTCCAAGGGCAATCACGATCATTCCGGCAAAAGGACCGAGACCGATGACAACCACCAAAAGAAGAATATAGATCAGTGGCGGGATCGCGCGCTCGGCAGCGAGTAGACGCTTCGTGACCTCTCTGAGCAGGGGGGATGGCGAAAGATCGCTCGCTCCGAAGATGCCGAAAAAGAAAGCGACGATGGCTCCGAGAAAGGTTCCAACAAAGGCCATCGAAAGAGTTTCTAAAATGGACCATAATATTTTTCCCCTCCAAAAAACTTCCCAGTTGGGCGGAAACATCTCTCCCACCAGATTGAAGAAGTGAGGAATCCCTTCCAAGAAAAGTCTCGGGCTGATTTTGAGATCAATCAGGCTCCATAGCAGGAGGATCAAAAAAATCCCCACAGGTAAGGCGGAATGACGATACCAGCGCCGATATGGAGAGGTCACGCTAAGGTGTTTCATGACGGGTTTTCATCCCTCCCCATTGGGATCTCTCTAAATTTCATTATCCTTCCCGTCACCTCAAGATCTCCTGTCCGATGATTCTTTTCCGAATGATTTCTGCAGATTTTTCACAGAGCGTCACCAGGACTAGGATGATCAGGATGGCCGCCATGGCCTCCTGATATCTCATCAATCGGATCGAGGTGACGAGATAAAACCCAATCCCTCCTGCTCCCACCACTCCCAACAGAATGGACATACGGATATTGACTTCGAAACGATAAAGGGTGTTGGCGACCAGAGAGGGAAGGATCTGGGGAAGAACAGCAAAATGGATGATCTGTGCCTTGGTGGCACCAAGGGCCTCTAACGATTCGAGGGGTTTGGGATCCACCTCTTCGATCGCATCTGCGAATAATTTTCCTAACATCCCTACAGAGCTGGCCACAAGCGCCATTACCCCCGGAAAAGCTCCAAGCCCCACAATGGCTACAAAAAAGAGCATGACAATCAGATCGGGTAAGGCCCTTTCGGCTGAGAGTAAGACCCGCACGGTATCTCTGAGGGTGCGAATCGAATGGATATTTTTGGCTGCAACCAATCCAATAAAAAATGATAAAAACCCTCCCAAGACGGTCCCGACAAAAGCGATCTGTAAGGTTTCCAATGCGGGTTCGATCAATCCAGGAATCTTTCCCCAATCAGGGGGAAACATGTGACTGAACAACTCTATCCCACGGGGGATGCCTTTGATGATGACAGTCAGATCCACTCGGCAGACCTTCAACCCTCCCCACAACAGGAGGGCAAGGAGGGTTGAAGGGATCAGAATACCCGAATAGCGTTTGAGGATATTCATCTTCCGATCTTTCGAATTTAATTGATCGAGGTCTCAGCCACCGTCTTACCTGCGCCGTAGATACGCTCGAGGTCATGATCGGACAGAGAAGGGGCGCCATCATAAACCACCCTTCCGTCTCTGATCCCGATGATCCGGGTGCAATATTGGCTTACGAGTTTCGGTGCATGAAAGACCCCAATGATGGCCATCTGTTCGGTAAGGGGCTTAAGAAAATCGAGGACCATCTCCGTATTTTTGGGATCTAAGTTCGAGACCGGTTCATCGGCCAGTAAGAGATGGGGGTTTTGAAAGATGGCACGAGCAATGGCCACCCGTTGTAATTCCCCTCCGCTCAACGTCTCTGCCCTACGGTGGGCAAGGGATCGAATGCCAACTTGATTAAGGGCTTCCAGTGCACGTTTGACTTCTCCGTCGGTAAATCCATAGAAGAGACTGCGAACTGTGCTCATCCTCCCCAATCCTCCGGTCAACACATTTTCCAAGACGCTAAGCCTTTTGACCAAGATAGATCCCTGAAAGATCATTCCGATCTTCCGTCGTATCTTGCGCAGTTCTTTTCCTCTCTTCTCGTTGATCTTTTCTGGATTTCCATCTCCGTTCATGATCACTTCACCGTGATCAGGTTTAGTCAACCCATTGATGCATCGCAAAAGCACTGTCTTCCCAACCCCACTCTCTCCTAAAATGCCGACGAACTCCCCCTTCTGAACATCGAAGCTGATGTTCCGCAATAAGGGACGTCCGTCTGGAAGTTTTTTTGAGATATTCCTTACGCTCAGCATGTTCTACCTCCTGCTTAGGCTCGTTTGTTAAAAAAATTGGACTCGCTTCAAAACGATTCATTCCACCTTATAATTTTCCCAACTTGATGGCAATCTCCCGAATATAGTTGTAATCGGTGTCAGTCACCTTCACATAACTCTTATTCTTCTCCCACCTTCCCTCAAATTGTTTGAAAGCATCGGGTGCCTTTTGAGGCATGTCCAAGAAGGCTTGCTGAATTCTCTGGATCAGTGAGCCATCCATATCTTTCCTGACTGCAATCGGTGATCGAGGAATGGGGGCAGACTTCCATAACACCACAAACTCCTCTCGACTGGCGACACCTTTATCGAGAACCCTTTGAAATCCCCCTTCCCAAGTGGCGCCGATATCCACCTTGCGAGACTTGACGGCCAGCACTGAGGCATCATGACCTCCCGCAAAGATGATCTCTTTGAAATCCTTATCCACCCGAATCCCGAGCGACTCCAATCCTCCCCTTGGAATTAAATGGCCCGAGGTGGAGGCCGGATCCACAAAGGCCACCGTCAGCTTGTTCACGTTCGCCTTGACATCTTCCATGGTCTTGAGATTGCTTTCTTTGTGGGTGATGAAGATGCTATGATAGGTGGCTAGTTTCCCATCCCCCTCGCTCCCTCCGATGATGGCCGTGGCATTTGCCCTTTTGGCAGCCAGGACATAAGAAAAGGGACCAAAATAGGCGACATCCGCTTTTTTGGCCCTCATGGCTTCGATGACGGCGGTGTAATCGGTAGCCCTAAATTCTTCAATCTTCATGCCCAGCTCTCTTTCGAGATACTGTTTGGCCGGCGCAAAGGCTCGGATCATCTCTTCAATATCCTCCGCCGGGATGAGGGCCAACCGGAGGACTTTAGGAGCTCCCTGCCCCCACGATTTCCCCGCAAAAAAAATGGAGACCCCGATCAATAAAGCAACCAACCCCAGCTTGAACAGTATGGTTCCCTTTTTCATTTGCATGACTCTCTTCTTTCCCATAATTTCCTCCTTTGAAAATTGATATTGAACTTGGAAGTCAATGTAACCCAAGCATGTTACGTTAAGATGAAGAACAAATGAAATTTATGTGGAAAGGAAAGATCGCCGCTCTCATATGGCTCCTTGAAAACGAAACATAAATTTCATCTCTCCTTCACATAGGGGTAACAAAAGGGAAGTAGAATGATCATGAGCTATCAAAAGGATGGGAAGTCGAAATGGCAAAAAAGAAGATCCTTTTTATCTGTGGTTCACTCAACCAAACGACAATGATGCATCAAATTTCATTACATCTCCCTGATTGCGATTGTTTCTTCACGCCTTTCTATGCCAATGGGTGGGTGGACTACCTCGCAAAACGAGGATTGGTCAATTTTACTGTCCTCGGAGGACCGATGCGGCGCCAGACTGAGGATTATTTAAAAGGACACCACCTCCCTATTGATGAAAGAGGCGCTACGAACCGCTACGATTTGGTGGTCACCTGTTCGGATCTCATTATTCAAAACAATATCCGCGAAAAAAGATGTATTCTGATCCAAGAGGGGATGACCGATCCTGAAAATCTGCTTTACCATCTGGTTCGGTGGCTCAAGCTTCCTCGTTATCTCGCCAGCACCTCAACTCACGGCCTCTCTCATGCCTATGACAAATTTTGTGTGGCTTCAGAAGGATATAGGGATTTTTTTATTCGTAAGGGGGTCCATCCTCAAAAGATCGAGGTCACTGGTATTCCCAACTTTGACAATGCCTCCCAATATCTGATCAATGATTTTCCCCATCGACATTACGTTCTGGTGGCCACCTCTGATGCCAGAGAGACTTTTAAATTAGATAACCGAAAGGAATTTATTAGAAAGGCGCTTGAGATCGCCGAGGGAAGGGAGTTGATCTTTAAACTTCACCCAAATGAGAACCACCCGCGGGCGATTCGGGAGATCAAAGCATTGGCCCCCCATGCTCTGGTTTTGACTGAGGGCAACACCAACCATATGGTTGCAAATTGTGATGTCTTGATTACCCAATATTCCTCCGTCGTCTATATCGGATTGGCCCTCGGTAAGGAAGTTTATTCTTATTTTGATCTCAATATACTCAAGGCGCTTCTTCCTATACAAAATGGCGGGACTTCCGCACGGAACATCGCGGAGGTTTGCAAGAACTTTCTCAATTAGCTTGACGTGGATAGATCATTTAAAATCGTCACCCTTATTCAGACGCGATGTGGCTCAAGCCGATTTCCCAACAAGGTGTTGAAGCCTCTTCTTGGGAAACCCCTCTTTGTGCGGATGGTGGAGCGGGTGAAGGCTGCCCAACGAACCCAAGAGGTGATCGTTGCCACTACTCATCTCCAAGAAGATGACGTGATTGAAAGAATCTGTGTAAAAGAAGGGTTGACTTGTTTTCGTGGCCACCCCACGGACCTGCTCGATCGTCACTATCAGGCGGCACTCCTTCACCAGGCGGATGCCGTTGCCAAAATTCCTTCCGATTGTCCATTGATCGATCCGAAGATCATCGATCGAGTATTTGATTTTTACATCAAAAATCATGAGCGGTTTGATTATGTCAGCAATCTTCATCCGCCTACCTATCCAGATGGAAACGATGTAGAGATCATGTCCTTTTCCTCTCTTCAGACCGCATGGAGAGAAGCCCGAAAGGATTACGAACGCGAACATACGACCCCTTTCCTCTGGGATCAGCCCCATCGTTTTCGGATCGGCAATCTCTTGTGGGAAAAAGGGCTGGATTGCTCCAAGACCCACAGATGGACCTTAGATTATGAAGAGGATTATCTACTCATTCGGACCATCTTCGAGGAGCTTTATCCTCGCCATCCGCATTTTACCATTGAAGAAATTCTCGATTTGGAGGCGAGGCGACCTGAAATAACTTTGCTCAACAAGAGGTATCTGGGCCTGAACTGGTATCGCCATGTGCCCGGAGGATTAAGGACGATCCAATCTGAGCCGGAGGGAATAAAACGTAGTGATCCGATTCACGATGCGATTCCCCTGAGAAGGGGACGAGAGAGAGGGAGGATCGAAGGTGTTTAATCCGGGTGTGATATCCCCTCTTCATACAGAAACCTATGTCACCCTTAAACCGGGTGAACTTCAGCTTCTCAAAGAACGCGCTTATGCAACGCGGAAGCATATCTTACGGATGGCTGGGTTGGGAGGATGTTTTGTGGGAGCGGCTTTCTCCTGTGTAGATCTTCTCACCTACCTCTACACCCGGTTTCTCAAGATTTCAAAAAATCATCTTAACGATCCAGACCGGGATTATCTCTTTCTTTCTAAAGGTCATGCCGTTCCTGCCCTCTATGGCCTTTTCGTCGAACTCGGTTTTATTGGCCCTGAGAGGTTGGATCATCATCTTCAACCAGATGATTTGATCTATTGGCACCCACATCCCAACATCCCAGGGGTGGAATTTCATTCCGGTTCTTTAGGCCATTTGCTCCCTATCGGAATTGGAGTAGCTCTCGATTGTAAAATAAATGGGGAAAGCAACCACGTGGTCGTTATCCTGGGAGATGGAGAGTTGAATGAAGGCTCAAATTGGGAGGCGTGTTTAATTGCCCAAGCCTACCGTCTGGACAATCTGATTTTGGTCATCGATCGGAATGGATTTCAAGCCAATCTTCGCACCGAGCAACTTCTCCCTTTGGAGCCCCTGGAAAAGAAATTTCAGGCTTTTGGTTTCTATGAGATGACCATCGATGGACACTCCTTCACCGACATGGAAAACACCTTTACGTCTATCCCCTTTGAGCCGGGGATGCCCAATGTAGTCATTGCTGAAACGATCAGGGGTAAAGGACTAAAAAAATTTGAGGCTCGTCATGACGCTTGGTTTTGTCGTCTCTCTGAAGAAGAGGTAGAACGATTCTCGCAGGAACTTGAACGATGAATTATGAAGAGCGACTGATCACACTCACACTCTCTGACGATCGCTTTTTAATATTAACTGCAGAGAACCGAGCAGCCATTCGGAATTGCCCTGCCTTATTCAAAGATCGGTTCATCGATACCGGCATCACGGAACAAGCCCTGATTGGCGTCGCCACAGGGCTGGCTTTACGTGGCCGAATCCCAATTGTTCATGCTCTCGCCGCTTTTTTAACAATGAGGGCTTATGAATTCATCCGTTCCGATATCGGCTTCGCCAACCTCCCAGTAAAATTAGTGGGAGGAGTTCCTGGGTTCCTCTCAGAAGGAAACGGTCCAACCCATCAGGCCCTTGAGGATATCGCGATGATGAGAATGATTCCGAATATGACCGTTTTCTCTCCGGCAGATGAAGAGGACATGGTCTTGGGACTTCAAGACATTCTTCGCCATCCCTCCCCAAGTTATATCCGCCACAACCCTCTCCCCCCGGAAATAGGTCATTGTCCCTTTCAATGGGGACAAGCAGAGATTTTCTCTGAGGGGAGGGATGTGACGCTCATTGTTCATGGAACCCTTTTCGGTCAATCCTTAATGGTTAAAGAACATCTGGAGAAGAAGGGAATCTCCGTAGGTCTGATCAACCTTCGAATGCTTAAACCAATAGATGAAGCAACGCTGCTAAGGGCAGGTCGAGAGAGCACTCTCTTGGTCACGATTGAAGATCATTTCATCACGGGCGGGCTCTTTTCGATCGTTGCCGAACTCTTAATCAAGCATCACCAATCGTGTAAGGTGTTGCCCTTGGCATTGGAGGAACGGTGGTTCCATCCCTGCCGGATGAAGGACCTTCTCTTCCATGAGAAACGGACCGGAGAACAAATGGCCAGAGTCATTATCGATAAAATGGAGGAATCTTAAATGGGCAATCGACCCGGCCACAACGATCAATACCCTGAGATTAAAGAATCTAAAAGGCTTTATCAGCGAGCCCTGGGGCTTATTCCCAATGTGACTCAGACCCTTGCTAAGGGCCCAACTCAGTATGTGCAAGGGGTTGCACCCATATATCTGGTGCGGGGTCACGGCGCCCATGTATGGGATGTAGATGGGAATGAGTATATTGATCTGAATATGGGACTGGGTCCTATCTCCCTTGGTTATGCCTACGAACCTGTGGATCAAGCCATCCTGAAACAACTCAAAGATGGAATCACCTTCTCCCTGATGCACCCCTTAGAAGTGGAAGTGGCCGAGGAGATTCAGAGGATCATTCCCAATGCCGAGTCCGTACGATTCAGCAAAACAGGAGCCGATGTGACCAGTGCGGCCATCCGGTTGGCTCGTGCCTATACGGGTCGAGACAAAATTCTCTGTTGCGGCTATCATGGATGGCACGACTGGTATGTGAGCGTGACCGACCGAAACAACGGTATTCCCCAAGCGATTCAGGATCTCACTCACACCTTCAATTACAATGACATCAAATCGTTGCAGGAAGCTCTGGATCACGAGACAGCTTGTGTGATCATGGAGCCAGTAACCTTTGACCCCCCAAAGGACCAATTTCTCCAGCAAGTGGCCGAATCCTGCATCGAGAATGGTTCTCTGCTCATCTTCGATGAGATGTGGACTGGCTTTCGATTGGCTTTAGGGGGGGCTCAGGAATATTTTGGGATCATACCTGACTTAGCCTGTTACTCTAAAGCGATAGCAAACGGCATGCCTTTATCCATACTGACTGGAAAACGAAAAATCATGGAGCGGTTGGAAAAGGACGCCTTTTTCTTTACTACTTTCGGAGGAGAGGCCCTTTCTCTGGCAGCGGCGAAGGCTACTTTGAAGGAGATGAAAGAGAAGAACGTGGTCAATTGCCTCGCCCAACAAGGAAGAAAATTGAAGCAAGGCTATAACCAGCTCGTTCATCAATTAGGCATGAGATACACTCGATGTTTAGGGTATGATTGTCGAACCCTGATCGTCTTCGACGCAGGTTTCGCAGATCCTCTGGAGATGAAGTCTCTGGTTCAACAGGAGATGATCCGAAGAGGAATCCTTTGGAGTGGATTTCATAATCTCTCTTTTTCACACACAGACCGAGATATTGAGACGATCCTCAGGGCTTATCAAGATGTTCTCCCAATCCTAAAAGAGGCGGTGGAGAAAGGGGAGGTCAAAAAACGTTTGAAAGGAAAAGTGATCGAACCCGTATTCCGGAAAACAAGTCACTTCCATAACAAACCGAAAAGATCCCCAAAATCGATAGGTGGATTGATCAGGGATGAAGAGGAAGTGGTCGGGATAGGGGTATGAACGGCATGAGATCTGCATCGGAGATGAACCAGTCTATCTTTTCTTTGAAAGGGAGAGTGGCTATTGTGACAGGTGGCATTGGCCTCCTTGGCAAAGAGCATTGCTATGCCCTTTCAGAATTTGGAGCCAGTGTGGTCGTTTGTGATCTGAATGAAGAGGCATGTGAGAGGTTTGCCAAACACCTTCCCACGTCCTCAATGGGGATAGGAGCCAACGTGACCGATCCCCTTTCGATCAGACGCCTCCTGAATCGCGTGCTTAAGAAATATGGACAGATCGATATCCTGATCAATAATGCGGCGCTGAACGATAAGGTGGAAGACCCTCTTTTTGAGGAGGAAGGACGTCGATTTGAGCATTATCCTCTTCGTTGGTGGAAAGCGATGATGGAGACCAATCTTACGAGCGTTTTTCTCTGCTCTCAAATCATTGGAATCCAAATGGCCGAACAAGGGAAGGGAAAGATCATCAATATCGCCTCCACCTATGGAATGGTAGGTCCAGACCAATCCCTCTATCAAACCCCAGAAGGAAAACAGACTTTTTATAAATCGGCCGCATACTCCGCCAGTAAAGGAGCTATTCTCGCCTTTACACGATTCTTAGCGGCTTACTGGGGGAAAGCAGGAGTGCGCGTCAATTGTCTCACCCCGGGTGGAGTGGAAAATAGTCAGGCTGATTTCTTCATCCAGAACTATGCGATGCGGACGCCGCTTGGTCGTATGGCTAAAGTAACCGATTATTGGGGCGCCATCATCTTTTTGGCGAGCGACGCCTCAGATTATATGACCGGTGCCAATCTCGTTGTCGATGGAGGTTGGACCGCATGGTAAGGGGAAAGGGGAGAAGACCCCTCTCCGTCCCGGTTTGGCCAATGACGGCTTGATACCAAAACAGAGGCAAGGGGGTAATGAAGATGAAAAAAGGAAAGGCCCTGAAAAGAATCAAACTGAACCATCGTTGGGTGGGAGATGGAGAACCTGTCTTCATCATTGCGGAGATTGGAATTAATCATAACGGTTCACTCGACATGGCAAAAAAGTTGATAGACGGAGCTATCTTTGCTGGATGCGACGCAGTAAAATTTCAGAAGAGGACCCCTCAACTCTCCGTCCCCAGACATCAATGGGATGTCCAACGCGAAACGCCCTGGGGAAGGATGTCCTATATTGAATATCGCCATCGGATGGAATTCGGTTTGGAAGAGTTTAAAGAGATCGATCGGTATTGTCGGGATCGGGAGATCACTTGGTTTGCCTCGGTTTGGGATGAATCTTCCGTCGAATTCATCGAGGCTTTCGACCCTCCCCTCATCAAGGCACCTTCGGCTTCCCTGACTGATCACGGTCTCCTCCATAGAATGAAGCAGACAAAGAAACCTCTGATGATCTCGACCGGTATGTCCACAGAACAGGAAATCGAAGACGCGGTGAGATTGATTGGGGAGCATCCTCTTCTGATCGCTCACTCCACCTCCTCCTATCCCTGTAGACTGGAAGAGCTAAACCTTCGCATGATCCTGACTCTCAAAGAGAAATATCCTCATGACATCATCGGATATTCAGGCCATGAGACAGGTCTCTCTCCAACCTGGGCGGCGGTGACCATGGGGGCATGTTTCGTGGAGCGACACATCACTTTGGATCGTGCCATGTGGGGAACTGACCAAGCCGCCTCTGTCGAGGTGATGGGATTCCATCGACTGGTCAGAAATATTCGGGATATTGAAAAGTCTATTGGGGACGGGGTCAAAAGGGTTTATGAAAGCGAGATGGAGTCGCGAAAAAAGCTTCGCCGCAGCCCATCCTCCGAAGAAAACCCTTGGGAGACCAGTGTGACTCATCATATCCAAATCTCATAACGCAATTCGAATGGATTGGCTCTATCTTCTCTTGGCGGGAATCTTTGAGGTCGGTTGGATCATCAGCCTGAAATACACCAACGGGTTTACCCGAATCATTCCCATGGTGTGCTATGCCCTTTTCGGTTTGGGAGCTGCTTATTTCCTTTCCTTGGCGTTACGATCCCTACCCTTAACCCTCTCTTATGCCATCTGGATGGGGATCGGCATAGTGGGAAGTATCCTTTGTGGAATCCTCTTTTTTAAGGAATCCTATTCACTCCTACAAATGCTCTTCCTTTTAATGATCCTCTGCGGGCTCATTGGGCTGAGAGTTTATTAGGTCAGATGAACTCATGCCGAAATTTCCAAAAATTTTTCCCTATAAAATAAAAGGAACTGGAAATAATGAGCAGATAGAGGAGAGTCTTGTCTTTTAAGAATAACCAGGCGATTCCAAATCCAATAGCGGAGACCGCACAGAGAACAGTAAGAATAGTCAACACCTCTTCCCATTTGACCAGGAGATAAACCATTTTTGTCCTCATGGAGGATGGCTGCATCATCTTTTCCATTTCGACCTCCTGCTTAATCAATTGAAGCATTTATCATTAAACGACTTCCCTCTTTATCCTTATTTAGAATTTTTTTTAATCATCTCTTTTATCCTTTTGGGAATAAGGATCGGCAAAAAAATCTTTATCTTTGCCTCTTTTTCATACTCCTGTAAAACGACTCCATAAAGATGAACAATCTCGTCATGAGAGCAATTCCCCTCTTGGATGAGCGTTTGAATGGCACGAAGGTGTTGCCGTCTCTGCTCGTCATTCCCGTATGGTGAATCTAAAATCATCCTATCCCTGCTTATTCTCGATTAAGTCGCCCTTATGCGAATCCAGTTTATGAAACGATATCTCCATGTCCAACTACTGTTTTGGGAATAAGGAGATAAGACTGTGTTGTCCCCGATCAGGTAACGCTTTCCCCGCCACACGACCGTATTATTTGCAATGGACATAAACCAGAGCAACCCGATGAGAAGGTCTTTGAAGGGGGAGAGAAAATAAACGAAGGGATGAAGGTTTGCGTTGACCTTCTTTCCGATATAATAATCACCGATCCCTTTTGCAAGAGAAACGGTGGCAATGAAAAGGAAAGCCCGTTTAGAAGGACCCTCAACAATGAGAGAGGTGAGAGATAAAAACACGGGATTCCCGATGAGTTCAGCAACATATTTATACCCCAGGATTTTCCATCGCATCTTTCCCCATCGGAGGTGCCTATTCATGAACCTCTTTAAGCCCCAATATTCGTTCACATTTCGAATCATATGATTGGCAAGGATGACCTCTTGGCCCCTCTTTTTGATCTCTTCTCCTATAAAATGATCTTCGGCAAGCACATCTTTGAACGCCCTTAGCCCACCGATCGCTTCCAAATCACTCCTTCTCATTAGCATCGATTTGCCAACCACACAAGGAATATCGAAGAACTCTTTCAGAAAACAGACGGTTCCCAAAATGAATGAATTTAAATGGAGATTCTCGAAGAAGGAACCGATCGTCTTCGCCCCAACTCCCCGAATCAGATTGGTCACCAACCCAACTTGGGGATCGACCAAGAACTGAATATTTTTCTTCAAGTAATCTCGCTCCACCATGACATTACTGTCACTAATCAGAATGTAAGGGTACTGGGAATGTCTGTAGGCCGGTAGCAAGTTGTTGACCTTCGGATTGAGCCCTTCGTTACATCGTTCTACAATGATTGAAATTTCCTTATCCGGGAATTTCTTCTTAATCCTCTCAACGACCCGATAAGCAGGATCATTGGGATCTTGAACGGAGCAAAGGATTTCATACCTCGGGTAGTCTTGGTGGCAGAAACTCTCGAGGTTGTTGAATAAATTGTCTTCCAAGCCGCTCAGGGGTTTCAGGATGGAAATCGGTGGATTGGCTCTTATCGAATCAAGTCCACGGAACGGTGATGGATGCCTCTTCAGATAGGAGCGAACTGATAAGATTTGAAGTCCGAAACCGACCAGTCCTAACATCGTAAATCCAATGACGATCCAGAAGATAATCATTCTACGCTCCTCTCCGATTTAAAATGTTATCCCATCTCTAAAAAGCGTGATGGCCACTCCGCGGTTATATCGGATACATTGTTTGATGGCTTCAATTTCTTTTTCACAATTCAGCATCGTCTTCCAAGAATAGAGATGCCTCACCCGATGGAAATCACTGCCGGCAATATAAGGATACCTTTTGAGGCTGATCACATTAAACACATCGTCTCGGTTGGCAATCTCCCAGGCGTCAATATATCGAGCATACTTTTTGCGGTGATTCCAGAGATAGAGCGTGTCCACCATTAATTCGGAAGAATGATGGGGGTGACAGGCGATAATGAGGGCGTCCTGTTTTTTCGCCTCCAAGAAAATCTTCTCGAAATCCCATGATGCGGAAACAAACGTTTTAATGTCAATCAAGAGCACATGGGCCGATTGGTTCGAGGAAAAGGAGCTTTTAGTGATCTCGATTCCAGGAAGGACAAGCATTCTGTATCTGTCCCATGCCCGCCTTCCCTCTTCCACGATATTCTCAAAGTAACTATTGAAATTATCCTCCTGTATCGAAAACCTGAAGCGATTGGCCAGCTTGCCAAAGGCTGTTTCTCCACTGACCACATGGTCGGTGATGGCAATGACATCAAATCCCGCCTGACCAAAAAGGTCAATCGCTCGCCGCAATTCCACAGAACCATCAGAGTGGGTAGTATGGATATGGAAATCACACAACAGCATTGTTTGAGATAATAAATGAATATTGTTACAAAATGATTAAAAAAAGGTGGAATTTACGTGAAAAAGATAGGATTTTTATTTGTAATTTAGAGGGGATAAGAATATCTGGGTCCCAGAGATAGGCCCTGCCCATTGGTCTTACGGCTCAAAATCGTCATCTGTCAGTCTGGCATTGAGATTAAGCTTTTCAAAACCGTAGTCAGCTACTAATCTATCTTCCCAGTCGAACATCTGAACCCGGATCGGAATTTTCTTCTCTACATCGAGATTCATGATGGCCCTGTAACAATAATACCCATTGCTGGGTGATTTTGGAAAACGTGCTTCCACGGTTAACGTTCTTCTTCCAAAGAGCATCTCTTCCCTTCCTATTTCGTATACCAACTCGCCGTACATCCATCCTTTTCGGAAATGATCTCCAAACACCTTGATTAAATGTCCGAGTCCTGCCTCTGTGATGGAATGCCGGCTGCCCTGCATGGCAATGGCTCCATGAGGATTGAGGTTTAGGGTAACGGGCCCCAGGGGTCCTGGTTCACGAACCAAGATGCGATTTTTATTCCAACCCTCTGCATAAAAAACTTCTCTTCCTTTTCCTGGTCCGTCAATCCATTTCATATGAATTTTGAAAGGTTTTTTAAATCGGAGAAAAACGGTCTCCCTTGTTTTTAACCAGCCTTTAATCCGCTCCTGCTTGTGAAAAATTGCCGTGTAGGAGTCTGTCCTCTCAATCAGCTCCTCCGCCTGACGGAGCCAGTCTTCCATATAAAAGAATTCCTTCCCATGAACATGTGTGCAAACGAATAAAGACGGAATTACAAGGAGTACGATGAAAGGAAAAAAGAGGAAGAATACATTACTTTCTCTCGAAAAGATCATCTTCGATTTCGTCCTCCATTTCATCCTCTTACGATCGAACGTCTTAATGCAATTCGTATCTTTCTTAGATTTCAAACACGTTACGGATACCTTACATTTTCGTTAAAGCACAGATTAAAAGGGAGGCACCCCTTCGAGGGTGAGCCTCCCTTTTAATGACCCTTTAGGTATGCTCCTAATTTTCCCTTCTTAATCTGGGATCTAATCTGAGAGGAGATTCTATCGGAACACCCGCAGCCTCCATCATCATATGGAAGAGTTGGGTGTTATCCAATATCTCGGTTCCTGGATACCATTTCCCTTCATATTTCTTGAACTTGTGGATATTAGTACCTTTTGCATAAAGACGAGTCAATTCATTGGTATGATTCGTAGTACCGTAAGTCACTTCACCCTCAGGATAAACATAAGGAGGGCCATTCTGGATTGGCAATTCCCCTGCACCTAATCTGACTTGGTTACGCATATAACTGTTGCTGTGGTCAGAATGAACGATGAGAAGGGTGTTGTTCCAGTCCATTTCATCATCTGGCTGATTGACATAATCAATGACGGCTTGAACAGCATCATGGAGATCCTTCATCGTCCCGATCATTCGCCGAAAATCATTGGCATGGTTTGCCCAGTCGATGTCGCCCTGTTCAGCTATGAGGAAGAAACCATCCGGATCCTGGCTCAGGACCTTGAGAGCAGCGAGGGTGGCTTCCGCAAGCGTCGGATTTTCCCTTGTGGCCTGAGTCACTAATGGCGTTTCAGGTAGATCGTGGGGCACCAACGACTCAAAATGGCCGCCACTTCCTCCAAACAGGCCGAATAGTTTTTTACCATTGGCAGCGGCCTGCTGAGCCGCCCTAAGAATGGCCATTCCGCCATCAACACCAGAAATCCGCGTGACAACAATATAATCTTCATCCGCACAAACGGCATCATAGGTCTCTTTTGAAATATAAGAGGAGCTTTTCGTGTTGGTACAACTCGAACCAGCAGGATATCCAGCGCCGATGACCACTTCGGGTTTCACCTCGGTCAATATCTCCTTTCCAATGGCATGATAGTTGTTCCGGCTTTTGTTATGGCTCACATGGGCGGCTGGTGTGGCATGAGTGAAGGGGACTGTGCTGACCACACCAATGGCATAATCTTTCAGTTCCCGAAGCCATTCAGCAATGGTCTTCAATGAGCCATCATTTTTGCGATTCCCTCCAGCATCAGGATCTCCAGGCAGCCAAGCGATATTGCCATCATCCGTTTTGTAGCCGGTGGCCCAGGCCGTGGCTGCAGAAGCCGAGTCCGTTGCCTTCGCAATGTGGTAGGACTTTGCTCCGAGAAGTTCATGCCCAAGTGGATATGGTTCTTTCCCTCCGATTGAGGGGTCATATCCATATTTAGGATTGATGGCGTTTGGGTCATAGACCCCCCCGACCAGTAGTTATAGGTGGTCACATCCCAAGTGGCGACATTGGCCTGGTAGGGCAGTTTGTGAAAAGAGAGTTTAAAGTCCTTACCATAGAGATAGCGGCTGGCGGCAATTTCATGCTCAATGTTCATCCCATCGCCGATCATAAGGATAATATATTTGGCTTCCCTTGATTTGGTATCCTTGGCTTCGGCTGCGAACACGGCAAGGTAAAGGACCATCCCAAGAACGAGTAATCAAGAACGAGTAATAATGATAAGTTTTGTTTCATGATCGATCTTTTCTTCATCATTTCCTCCTTTTTATCTTCTTTTTTGTCGACTGCCCCTTCTTATTCCCTCCTGCCCAAACCGATTCTCCTCCTTTCTTTGAACGATTTGTCCTTTTCCCAATATTTAACGAAGAGGGAATTTTAGGGTGCACTAAAAACTTAAATGATTTGTATGGAGGGAGGATGAAGAAAATATGATTTTTTGTTGACAAGCGTTCTAATCAAAATTGGCCCTTTTCTTGATGAGGTAAGAATAGAAGCCTGCTACGGAAGTGGCCTTTCGTTCGAGGGTATCATAATTGACGCTGTAAAGGCCAAATCGGGCGTCCAACCCTTTCAGCCACTCGTAATGATCCATGAGCGACCAATAAAAATATCCCCGAATATCCATTCCTTTTTTAAGACACTGCTCCAGGGTATCGATATGGCTCTTGATAAATTTTTCCTTCTTCTGTTGGTTGCGGGTAGCGATTCCATTCTCTGTGATGATCATTGGAAGACCAAGTGTCGAAGCTTCTTTCAGAGTTCTTTCCATCCCATGGGGATGAATTTCCCAACCCATATCTGTCAATCCGTATCCATCCCTATCCTCATGTCTAAGGTCTAAACACATGGGGCGAAATGGGTTAAATCGCACGTGGATTCTTGTATAATAATTAACCCCCAAAAAATCTAATTTGCCTTGGATAGGCATATTCATCTCCATTTTATTAAAAACTGGGAATCGAAGTCTTAAAAGGCCTGTTTTCAAAGCGTCCAGAAGAGAATGATTGTAGTAGTAATGAACCATTCTCGAAAGAAATTGATCCAATGGATTCCATCTCCAATAAGGAGAAAAAGCAACCATATTATGAGCAATACCAACCCATACCTCAGGGAGAGAGGAATGGAGGGTATCATAAGCGCTTCCATGAGCATACAGGATGTTTTTAAAGGCTCGAACGAATGAGGATCGATCCTGAAGTCCTGGAGGCATACATCCATCGAGATAACCTCCCAGTAGAAGCACATTGGGTTCATTGAAGGTAATCCAGTATCGGACTTTTTGCAATTGGTTCGCCACTCGTTCAACATACTCTTGGAATTTAACGACGGATTGTTCATGATGCCAGGAGTAGGTCTCAATAAACCAATTTGGATGGGTGAAATGATGGAGCGTGACCATGGGCTCGATCCCTTCGTCCCGGAGAAAATCGATGATATTTTGATAATGCTGGAGTGCTTTTGTATCCCATCGGTTCTCTGCAGGCTGGATCCTACTCCACTCCAGAGAGAAACGATAGGCATTCACCCCCAGCTCCTTCAATAGCTTCAAATCCTTTTTATAAAGGTAATAGTGGTGGGTGATATCAGGGTGAGTCTGAAGCCGAGAATCCCAGGTCGCCCAGTCTGCGTAGGGTGAACCTTCCAACTGAAATGCAGAGGTAGCCACACCCCATAAAAATATATGAGTCACTATTTTTACCTCTATCGTTTATCGTTATCAATCACCATTTGATCTGAACAATAAATATTCCATAAGATGTTTTTTCTATCAAGTTTTTT
>OGCL01000694.1_pt1 | contig 33504 bp, 34 predicted proteins | sample 1570041 | NCBI WGS metagenome assembly OGCL01 (sample SAMN06266162, study PRJEB24511) | hot springs metagenome | isolation source: Hot spring water | place: South Africa: Limpopo | collected 2015-06-22 | reverse complement strand
GCCGCCCAGCGCGCGCTCGATGAGCGCCTTCTTCAGCGCCATCATCGTGGCATTGACCTGCTGCGCCGTCATCGGCCGGTCGGCCACGATCTGCCCCAGCACTTCCTTCAGAATCTTCGGCTACGCCGCCGACTCAGCGGCAATCTTCGCGTTCCTCAGCTTCGTTTCCGCTCAGCTCTCTCGGTTCCTTGCTCGGCATACATGCTCCTACGGGTCATCGCATACCTCGCACACAAAAATCAAGACAGGCTCGGGCCGTTGACTATGTTGCCCGCGCAGCAACTTATCAAGCCTGTCCGTTGGCCTCAACGCCCATCAACTTGGGGAACCTACATCCCGTCGCCACGAATCAACCGGTGCCGCCGCACACCAGGGAAATCGACCCGTTGCCGAGAACCAGCATGACCCTTGCAAGCTGCGACCTGTTTTGCCGCGTCGTCGACAACTGGGGGGACGCTGGCGTGAGCTGGCGTCTCGCACGCCAGCTTGCCACCGAGCGCGGCCTTCGGGTTCGGCTGATCATCGACGATTTGCGTCCGCTGCAGGCGTTTGCGACCGAGGCATTTCAGCCCCATTCCCGTTCTGCCCGACGCCACGGATGTTCGGCCACTGGCGAGCAAGGATTGAGCGTTCATCGCTGGGCGGATTTTGAGGACGCCGCTGAGGCGACCATGCCGGCCGATCTGGTGATCGAGATGTTTGCCTGCGACCCTCCAGCCCGCTTCATCGATGCGATGTCGAGGCGGGCCGCGACGGGTCGCCCGTCGGTGTGGATCAACCTCGAATACCTCAGCGCGGAGTCCTGGATCGATGGCGTGCATGGCCTGCCATCGCCGCACCCAAGTCGACCGCTCACCAAGCATTTCTTTGTACCCGGCTTCTCGGAGGCGAGCGGCGGCTTGATCCGCGAGCGCGAGATCGGTCCATGCCCCCTCGCGCTCCGACCGGTCGGGACGGAACCGAAACTGCTGTCGTTCACCTACCCCTCGGCCCCTGTGGCGCTGATCGCTGAGGCCATCAACGCCATGGTATCCCTCGCTGCCCCGTTGAGGCGGCTGCCCGCACGGCACACGGTCCTGCAACCTGTCCGACAGCCCGACTTTGATCAGCTGTTGGCGAGTCATGACGTCCTTCTGGTGCGCGGCGAAGACTCGTTCGTGCGGGCGCAGTGGGCGGCGCGACCATTGCTCTGGGACATCTACCCGACCGACGATCAAGCCCACCTGCGCAAGCTCGACGCCTGGTTGGATCGCTATACCGACGACATGGATCGCGACCTGGCCGCCAGGTACCGCGCAATCAGCCGTGCCTTTGTGACGCGCGAGCTAGGCGTGCGGGACGCCGCAGACTTTGCGTCCCTGCTGCCGAGTTTGCGACGACATGCTGTGCGCTGGCAGCATGCACTGTGCGCCTCCAGCGATCTCGTCACGCGCCTGCTGACGTTCTGCGCGAGGATTCAGACCGCCACGTAAAATTATGGGCTCAGCTTATCTCGCCCGCTTTCCGATCCAATCCGGTGCCAGGGCGCAAGCCCACACACCGGCCGATCACCGAACCTCCAACACGATGAAAACCGCGCAAGAACTCCGCTCCGGCAATGTGATCATGATCGGTAACGATCCGATGGTCGTGATCAAAGCCGAATACAGCAAATCCGGCCGCAATGCGGCGGTCGTCAAGGCCAAGCTCAAGAATCTGCTGTCGGGGACCGGTACCGAGACCGTGTTCAAGGCCGATGACAAGTTCGACGTCATCATCCTCGAGAAGAAGGAGGTCAGCTACAGCTACTTCGCCGACCCGATGTACGTCTTCATGGACTCCGAGTACAACCAGTACGAGGTGGAGGCAGAAACCATGAGCGATGCGCTCAAGTACCTCGAGGACGGAATGCCCTGCGAGGTCACGTTCTACGAGGGACGCGCCATCGGCATCGAACTGCCTACTTCCATCGTGCGCGAGGTCGAATACACCGAGCCGGCTGTCCGCGGCGACACCTCCGGCAAGGTCATGAAGCCGGCGCGGCTCAAGGGCACCGGCTTTGAAATCCCGGTTCCCGCGTTCGTCGAGATCGGCGACAGGATCGAGATCGACACGCGAACCGATGAGTTCCGCAAGCGCGTCTGAGGTTCGCGGGTAACCAAAGCAGCGGAGCAATACGCCTCCTCACCGGCGATGATCGGCAAACGGCACCTTCGGGTGCCGTTTTTGTTGGAGCCGCGCTACGCTTCCGGCATGAAGAATGTCGCCGTTGCCTACCTCAGCCACCCCTTCGCTTCGCTGCACGAGATGGGCGTTGCCCACCCGGAACGCCCCGATCGTGTGCGCGCCGTCGAGCAGGCGCTTGCCTCGGAAGGACTGCTCGGCCGCATGGTGACGGAATCCGTCGATGCGCTTCCCGAGGACCTGGCGACGGCCATCCACCGCGCCCATGATGCGGAACTCTTGAGCCGCCTGACCGCCCTGTCGCCCGCGCGCGGCCACGCGGTGATCGACAGCGACACCGCGATGAACCCCCATACGCTCCCGGCGGCCCTCGCGTCGGTGGCAACAGCTCTGCGTGCCGTCGACCGTGTGCTGGCGGCGTCCGTCGATCGTGCCTTCTGCAATGTCCGCCCGCCGGGCCACCATGCCGAGCGCGCTGCTGCCATGGGCTTCTGCTTTTTCAACAATGCAGCCATCGCGGTACTGCATGCAATCGAGCACCACCGCCTTGAGCGCGTCGCGCTGATCGACTTCGATGTTCACCACGGCAACGGCTCGGAAGACATCCTGGCCGCGGCCATGGACCAGGGACGGGTGCTGATGGCGTCGACCTTCCAGCACCCGCTCTATCCGGGCTCTGGCCTCCATCCACTCGCCGCCAGGAACAGCGTGAATGTTCCGCTGCCGCCCGGGAGCGACGGCGGCGCCCTGCGCAGCGCAGTGCGCGATCGCTGGCTGCCCGCACTGGAGGACTTCCGCCCCCAACTGCTCGTCATCTCGGCAGGCTTCGACGCGCACCGTGCCGACCCTCTCGGCGGCCTTCAATGGACCGAGGACGATTTCCGTTGGGTCACGGAACAATTGGTCGAACTGGCGGACCGTCACGCCCACGGCAGGATCGTCTCTCTCCTCGAAGGCGGCTATGACCTTGGAGCGCTCGGAGCCTCGGCGGCCGCCCACGTGAGTGCGCTGCTCGCGGCTTGAGCATGCGGTTTTGAGGAGACGCCGAAGAAAGCAGCGATACGCGCACGGAGCGCAGCGACCGAAGACTGATTCAAATTGACTGGCGAGGGAGCAACAACGCAGTTGCGGCGTAGACCTACCTTCGCGAAACCAAGGTCAAACCTGCAGAAAAGCTGGCGTTGACGCCAACACCGCGCAACGCTGCGACTTGTCCGCGCAGCTATTGATTCAGCGTTTCCTTTGAACGCCTTCCGCCCGGATAACTGCTGTTGCCTCGATCGAGACAGCGCGACCGACGGCGCGACAACGGTCAGAAAACCCAACGGATGCCGAAATTGATGGAGTCGCCTTCCGGCTCCACCCGGATCCGCTCCCACGGGCTGCGCACACCGCGCGACATCTCGAGCTTCAGACCGAGACTGGGAGAAAAGTCGTAGCGGACGCCGACGCCATAACTGGCTGAGGTGCGGTCGACGCCGCCGCCGTTCGGAACCATCGGATCGACCCACCGGAGATCACCGCGACCGACACCGAGGCGGCCGTACACCGAGACGGCAGAGCGCCAATTGAATGCCGACACGACGTCCAGGCTGACCTGCTGGCCGCCGCGCGTCGCCGCTGCCCAACGCGCCGGGTCGATCTGCAATCCTAGACTTCGGCTCTCGGGCTGAAGGCGGCCATGAGCCGTACTGACCGCCGCACCGATCGCCAGACCGGAATCGAACTGGTAACCGCCGAACGCGGTCGAGCGGGCGAGCGGCCACGCCTCCGCGCGACCAAACTCCAACCGCTGGCCAAGCTTCAGTCCGGGGGCGCTGAATGTCAATGCCTGCGACGTGCCATCGATGCGCAGACCGCCGAAGTAGCCGGCTGCATCGGTCGCCTCGACCGCGCCAGTTGCAGTGAGCGCAGACAGGAGAGCCGCGACCAGGGCCAGCCGTCGACCCCGGGCCCCGCCGCTCGACGGCCAACGCACGCCACCCAACGGTGCGCAACCGATGGCCTGTGCGACCAAAGAGCGAGTGGCAAACCAGTCCATGTTTCCTATGCTGCGGCGCATCCACATCAGTGTCAACGGGGTGCGCGCCGGAACGGCTAAAAACCAGATCCTTTCCAGCTCTGATGTTGTACGTCAGTCAGAGTTCCGGCCCGAAGACACGCCACCGTGGTCGTCGAGCGGCATCAGAGGCTCGGTCAGCTCGGCGACTGGAATGGCTTCCCGGACGACGAAGTCGGCAATGCCGAGGGTGTCGGAAAGCGAAAAGCACGTCAACGGTCGCCACTCCTGCCCGGCATGCGGCCAGGGATCGTCCGTTGCCACCGCGACAATGTTCGCATCGGCTGCCTGCAGCATGGGCTTGCCAACCGCTGCCCGCCAGACCTCGAGTTTGGGAAGACGGGCTCGCTTGTACCCTTCGATCAGGACGAGATCACAGGCAGACAATCGCCCGATCGCCTGTCCGAGGGTCAGTTCCGGCTGCCCCCGCAATTCCCTGATCAGTGCAAACCGATTGCGGGAACTGACCAGCACTTCCTGCGCACCCGCCAATCGGTGCCGGTGGGAATCCTTGCCTGGCGTGTCGATGTCGAAGTCGTGGTGGGCATGTTTGACGAGGGAAACACGCAATCCGCGCGCTGACAACTCGCCCAGCAGCTTGACGATCAAGGTCGTCTTGCCGGCGCCGGACCAACCGGCGAATCCAAACACCCGCGGCGATACCGCGCCTGCAAGCTTTTGCATCCGTCGGTCAGCGATGCCGAAAGGCAGGTTTGCGCTTTTCCACGAAAGCGCGCATCCCCTCGCGTCGATCGTCCAATGCGAATGTCGAGTGGAACTCTCGCCGCTCGAACAATAGTCCCTGGGTCAGAGTGGTCTCGTAGGCGGCGTTGATCGACTCCTTGATCTTCATCACCGCCGGAAGGGAGAAGGAGGCGATCTTTCCCGCCACCGAAAGGGTTTCCTTCATCAGGTCTGCGGCCGGCACCACGCGCGACACCAGACCGGAGGCTTCCGCTTCCGCCGCCGAGATGAACCGTCCGGTCAGGCACCAGTCCATCGCCTTCGCTTTGCCGACGGCGCGCGGAAGCCGCTGCGTCCCTCCAAGGCCAGGCATCGTGCCGATCGTAATTTCCGGCTGCCCGAACTTCGCCGTGTCGGCAGCGATGATCAGGTCGCACATCATGGCAAACTCACAGCCGCCGCCGAGCGCATACCCCGCAACGGCCGCGATGACCGGCTTGCGGACGCGCCGAAGAGCCTCCCAGTCACGCGTTATGTAGTCCTCGTTGTAGACGCGAGCGTAGTCGAATTCGGCCATGGCGGCGATGTCTGCACCCGCGGCGAACGCCTTCTCGTTGCCGGTGACGACGATGACATGAACCGAGGGGTCGGCATCGAGCTCGGTCAGCACGCGCTCGAGCTCGCGCATCGACTCATTCGAAAGCGCGTTCATTACCTGCGGCCGATTGAAACGGATCAATGCAACCCGCTCCGCGTCGGCTGGCCTTTCCACCATGACCATTGGCTCGTTCATCATTTGAATTTCCTCATTTGCTTCAGGCGCGCGGCGCCTTCGTTCAAACCGCCTTCAAGCATTCCCACCACCGTCTCGGCGAACTCGGGGTAGCTGATCGGACCTCCAGGCCGCAGCCAGGTGAACGTCCAGTTGATCATCCCAAAGACCGACATCGTCAGCACTTTGGCGGCCCGCCTGTCGATGCAGTAGCTCGCGCCGATCACACCGGCGAACGCATCGACCACCTCCCGCTCCAGACTGATCACCTCCGCGCGAAGCGCTTCCGGCAGGTGGCGGACGTCATTCAACAAGACCATGTGATGATGCCGTGACGTCTCATACTCCGAGACGAAGCGCCGAACGAGTTCGGCCAGCGACTCGCGGGCGGGAAGGCGCTGGCTTTCGACGGCTCGCACCAGATCCCTCAGACGGCGCATGTAGCTGGCCGTCAGGTCGTGCAGGATGGCATCCTTGGAAGGGTAGTAGTGGTAGAGAAGGCTTTTGGACACCGCACAGCGTTCCGCGAGGCTTGCCATCGTCGTACTCGGGTAGCCGCCCTCGGCAAAGGCCTCGGCGGCAGTGGCGAGGATGGCCGCACGCTGCGCACGGTGTTCGGCAGAGATTCCACGCGGCATCGCTGGCGGCGCGTTCAACGCTCGTCGAAGGAAACTTCGAGCGTAGCCGAAACGGGGTGTGCTTGGCAGGTCAACACGTAGCCGGCGGCGATCTCGTCCGCCGTCAGCGTCCAGTTCGCATCCATTCGTACCGCCCCGGAACGCAGCCGAGCGCGACAGGTACAGCAGACGCCGGACTTGCACGAAAAGGGCACGTCGAAACCGGCTGCGAGCGCCGCATCGAGCAGTGAGGGGCCGTTCGCCGGCAAGCAGAACTCGCGCGTCTTGCCGTCAGCCGTCAGGCGCACCCGCGCACCGTCACTCGCGGCCGCTTCTGCAAGGGGCTGCGATGGGCTCCGCGCGACGGCAGGTCGCTGCCCAGGGGCGAGAAACAGTTCGCGCTGGACGCGCTCGGGCGGCACCCCTGCCGCGACCGCCGTCTGGAGCACGACGTCCGCAAGATCACCGGGACCGCAGGCGTAGACGTGCGTGACGGTGGCGGCCTGAACCAGTGTGGAGAACAGCAGGTCGAGCTTTCTGGCGTCGATGCGTCCTCGTGCGATCGGCGCATCCGGCATTTCCCGGCTTAGGCAATGGATCAATTGAAAGCGGCTCAGGAATCGGTCGCGAAGATCCTCGAGCGCCTCGCGGAACATGATGTCCGGCACGGTCGCATTGCCATAGAGCAAAGTCACCTGCGCCGCCGGATTGCACTCGAGCGCCGTGGCTGCGATTGCCATCACCGGCGTGATGCCGCTGCCGGCGGCGACCAGCAGCAGCCGCTCCGGGTCACTGGCCGGCCGATACACGAAGCGGCCGTCCGGAATCGCGACTTCGAGCGTCATACCCACGTGCGCATGCTCGACGAACCAGTTGGAAAAGCGCCCGTGCGGCACCCGTTTGACGGCGATGCGCCACTCGCCGCTGATCGGCGGGGAACAAAGCGAATACGACCGACGCACTTCCTCGCCGTCGATCGCTGCCCGCAGTGTCAGAAACTGCCCGGCGTGGTAGGCGAAGTCTGGCCGCATATCCGACGCCACATCGAACGCCACCGAAATGGCGCGCTCGGTCTCGACGCGGACGTCGGCAATGGTGAGCGGATGCCAGCGCATTGGTCAGCAGGGATGCGCGTTCACCACGTGGCGTCCGGATACGTCCGGGCGAGGCTCTGCATTTCTGCCAGCAGTTCTCGGCGCGCTTCAGCGGGATCGAGCGTCGCGGCCGCAACGGCATCCTCACCCCAATCGGGCGGCAATCCAGCCTGCCGGAGAACCGGTTGCGCCGCTTCGTGCAAGTGATCGTGCAAGTCGCGGGCATCAATTCCGGCAATCGTCGCCGAGCACAGCTCCGCGATTCGCGGTGCCAATGCCGAGCGAGCCGTCAGCAAACGGCGGCGGGATTCGGCGGTGCCATCACCGAAACGCACGACCCAGGCACCGGTGTGACGAACGAGCATCCTCGCTTCCTTACCCGCATCCGCCGCGATCGCGGCGACCGGTGCATCACCCACGCGGGCGAGCCGCTCCCAGACGATGACGAACCAAAGGCCCAGCGCCCAGGCGCGCAGCACGGTTTGGGCATAGTCGCCGTTCGCCAGCGCAGCCAACGGCAGGTTGCGAAAGTCCTCCGGCTCGCGCAAGTAGGCGAGCCGGTCTTCGGTCCAACCATCGCCGCGCCGGGCCGCGACGAGCTGATACAGGCGCCGGGCCTGTCCGATCAGGTCCAGCGCGCAATTGGTCAGCGCGATGTCTTCCTCCAGCGCCGGGCCGTGACCGCACCACTCCGACAACCGGTGTCCAAGCAGCAGACAAGTGTCGGCCAGAACGAGCAGATCGGTTTCCGCGACCGCACTACATGTGTCCGACATCGTCCGGAATGGCGTAGAACGTTGGATGCCGATAGATCTTGCCGGCCATCGGGTCGAACTGATCCGACTTCTGTGCCGGATCGCTGGCAGTGATTGAGGCGGAAGGCACGACCCAGATCGACACACCTTCCTGTCGGCGCGTGTAGACATCACGCGCGACGGCGAGGGCATGGGCCGCGTCGGCCGCGTGCACACTACCGACATGTTTGTGGTCGAGTCCCTGCCGGGAGCGGATGAACACCTCCCAGAGCGGCCAGTCGTCGCCTCGCTGTTCCATCAGACCACAGCCTCCACGTGCTCCGCACGGCGTCGCGCAGTCGCCTTGCGCGCGTGCGCAGCTGCGGCCTCACGTACCCACCGCCCCTCCTCGAACGCCCGAACGCGGGCCGCCATGCGCTCACGGTTGCACGGTCCGTCGCCATTGACCACACGCCAGAACTCGTCCCATGGAATCGGCCCGAAGTCGTAGTGCCCGCGCTGCGGGTTCCAACGCAGGGCCGGATCCGGGATCCGCAGCCCCAGATACTCCGCCTGCGGCACCGTCACATCCACGAATTGCTGTCGTAAGTCGTCGTTCGATATCCGCTTTACGCCCCACGCAGTTGCCTGGGCTGTGTGGGTGGAATCCCTGTCATGCGGTCCGAACATCATCAGCGTCGGCCACCACCAGCGGTCAAGAGACTCCTGGGCCATCTGCCGCTGTGCCGGTGTTCCGCGGACGAGCGTATGCACGATGTCAAATCCCTGGCGCTGATGAAACGACTCCTCCTTGCAGATGCGAATCATCGCGCGCGCATAGGGACCGTAGCTGCACCGGCACAGCGGAATCTGGTTCATGATCGCGGCGCCGTCGACCAGCCAGCCGATCATTCCGATGTCGGCCCAGGTCAGCGTCGGGTAGTTGAAGATGCTCGAGTACTTCGCCCGCCCGGCGTGCAATGCCTCGATCAACTCGGCCCGTGAAACGCCGAGCGTCTCCGCGGCGGCGTAGAGATAGAGTCCATGACCGCCCTCGTCCTGCACCTTGGCAAGCAGAATCTCCTTACGCTTGAGCGATGGCGCACGCGTGATCCAGTTGCCCTCCGGGAGCATGCCGACGACCTCCGAATGCGCGTGCTGCGAAATTTGCCGGATGAGCAACGTGCGATAGCCCTCCGGCATCCAGTCATTGGGCTCGATCTTTTCGTCGCGCCCGAGCCGCGCCTCGAATGCCTCCTCCGCCGCGGACGGAGCCACGGCGGCGGATGGCCCGCTACGATCAAGGTCGATGGCTTGCGTGTACATCTCTGCCTCCATCCTGCAACGCCGTAATCGGTATAGTATTTCCGACCGACCGGTCAGTCAATCCGGGAGATTCAGCCGATGACCATTCTGTTCACATGCCAGGCGCACCTGGCGCGCCTGACCCTGAACCGACCCGAGCGACTCAACAGCTTCAACGAGCTGATGCATGTCGAAATACGCGCCGCCCTCGATCGGGTCGAAGCCGAGGGTGCGCGGGTACTGGTGATCACCGGCGCTGGACGTGCTTTCTGCGCCGGACAGGACCTCGCCGAGCGCAGCGTCGCGCCCGACGGAACCGCGCCCGATCTCGGGGACTCGGTCGAGCGCAACTACGCGCCGCTGGTCAAGCGGCTACGGGAGTTGCCGCTGCCGGTGATCGCCGCCGTCAACGGCGTTGCTGCGGGGGCCGGTGCGAATCTGGCGCTTGCCTGCGACCTGGTCGTCGCCGCCGAGAGCGCACGCTTCATTCAGCCGTTTTGCAAGCTCGGCCTGATTCCGGACACCGGGGGTAGCTATGCCCTGCCGCGCCTCGTCGGGCCGGCGCGGGCGTTCGGCCTTGCCCTGCTCGGGGATGCGATCACGGCACGACAGGCCGCCGATTGGGGGCTGATCTGGGACACCGTGCCGGACGATGCCTTCGCCGCCCACGTCGATGCCCTGGCAGAGCGCCTCGCGACCGGCCCCACGTTCGGCTATGCGCAAACAAAGCGTGCGTTGAATGCAAGCCTGGGGAACTCGCTCACCGAACAACTCGCGCTCGAAGCCGAACTGATGCGCCAGTGCGGCCGCTCGGCCGACTACCGTGAAGGCGTGGCGGCGTTCCTCGAAAAGCGCCCGCCCAAGTTTCTTGGCCGTTGAGACGATGAGCGCAGCGACCGCACCGACATCCACCCCCACCGGCTCAGCCGGCATCGAACGCGCTGGCCTGTGGAGACGCTTCGGCGCCTTCGTCCATGAGTTGCTGTTCGTCGTCGCTTATCTGTTCATCGTCGCGCTCGTCTTCGCAGCCTTCTCAGGCGAGACCAGCCGAGCCGGGCGACCACAGATCCTGTCGGGCGCCGTGGCCACTCTGCAGCAGATCTATCTGTTTGCCAGCCTGGGAGCGTACTTCATCTATTTCTGGATCGGCGGCCGGCGCACGCTTGCCTTCAAAACTTGGGGTTTGCGCCTGACCGCCGCAGCGGCGTCGACCATCACGCCAATCGATCCGCGCACGGCCGTCGTGCGCTACTTCGCCTGCTGGATCGGCCCCGGCCTTGGCCTGGCGGCCTACATAGTGACCGGCGGCGCCGGTGGCCTCTGGCTCGTGCTGTTGTTCATCAATTTCCTGTGGGCACTGGTCGACCGCGACCGCCAGTTCCTGCACGACCGTATCGCCGGCACGCGCGTGGTCAGGAGCGATGCCTGAGGCGCTGCACCAACCGGGCACAGAGATACGTCCACGCGAGCGCCGAGGCCGCATTGCTGGTCAGCTCTGCATGATCGAAAGGCGGACTCACCTCGCACAAATCCATTCCAACCCATGCCACATCGTCCCACGCCTCGAGCAGGCTCAGCACCTGGGCAGTGGTAAGCCCACCCGGCTCCGGGGTCCCGGTGCCCGGAGCGAACGCGGGGTCGAGGCAGTCGATGTCGAGCGTCAGATACGTCGGCCGTCCCTTGGTCACGGCATGCACATGGTCGACCACTTGCGCAAGCGCGTCCGCCGTCTCCAGGCCGCGCAAGGAGCGGGCGGAGAAGATGCGTCCGCCCCGCTCAGTCACGTAGTCGCGGACGTCCCGTGCGGCGGCAGAGCGCAGGCCGATCTGCGTCGTGGCACACGGATCGACCAGACCAGCTTCCACCGCCTCACGTAGCCAGGTACCATGCCCAGATGGCTCGTCGAAGTGGGATGACCACGTATCGCAATGTGCATCGAAATGCACCAACGCCAGAGGCTCGCCCAACCATTCGCGATAGGCATGCAATAGCGGCAGCGTGATCGAATGGTCGCCACCCAGCCAAAGCATGTGATGGCGCTCGATCAGCTGCTGCGCCACCGGCGTCAGCGCGGCTCGCATCCGTTCGATTGCCGTATTCGGCACGGGCAAATCGCCGTAGTCGACGAGCTCGCCCGGCAACGGCGCACGGTCGAACAGAGGATGGACGGCATCGCAGCGCATGTGACTTGCCGCCCGGATGGCCGCCGGGCCATGGCGCGCGCCGGGTCGATGCGTCGTTGCGCCATCCCAGGCAACGCCGGCCACGGCAAAGGCAGCGTCCGGATACACAGAAGGATGCGGAGCGTTCAGAAATCCGCCGAAGCGACTATCGAAGGCAAAGGCGAAGCTCGTATGAGTCATGCAGTTTGTCTCGCTAGGGAAACACCGCGCAACACAGCAGATGGCCCACGGCAGTAGTTTTTCAACGACCCGCTAACTGCCACCATCGGCGCCGGCAAGGGGCTCAAGCCTTTCGGTCGAGCACCGGCCGCGGCGGCGAGTGAATCACGAGTAACCATTCGGCACGACGACTGCCGATGTTGTGGACTCCATGCTCGAAATCGCCAGCGAATTGAGCAGCATCGCCGACCGTAAGCGCGAAACGTCGCTTGCCGACGGCCACCTCGATCGTTCCCGCAAGCACGACGATATGCTCCTGCGTTCCGAGTGAATGCGCAGGAAACATACCCGTCATGCGCCTCGCGGGTAAGGTGTTGTGGACGAGCTCGACCATCGCATCCGGACTCACTGGGGACAGGATGCGACGAACGAGCCCTGTTTTCGGATCGCGAAAGACCGGCTGCTCGACGACGGCCTGGACGTGTACAGGCGGGCCGGCGTCAACCCGAAGCAGGTGAGACAGCGATACCGCCAGGCTCTCGGCAAGCCGCGCCAGCATCACCGCCGTCGGACTGGTCAGCCCCTGTTCGATACGGTTCAGCATTCCTTTCGACAGGCCCGATCGGCGCGCCAACTCGCTGACTGACAGCTGCTGTGCCTGACGCGCGGCGCGAATGGTGGCACCGATCGACTGCGCCAGCGCGAACGCATTGCCCGCCTGGACCGCCAGTTCGCCTACGCCCTTGACGACATCGAAAGCCGTACCGAGTGCCGAGCGGCCCGCAGCCATCGCTCCACCGGCGAGCGAAGGCGACGCATCACCGACCGCTGTCGCTCTTCCCTTGGGACGAGCGTCAATCGGTTGCGGTTCGGCCGTCGATGAAACGTGGGTGCGGGATCGAATGACGCGCGACATGGCCGGGTTCTACCGCGGCAGCCTCAAGGCTGCAACGTTTCGGCGGCTGCACGACCGACCGCCGTGCCGGCGGACACGATGCTGTTCAGTGCGGATCGATCCGATAGCCGTCCTTGGCATCCTTCATGGTCCAGCCGTGCGCCTCGATCTCGTGACGGAGGCGATCGGCTTCGGCCCAGTCGCGCGCCTTGCGAGCCGCCCAGCGCGCCTCTGCCAGCGACTGCACCTCTGGCGGCACCTCGACGGCTGGCGGCTGCCAGTCGGCAAGTCCAAGCCCGAGCGCACGGTCGAAATGGCATAACGTCGCACGGCGAACGGGCGGCGGGAGATCGCTGCGCAACACCTCCCAGGTGAGCGCAAGGGCTTGGGGAAAGTTCAGATCATCGTTAAGACGCGCCATGAAGCGTGCGACCAGGTCCCTATCGGCGTCGGCAGGCGAGGCGTCGAGCGCATGAAATCCGCTTCGCAGGCGCTGCAAAGCAGTCTGCGCGGCATCCAGCGCCTCCCAACTGAAGCTGAGCTGCGACCGGTAGTGGGCTGTCAGGCAGAGGTAACGATAGGCGAGCGGGTCATAACCCCGATCGCGCAGCAGCTGCAGGCGCAGGAAATCACCGGATGACTTGCTCATCTTCGCATCCTGCGTGAGCAGAAAGTACCCGTGCAGCCAGTAGTTCGCGAGACGGGTCCCGTAGGCAGCCTCGGTCTGGCTGATTTCGTTCGTGTGATGGACGGCAATGTGATCCTCGCCGCCGCAATGAATGTCGAAGAACTCGCCCAGGTACTTGAGAGCCATCGCCGAGCATTCGATATGCCAGCCCGGGAAACCACGCCCCCACGGCGAGTCCCATTCCATCTGCCGCTTCTCACCGGGCGCGCAGAACTTCCAAAGCGCGTAGTCGGTGGGATGCCGCTTCTCGCCGAGCTCGACGCGAGCCCCAGCCTGCAGACCCGATTTGTCGAGCCGCGCCAGCTGTCCGTAGGTCGGCTGCTTGGAGGTGTCAAAGTAGACACCGTCGCTCGTGCAGTAGGTATAGCCCTTGCGCTCGATCTCGCGGATGAAGTCGATCTGCTCGACGATGTGGTCGGTCGCCTTGCACCACACCGTCGGCTCCTGGATGTTCAGCGCCCGCATGTCGTCACGGAAGGCCTGGGTGTAGAGCGCCGCAATGCTCCAGGCGCTCTGCCCAGTTCGGCGCGAGCCCGCTTCCATCTTGTCTTCGCCCTCGTCACCGTCGGAGACCAGATGCCCGACATCGGTGATGTTCATCACGTGCCGGACCTCGTAGCCGTTCAGCCGCAAGGTACGTGTCAGGCCGTCCTCGAACAGATAGGTACGCAGATTGCCGATGTGCGCGTAGTTGTAGACCGTAGGTCCGCAGGTGTAGAGCCCGACTCGACCGGATTCCAGCGGAACGAATTCGCGCAGGCTGCGCGTCCAGGTGTCATAGAGAGTCAGGGCCATGAACAAAGTCAGACGACAAAGTCGATCAGGAAGACAATGAGAGAGCAACAAAAAGGCCGCCTGCGGCGGCCTTGGGCAGATCAACCGCGCAAGCGGACATCGTCACGACCGGCCGACGTCGGGACGCGAACGCGGAACCGGACAACAGGTGGCGCGGAACATGCTCATCGAATGCATGTTACCCGAGCTCACTCGGGCACGCAGAAGGCAATGCGACGCCCTGTCCAGCCGTCCGCTTGCAGCCGGGCGATCTCTCCCGCATCGATCAGTGTGCGCAGGTTGTAGCCGTGCGCATCGATCGCCTGCATTTCGTAGGCAGGACGACTTCCACGCGGGCAGACCGTATCCGGCATGGCGGCGCTCCAGACGTAACCGTCGAAACGCCACTCGGAACGCCGGCGAAACTCTAGGCATTCCGCCGTGTTGGCGCTGTAGCTCCAGCTGCCACCGACCAATTGCGCGCGGCATACGCCGACCGGCTCGGCAAGTGTCCGCGCCGGCGCGATAGCGCTGAACGTCGGGATGTTGAAACCGGTCCGCTGCCAGCGGCCGGCGGTCTCGTCGGCCAGGTAGCGTGCCACCTCCACCGGGTCGGATAACAGCACGAAGCGATTGGTGGTGACGTTGCGCAACTCGACCAGCAGGTTGCGATCGGCGGACGCGACCTCGGCGCTCGGGCGGTTGACCGGGACACGAGCGAGTGCGTTCGGCGCATCCAGCAAACCCTGCCCGCAGGCACCCGGTACCGCCGCACAGTCGCTGCCCGCCGGAAAAGGCCGCGCGCCTTCGACCAGGCGGTTGCGGACCTGCGCCGGCGTCAGCGAAGGGTCGCGCGCAAGCATCAATGCCACCACCCCGGACACGTGAGGCGCTGCCATGCTGGTGCCCATGTACGACGCGTAGCTCGGCACTCCTGGCTCGGTCACGCCTCCATTCAGCGTGGAGAGGATGCCGGGCAGCGTCCCGCCGTCTCCTCCCGGCGCCGACAGCGTCACGGGCGACCCGAAATTGCTGTAACTCGCCAGGTCACCCAGAAGCTGCGTCGCTGCAACCGTAATCACACCGAGGCAGTTCGCCGGTGCATAGTCGTTGGCGGGTCCGGCCGCGTTACCTGCGGCGGCGACGATCACGGCCCCGCGCGCGAGGGCGGCATCCACCGCTGATTGCATGAATCCGTCACAGCGACCAGGGCCGCCCAGGCTCATGTTGATGACGCGCGCCGGGTTCGGATTGGCTGGCACGCCCGGCACCGGCGCCCCGGCCGCCCACCGGATGGCGTCGGCCACGTCCTCCCACGTGCCGCCGCAGCGCCCGAGCGCACGCACCGGGACGAGACGCGACTCCGGCGACACACCAGCGATCCCTTGGCCGTTGTTGGTCGCGGCCGCGATGATGCCGGACACGTGCGTGCCGTGCCACGAACTCATGAACGAGAACGGGCTCGAGCAGAACAGCTCGGTGTCGTAGTCGCCGGCGTCGGTCGCATCGGGGTCGCGTCCATCGCCGTCGAGCGAGATGAACGTGTTGGAGATCATGTCGTAGCCGCCGAGCCTCTTGTCATCGAGGTCGGGATGGGGGCGAATGCCAGTATCGATCACCGCCACCGTCGCCCCGCCGGTCGGACTCATGCCCCAAGCGGTGGTCAAACGGATGCCGCCGACCCCGGCATGCAGCGACCATTGCTGCTCCCAGAGTGCATCGTTCGGCACGGTCTGGTGACGCAGGAGCCGAACACGTTCGACCTGTCGGACGTCAGGCAGGGCCTCGGCTGCCACCGCGACCGCGGCGAGTGTCGCCGCCGTCGTGCCGCGAGGCAGAACGACCTGCGCCCGCGCGCCGGTGCCGACCCGCTTGAGCTGGAGGGGCGTTCCAGTCACGGCCGACAACTCGGCCACGACCGACGCGCCACGCGTCGCATCGGCGAGCGTCAGGCTGAGCATCCGGGTGTGGTACTCCACCGCCGCCTCGGCGCGACCGCTCGGTGGCGCGAGTTCACGGTCGGCGCGCAGGACCCCTTCGAGGTCGCGTAGCCGAACCGCCGCGCTATCGGCCTGCTGCGGCGAAGCGAACTTCATGCGGTAAGCGCCGCCGCCAATCGAATCGAGGCCACTACCGCCCGTCAGCCCCGCCAGCCGCGCCGCGATGACGCCGTGGCGAGCCTTGCTCGAGGGGGAGAGCAGAAACTCCACGCTCGTGCTTTGAGCCGTACTCGCTGCGGCCGCAGTCAGGGCCGCAAGCGCGGCAACCAAACGCACTAAACGACAGGCAGGCAAAAGAGCGCGCGACATCATACTTGCAATCACCCGCGCCGATCGGCGCGGTCTTCGGGTAGACGTACCTATTCTGACTTAACGGCGCCGTCCCGCCTACTCCTTACACTCGTGGGTTCGTCCACTCGATCCCAGGCGCCAGACGGGCGAAGGCAGTCCTTCCTGCGGTCCTTCGTGGCTGTGGCGCACCCACGCATCATGGCAAGCAAGGTCAAGGATTTCACCCTACCTACCAACGGCGGAGGCGCTTTCCGTCTGTCCGATCACCGCGGCAAGATCGTCGTCCTTTACTTCTATCCAAAGGATTCGACGCCGGGCTGCACGCAGGAAGGTATCGATTTCGCGGCTTTGTACGGCGATTTCGTCGCCGCGGGTTCCGTCGTGGCCGGGGTTTCGCGCGACTCGGTCCGCTCGCACGACAACTTTTGCGCCAAGCACGGCTTTCCGTTTCCGCTGCTATCTGACGCCGACGAGGCGCTCTGCACGCAATTCGACGTCATCAAGATGAAGAGCATGTACGGCAAGCAGGTGCGCGGCATCGAGCGTTCGACCTTCGTGATCGACGGCCAGGGACGTCTCGTGCGTGAATGGCGCGGCGTCAAGGTGCCCGGCCACGCAGCCGACGTGCTGGCCTTCGTCCGGTCACTCTGACGCCGGCGCGACGAGATTCGGCCAGCGGGCTGCAGGCCCGATCGCGACGGGCTGCGCGAGCAGCGCCCGCAGCAGAGGGGCGCTTATCGCGCCGCCGGGCGTGGTCACGCCCGGCTCGTCCGCGCTGCAGGTATCGGGCGCTACTCGATTGCCTTCACCAGATCTTCCATGACCTTCTTGGCGTCACCGAAGACCATCATCGTCTTGTCCATATAGAACAGCTCGTTGTCGAGCCCGGCATACCCGGCGGCCATCGAACGCTTGTTGACGATGACCGTCCGCGCCTTGTAGGCCTCGAGGATCGGCATGCCGTAGATCGGCGAGCCTTTTTGCAGAGCAAGCGGGTTCACCACGTCGTTCGCGCCGAGCACGAGTACCACGTCGGTCTGCGCGAACTCCGGGTTGACGTCCTCCATCTCGTGCACCTGGTCGTATGGAACCTCTGCCTCGGCAAGAAGCACGTTCATGTGACCAGGCATCCGCCCCGCCACCGGATGGATCGCATACTTCACATCGATCCCCTTCGCGGTCAGCTTGGCGGCCAGTTCCTTCACCGCATGCTGGGCACGCGCAACCGCCAGGCCGTAGCCGGGCACGATGATCACACTGTCGGCGTTTGCAAGCATGAAGGCCGCATCGTCCGCACTACCGGACTTCACCGGCCGCTGCTCGGCCTTGCCGGCCACGGCGCCGCCATCCCCTCCGAAGCCGCCGAGGATCACGCTTACGAAGGCGCGGTTCATCGCCTTGCACATGATGTAGGAGAGGATCGCACCGGAGGAACCGACCAGCGAACCGGCGATGATCAGCATCGGGTTGTTCAGCGAAAAGCCGATACCGGCCGCCGCCCAGCCCGAGTAGCTGTTGAGCATCGAAACGACCACCGGCATGTCCGCCCCGCCGATCGGGATGATGATCAGCACGCCGAGGACGAACGAGAGCACCAACATCCCGTAGAACGCCGGCAGACTGCCGGTGAACATGTAGGCGAGCCCCAGCACCACAGTGGCGATGCCGAGCACCAGATTGAGCAAATGCTGGCCGGAAAACACCACCGGTGCGCCCTGGAAGAGCCGGAACTTGTACTTCCCGGACAGCTTGCCAAATGCGATGACCGAACCGGAGAAGGTGATCGCGCCGATTGCCGCACCGAGGAAGAGCTCCAGCTTGTTGCCCTTCGGGATGATGCCGTCGACCGCGATGCCGAAAGCCTTGGGCTCGTTGACCGCTGCCACCGCGATGAACACCGCAGAGAGGCCCACCATGCTGTGCATGAACGCGACCAGTTCCGGCATTTTGGTCATCTCGACCCGCGCCGCCATCGTGGCACCGATCGCGCCGCCGACCACCAGCCCGAGCAGCACGTAACCGAGCCCCAAGGCCGGACTTGAGGAAAGGTTCCAGATCAGCGCCGCCGTCGTGAAAACGGCGATCGCCATGCCGATCATTCCGAACGTGTTACCGCGGATCGAGGTCGTTGGATGAGACAGCCCCTTCAGCGCCTGGATGAAGCAGACCGAGGCGACCAGATAGAGCAGAACGACGACATTCATGCTCATGCCTGCGACCCCTCCGTCTTGCCGCCCTCGGCCTTGCGCTCCTTCTTCCTGAACATCTCCAGCATTCGGCGCGTGACCAGAAAGCCGCCAAAGATGTTGACGGCCGCCAGCGCCACTGCCAGCACCCCCATGATCTTGCCGAGCGGCGTCTCGGTTAGCGCGGCGGCCAGCATCGCGCCCACCACGATGATGGCTGAGATGGCGTTGGTCACCGCCATCAGCGGCGTATGTAGCGCAGGCGTCACGCTCCAGACGACGTGATAGCCGACGTAGATGGCGAGTACGAAGATGATCAGGTTGACGATCAGCGAGTCGACGCCGGTCATGACTTGTCTCCGGTCACGAGGACGGCCTGCACGATGTCATCCTCGAGGTTGATCTTGAATGCCCCGGTCTTCGGGTCGACCAGCAGCTTCAGGAAATCGAGCAGATTGCGGGCATAGAGGGCGCTCGCGTCCTGCGGAACCGTTGCCGGATAGTTGGTCAGGCCGATCACGGTGATGCCGTGTACCTGAACGATCTCGCCCTTGACCGTCAGCGCGCAATTACCACCCTGCTCCGCCGCCAGATCGACGATCACCGAGCCCGGCTTCATCGACCGCACCATCTCCTCCGACACCAGACGCGGCGCCGGACGCCCCGGAATCAGTGCCGTCGTAATGACGACATCCGCCAGAGCAACCCGCTTCGCCACTTCGATGCGTTGCCGTGCCATCCAGCTGTCCGGCATCGGCCGTGCATAGCCGCCCACACCTTCGGCGATCTGCCGCTCCTCCTCGGTTTCGTACGGAACATCGATGAACTTCGCGCCAAGCGATTCCACCTGTTCCTTCACCGCCGGCCGGACGTCCGACGCCTCGATAACCGCACCGAGCCGCTTGGCGGTCGCGATGGCCTGCAAGCCCGCCACACCGACACCCAAAATGACTACGCGCGCCGCCTTGATCGTTCCAGCCGCCGTCATCAGCATCGGAAAGAGCTTGGGATAGTGCGCCGCGGCAAGGATCACGGCCTTGTAACCGGCGATGTTTGCCTGCGATGAAAGGACGTCCATGCTCTGCGCCCGCGTCGTGCGCGGAATGCGCTCCATCGCAAACCCATGCACGCCGCGCGCCTTCAGCGCCGCCACGGTGGCCTCATCGTACGGGTTCAAAAGCCCAATGACCGATGCACCGGGCCTGATCGAACCCAGCTCTTCGGCCGACGGGCCGCGTACCTTGAGAACGATGTCGCTCGCAGCGAGCACCGACGCCGCATCCGCCGCGACGGCTGCACCCGCCGTCGCATAGGCTTCGTCGGTGAACCCAGCCGCCAGGCCGGCACCTTGCTGCAACGATACGGACACGCCGGGCACCGCGGCGAGCTTCTTCACTGTCTCGGGACTGGCCGCAACTCGCGTCTCCCCGGCGGCCGTCTCCCGGATGATGCCAATTTGCATGGCCCCTCCAGCGCAATTCGATCGAACGGCAGTTTAGCGTCTCGACCGACCCCACCTTGGGATAACCCTGAACCACAGCGGCGTTTGCGCACCCCCGGATGGGGTACGCTCATCCCTTCATCGCGTTTCCTTCGGAGGAATGACTCATGCGGAACGTCAAACATGCCGCGCTCGCGCTCGCCACAAGCGCAGCGCTCGCGTTGTCGGCCCCGACCCTGCTAGCCGTCCCGCTCAAGTGGGCGGCCCAGAACGACATCCTCACCCTCGATCCGCACTCGCAGAACCATGCGACGACCAATGCCATGCTGATGCATGCCTACGAGGGTCTGACCCGTTACAACGTCAACTACGAAGTCGAGCCAGCGCTTGCCACCCGCTGGACCTTCGTATCACCGACGCAGGTACGGTTCGAACTCCGGCGCAACGTCCGCTTTCACGATGGCAGCCCGTTCACGGCCGACGACGTCGTATTCAGCTTCAACCGCATCCGGCAGCCGCAGGGAACGATGCAGATCTATGTGACCGGCATCAGCGAGGTGCGCAAGATCGACGATCACACGGTCGACTTCATCCTGTCAGCGCCGCAACCGATCTTGCTGCGCAACATCATCGATTTCCGCATCATGAGCAAGACCTGGGCGGAGAAGAACCGGACCGAACGGACGCAGGACTACAAAAACAAGGAAGAAAACTACGCCTCGCGCAACGTCAACGGCACCGGGGCGTACCGGATCACTGGCTGGCAGCCGGACAATCGCGTGACGATGACCGAGAATCCCAACTGGTGGGGCAAGCGTGACGGCAATGTCTCGGCGGTCAACTACACACCGATCAAGGCCGATGCAACGCGAGTCGCGGCACTGCTGTCGGGCGAAGTCGACATGGTGACCGACCTTCCGACCCAGGACGTCGCCCGCCTGCGCAACGACCAGAAGCTCAAGGTGATGGATGGCCCCGAGGTGCGCACGATCTACATCGCGCTCGACCTCGGTAGCCCTGAGCTGCGCTCGTCCAACATCAAGGGCAAGAATCCCTTCGCAGACAAGCGCGTCCGTCAGGCGCTGAACCACGCGGTCGATCGGGAAGCAATCAAGACCCGCATCATGCGCGGACTGTCGATACCTGCTGGCATCATGGTCGCGCCGGGCGTCAACGGACACACGGCTCAGCTCGACACACCAGTCAAATTCGACGAAGCTGCCGCGAAGAAACTCCTTGCCGACGCGGGCTATCCGAACGGCTTCGAGTTCACGCTCGGTTGCCCCAACAACCGCTATGTCAACGACGAGGAAATCTGTCAGGCGCTGGTCGCAATGTGGGCTCGCGTCGGCGTTCGCGCCAGGCTGCAGGCCGAGCCGATGGCGACCTTCATTCAGAAGGTCCAGAACTTCCAGCTGGACGCCTATATGCTGGGTTGGGGCGTTGCCACCTACGACGCTCAGTACGCGATCCAGTCACTGATCCGCACCCGTACATCGGGCGCAAACGGAAACTTCAACTTCTCCAAGGTGAGCGACCCGCGCATCGACCAGTTGACCGACGCGATGGCAACGGAAACCGATACCGCCAAGCGCAATGCGATGATCGCCGAGGCTCTGACCCGTACGCGTGACGAGCATTACTTCATCCCGCTGCACCATCAGATGCGACCCTGGGCGATGAAGCGCAATGTCACCACGGTGCATCGCTCGGACGATCGGCCGGAAGCACGCTTCACCAACATCGCCGGCATGTGAGCAAATGGCTGCGGCATCGAATTACGTAAGGACACGCAAAGGAAAGCAGCGAGCTGGATGAAGCGCGAGGCGCACCGAGCACAGCGCCGAGACATCGCGAGTCGATAGCAGGCCGTTGAAAAACGCGAGGATGGCCAGATGCGAGGCGCGCGGAGCGCAGCGACCGAGACGATCAAATAGATAGGCGAGGGAGCAAGCACCGCGCAACGCAACGATTCGCCCGCATAGCAATCTGTTCGGTGTTTCCGTCACAGGACGCGACGACGCCGCCCCGGGGCTCCTGCAGGAGCCCCTCTTGTTCGGCCCGTCGCTGTAGAACGGCCGCGTCAGAGTTCGCCGTTTGCGGCATTCAACTGCGGCTGCTGACCGTAGGTCTTGAACCGCTCGATCACCTCGGTCATTTCCGCCTCGGTCAGCAGGATCGGCGAACCCATCTGACAGGCACGCCAATACTGGCCGCACAGATCCTCGACTTCGAGTGCGACCGCCAGCGCCTGCTCGACGTTACCCCCGATGGCCAAGAGTCCGTGATTCGCCATCAGACAGGCCCGACGGTCACGCATCGCCTCGATCACGGCGTCAGACAGCGCCTGCGTGCCAAAGGTCGCATAGCGTGCGCAGCGTATCGTGCTGCCGCCTGCGACGGCGATCATGTAGTGAAAGGGTGGAATCTCTCGCCGCAGACAGGCAAGACTGACTGCATACGGCGAATGCGCATGCACGATTGCCGCGCAATCGAGGTCTCGCTCGACGTACAAATCACGGTGGAAACGCCACTCGCTCGACGGTCGCAGCAAGCCGCATCCCTCGCCGTGGGTCGTGAGCGGCATCCAGACCAGATCGTCCTCCCGCACCCGGTCGGCCCCATAGCCGGTCGGAGTGATGAGAAATCCCTCACCTGCGCGGACGCTCAGATTGCCGGCGCTGCCGCGAATCAGCCGTTCGCGAACACTGGCACGACAGGCCGCAACCAGTGCCTGCCGCTCCTGCCAAAACTCGTCCGGCGCCCTCATCTCATCTCCCTTCCCCGGCCGTGACGGCTACTGCCGCCCGCAAAGCCGCCGCAGACGTAAACACGCCGCGCTCCGTCAGATAGGCCGTCACCAAGGCTGTAGGGGTCACATCGAAGGCTGGATTGTCTGCCGCGACATGTTCCGGATAAAGCGCACAGGTCTGCATGCCTCCCTCGCCCTCGATCCCGCGGCCGGTAACCGTCAGGACTTCCGACATGCTGCGACGCTCGAGCGGAATCGCGGCGCCGGTAGCCAGTCTCGCGTCGAACGTCGGCGCCGGCATGGCGACATAGAACGGAACCCCATGCTCCCGCGCGGCCAGCGCTTTCAGGTAGGTGCCAACCTTGTTTGCCACGTCGCCGTTGGCCGCTACCCGGTCGCATCCCACGATCACGGCATCCACCTTGCCCTCCGCCATCAGGACGCCGGCCGCGTTGTCCGCCACGACCGAACACGGCACGCCCGCCTCCGCCAGTTCGAACACCGTGAGCGCACCTTGATTGCGCGGCCGCGTCTCGCTCGCCCACACGTGCACCGCCACGCCAGCCCCGTGCAGCCTGTAGATTGGCGCCAGCGCGGTACCCCAATCCACCGTTGCGAGCCAGCCAGCGTTGCAGTGCGTCATCAGCCGAAGCGGCACCTCTGCGCTGCCGCGCCCGATGCGCGCGGCAAGCCCCGCAAGCAACGCCTCACCGTGCCGGCCAATGGCCTCGTTGATTGCAACATCCTCTTCGGCAATTGCCGTCGCCGCCTCCCACGCCGCCAGTGCACGGTGCTCGACCGGCAACGGCGCAACCGCCGCTTGGACGCGCTCCACCGCCCAGCGCAGATTGACGGCCGTCGGACGTGCGCCGCCGACTTCGGACGCCGCACGCTCCAGCGCGACATCGTCTGCCGCCTCGCGCAACGCGAGCGCCAGACCGAAGGCACCGCAGGCGCCTATCAGCGGCGCCCCGCGGACACACATGCGCTCGATCGCCTCGCGAACCGCGCTCGCCGTCCTGAGTTCCAACCACACGATCGAATGCGGCAACCGGGTCTGGTCCAGCACGCGGATGCCGTCGCGCCCTGCCAACGGTTCGAGCGAACGATGGAATTCACCTTGAAGTCGCATGGTGTGACGATAGCGCATGGACGGACGTCAATGCGGAAACGGCCCGCCAACATCGCCGCCCGAGTTCGTGAGGGGCACCAAGGTACCGACGAATGCCGCGCGCAACCGCCTCACGAAGAACAAAAAAGCCACCCTTGGGTGGCTCTACTTTGCTGCCCGCATGTCGCGCGGAGCGGGCACAACTGACAGATGAAGACGCAGCATAGGCGTCGAGGGCTGGCTCCCCGACCTGGGCTCGAACCAGGGACCTGCGGATTAACAGTCCGTCGCTCTACCGACTGAGCTATCGGGGAACATAAGCCTTGAATTATAGCCCGACGCTAAGAACCGCGCAGCGGATTGGTCGTGCGTGCCCGATTCCGTCATCGTGGATGCAACTTCGGCAGTCGCGCGCACGCTGCCGCCCCCAGCCATTGCGAAGCTTGCAAGCACGTCGAGCAGGATGGCCGCAAGCGACACGTCTGCTCGACGCATTCCAGCGTTTCCAGAGGTCAGTCCTGCCGGCTCATTGCGCCACCACCCGTCCCAGTGACGGCTGCGTCATCGCGACGATGTGCGGCTGCGCCGCTTTCACGCCGCCCGGCAAGGAACGGCGCGGCCAGACGCAGGTAATAGAACATCGACCAAAGCGTCAATCCGGCTGCAACCCACAGGGCAACGGTGCCGAGGAGCGGTGTCGACACGCCGGGAATGACGGGCTCGTAGAGCAAGAGCGCGATGATGGCGGTGAGCTGGGCGGCCGTCTTGAATTTGCCGATCGTGCTGACGGCGACGCTGCCGCGCTGACCGATCTCTGCCATCCACTCTCTGAGCGCGGAGATCGCGATCTCGCGGCCGACGATGATGAAGGCGAGGACGGCATCCGCCCGGCCCATTTTGACGAGTAGGATCAAGGCGGCCGCCACCATCAGTTTGTCGGCAACGGGATCGAGAAAGGCGCCAAAAGCGGAGGTCTGTCCCAGTCTACGCGCCAGATAGCCGTCGGCCCAGTCGGTGATTGCCGCTGCTGAGAAGATCAGCGCGCCGATCCAGTTCTGCTGCGTCGGGGTCATCCAGTCGTGCGGCAGGTAGTAGACACCGACGAACGCAGGAATCAGTGCGATGCGCACCCAGGTGAGGATCGTGGGCAGATTGAGCACCATGCAACGATTCTGTCATGCGCTGCCGCCTGAGAGCACGCGGACGGGCGACCGCTCACGCGTCCAGTCCCGGATGCCCGCCCGACGCGACGGTATCGGCCCTCGGAGCCGCCCTCAGCGCCCCATCCACTTGCGCGTCAGAGGAAACGGACGGCGCACGATCTCGGCCAGCAGACGGTCGATGTCATGATCGATGACCAGCAGTTCACGGTTCACTGGCTTCACGAGCCCGGTCGCGATGGAGTGATCGATCCAGGCGAGCAGATGATCGTAGTAGCCGGACACGTTCAGCAGACCACACAGCTTGCGCTGGTAGTCGAGCTGGCTCCAGGTCAGCGCCTCGAAGAGCTCGTCCATCGTCCCGAAGCCGCCAGGAAGCGCGATGACCGCATCGGCGAGTCCGAGCATCATCGCCTTGCGGCTGTGCATGTCGGGCACCGTGTGCAACGCCGTCAGTCCTTTGTGCTCCAGTTCGTGAGCCTTGAGTGCTTGGGGAATCACGCCGATCACCTGGCCGCCTGCCGCCAGCGCTGAATCGGCCAGAACACCCATCAGCCCGACACCGCCGCCTCCGTATACGATGCCGATGCCTCGCTCTGCCAAACACCGGCCGAGCGCCTCGGCGGCCTGACGAAAGGCCGGATCGTGCCCGACATTGGCGCCGCAGTAGACGGCAACGCTCTTGAGGTGCCCCCCCGCGGTCATGCCATCACACGGGCAATGGCGATCCCGTCATGCCCCTTGTCGCCGACCGTCTGCAGGATGCTGACCTCGACTCGAGGCTGCGCGCCGAGCCAGGCGATCACCGCGCGGGCGCCCTCGGTATTCTCGTCGGTGCAGGCGGGGTCGATGATGGCGCCGCTGCGGATCACGTTGTCGACGACGATCAGGCTTCCGGGACGGGAGAGCGCCAGAGCTGCCTCGGCATAGCGCACGTTGTTTCGCTTGTCGGCATCGATGAAGCACAAGTCGAACGCCGGCAGCCGCTGCGCAACCCATCGGGCGAGCGCCTTGGTGGCATCGTCCTGATGCAGGACGATACGCTCGCGAAACGGGCTGGCGGCGAACGTCGCCTGCGCGACGGCGGCATGCCTGGGATCGATCTCGATCGTATGCACCTGACCGCCCTTCTCCGGCAGCGCCGAGGCAAGCCAGAGCGTGCTGTAGCCAGCGAGTGTTCCGATCTCGAGCACACGGCGCGCACCAGACGCGCCCACCAGCAGGGCGAGCAGGCGACCCTGCGCCTCAGACACCTGGATCGACGGCAGCCCGGCTGCCTGCGACCGCGCGAGCGCATCGGCAAAGCAGGCATGCGGCGGTCGCAGCAGACCGGCAACATGGCGGTCGATCCGTGCCGGGGCAAGGCATTCGAGTCGATCAGCGGCGAGTTCCATGGCGAAATCGTAGTGGGTGACTGGCCGTGCAAGTCAGCGGTCGGGCTCGAACAACGGCCCTCCGGGCCGCAGGCGTGTGCCTGCTGCCAGCCGCCGCCACGGCAAATCGGTCGGATCAGCGGCCATCGGCCCGGGCGCCTTGGCAACCAGGATGGCCTCGGCGATCGGCGCAAAGTCGGCGCGGAAATGCACCGAACTCTTGTTGACCAAAATCGCCTGCTCGGTCGGCTCGATGCCGACGTAACGGTACATCGCCTGATCGGCCAACTGCGTCTTGTAGGAGGCGACCACCAGCCGCACCCCCTGGTAGGCCAGGCAGGCCGATGGGCCGAGCCGCAGCGTCATGCCGCGGTAAAACGGACCGGTTGCAGCCACACGCCCATCGGCCAACGCCTCTACCCGCCAGGGGAGCGCGAGCGGGGCATCGCCTTCTATCCCGCTCTTGCCGCCGAGCGCGATGTTGAGGGTGCGCCCCACCCCCACTTCGTGTGCTGCGCGTGCAGCCTCGGCATCGACGATCAGCCCTGCGGCCGCCCGCTCGGCGCGCGCGTCGAGCAACGCGCGGACCATGCCCATGGTGTCGCTGTCACCACCCGCGCCGGGGTTGTCCTGCGTATCGGCGATTACGACCGGCCGCCGCGCACCGGCCGCAAGACGCTGCGCCTCGCGCACGGCGGCGTCGGCGTCGAGCACGTGGGCATCCCACTCGTCCTCTGCGGCCAACAAACGCTGTTCCAAACGGTCGGCTGCAGCCTCCGCTGCCGCTGCGTTACGACCATGTGCCCACACCACTGGACCACACTCGGGGAAATCAGCAGCCGGGAAGCCCGGCGTGAACGAGGCACTGACGATGTCGGCCGACTCGACCGCCGTGACCCGCCGGTAGATCTCGTTCGCGGGGTACAGATCGGTGCATTGCGCCTGCAGCGGGATCAGGTAGGGAATCCGCCGCCAGGCTGCCACAGGCAGCGAGCCACCATCGGCCAGCCGTTTCAGGAAAAAAGCCGCCCGCGCACCGGTCTCGGCCATATCCACATGCGGATAGGTACGATAGGCCACCAACAGATCGGCATGCGCGAACATCGCCCGCGTCATGTTGGCATGCAGATCCAGGCTGACGGCGATCGGCACGCCCGGTCCGACGACGGCGCGAATCCGGCGCAGCAGCTCGCCCTCGCCGTCGTCGTGGCTGTCGGTCACCATGGCCCCGTGCAAGTCGAGATAAACCAGGTCCGGCTGCGCCTTGCGGATGCGTTCGACGATCTCGCCGCCGATGCGTTCGAACGCGTCGTCGGTCACCTGCGCACTCGGACTCGCAGCTGCCCAGGCTGTCGGCACCAGTGCGTGGCGGCCGCCGATCTCGGCCATGAAGCCCGAGATCGGGATGTTCTGGTCGCGAAAGCGCTCAAAAATTTCCTCGCCGACGGAGACCGGAGGCCAGCCGCCGCCCTGAACGAAGCGCTCGTACGTCGCCCGCGAGGGGGCGAAGGTGTTGGTTTCGTGCTGAAAGCCGCCGATGGCAATGCGCATGATCGAAAACGGATACTTGCCCGCCAGGACGGGCCAATGCCAGGCAGCATACCGACCGCGCCGCGGCGTACCGCCGGAAGGGACTCCGGGCCGGCCCAAGCCCGGCTCAGAGGACGCTCGCCACCTTGAGTGCCGGCGGGCCTTGCCCGAAGTTCGCCACGGCGTGCTCGAGCGTCAACCGCACGGTGCGAAACGCGAGTTCGTCCCAGGGAATGTCGTCCTTGGCGAACAGCGCGATCTCGCTGCTCTCCGGCGTCGTCTCCCACTGCGGCGCCCTCAGTTCGCCCCAAAACATCACATGCACCTGGGCGATACGCGGCACCGAGATCATCGCCACCATCGGACCAAGGAATGCCTCGGCGCAGGTTTCCTCGCGCAATTCGCGCAATGCACCCTGCTCGACGGTCTCGCCGTTCTCCATGAAGCCTGCCGGAAGCGTCCACTTCCCGCAGCGCGGTTCGATGCCCCTGCGCGCAAGCAACACCCGGTTTCCCCACACCGGGACCACGCCACAGACGATCTTCGGGTTGCTGTAGTGAATCGTCCCGCAATCGGGGCAGACCCAACGCTCGCGATGATCCCCTGGCGGGATCTTGCGCGCGATACGGGCGCTGCCGCAAGCGGAACAAAACCTCACTCTGCCGTCTCCGCAGAAGGGGGCAGAACCACGGCGCTGCCCGCCGGATGCAAGCGAATGAAGTGATCGCGGTAGTGGCGCAGCTCGTCGATCGACTCGTACACGTCGGCGAGCGCGGTATGCCGCGTCTTCTTCTGGAATGCTTTCTTGACCTCCGGCGCCCAGCGCGCAGCAAGTTCCTTCAGCGTGCTGACATCCACGTTGCGGTAGTGGAAAAACGCTTCCAGCCGTGGCATGTACTTCACCATGAAGCGCCGGTCCTGATGCACGCTGTTGCCGCACAGTGGCGACACACCGCCAGGAACATGCGTCGAGAGGAAGTCGAGCAGGATGTCACTGGCCTGTTCCTCGTCGATGGTCGAGGCGCGCACACGCTCGATGAGGCCCGTGCGGCCGTGCGTATCTCGATTCCACTGATCCATCGCGTCGAGAACCGACGCCGGCTGATGGATGGCAAGGACCGGCCCCTCCGCCACGGTTTCGAGCCAGGCATCGGTGACGACGACGGCGACCTCCAGCACACGACAGACTTCGGGGTCGAGTCCCGACATCTCCATGTCGAGCCATACGAGGTGATTCTGATTGACAGGCATCGGTTGCGGGGCTTCGGAGCGTCCTTGCTTGACGCCGAACGGCCCATGAAACAATTCATCGATGATTGTTCCATAGCGCCCACGCCTCGCCTCCTCGATGCTCGACTGGATAACCGACCGACCAACGCTCACCTATCTCGTTCTGATGGCGATCGTGGTCGCCTGGGCGGTCGAGGCACTGCTATCCGCCCGCCAGCGCCGCCATGTCGTCGCGCATCGCGATACGGTGCCGGACGCCTTTCGTGACACCGTCCAACCCGAAGAGCATCGCCGCGCGGCCGACTACACGCTCGCCCAAGGCCATCTGGCCCGCATCGAAGCGGCCGTCGAGGCGCTGCTGACGATTGTCTGGCTACTCGGCGGAATCGCGCTCGCCTGGCAGATCGCCGGCCTGGGCGCCAAGGCGCTGGCTGCGGGCGGAATCGTGCGTGAACTGCTGCTGGTCGCGCTGATGGCGCTCGTCGGCGGCCTTGCCAGCCTGCCCTTCGCATGGCTTTCGACCTTCCGAGTCGAAGCACGCTTCGGCTTCAACCGGATGACACAGGCCCTGTTCTGGACCGATCTCGTCAAGTCGATCCTGCTTTCGGTCGCGCTCCTCGGCCCCCTGCTTGCGCTCGTCTTCTGGCTGATGCGACAGGCGGACAGCAACTGGTGGCTGTGGGCTTGGGGCGCATTCGTGGGTTTTCAGTGGCTGATGCTGGCGCTCTATCCGACGCTGATCGCACCGCTCTTCAACCGCTTCACCCCGCTCGACCGCGCGCACACGCGCACGGCGGTCGAATCCCTGCTCGCGCGAACCGGCTTCGCCGCCCGTGGAATCTATGTCGCCGATGGCTCGCGCCGTTCCTCGCACGGCAATGCCTACTTCACCGGCTTCGGCCGCGCACGCCGCATCGTGTTCTTCGACACCCTGCTCGACCGGCTGACCGACAGCGAAGTCGTCGCCGTACTCGCGCACGAACTTGGCCACTTCAAGCGTCGCCATATCCTGCAGCGGCTCGTACTGGCAACGCTGGCCTCTGGCCTCTTCCTCTTCGCCGTCGACCAGGCGATGCGCTCGCCGCTGCTCTACGCCGCTGTCGGCATCGACCCGCAGGACGGTCTCGCATCGCCAGGGCTGGCACTGGCGATCGTCGCCACCCTGCTGCCGCCGCTCTTCTTCTGGTTGGCACCTCTTGCGTCGTGGTATTCGCGCAAGCACGAGTTCGAGGCCGACCGCTTCGCCGCTACAACCGCTTCAGCGCACGACCTCATTTCAGCGCTTGTCAAGCTCTATCGCGACAATGCGAGCACGCTGACGCCAGACCCGCTCTACTCCGCCTGGCACCATTCCCACCCGCCAGCCGGCGTCCGTATCGCGCATCTGAAGGCCCTGACCCGATGACCACCGACCCACTGACCCTCGAAGCGCTTGCGGTGCAAGAACCCTCGCCCCAGACGGGCAGCACCGCCCTGCCAGAGGCGCGGGCACGCGCCCTGATGGCACCACTGCCGCATTGGACCTACTTCGGCCGGCACATCGAGCGTACTTTCCGTTTCGCCAACTACTACCAAACGATGGCCTTCGTGAACATGATCGCAGCCATCGCCCATGCCACCGACCATCATCCCGAGATGTCGGTGCATTACGGCCATGTCACCGTCCGCTACAACACCCACGACGCCGATCAAGGCGCCGGTGGGGTGACGATGAATGATCTGATCTGCGCCGCCCGGATCGACCTAGCGCTCAAGCTGTCTGCATGAGCACGCTGCTGTCCGCGCTCGTCATCGAGACTCAGCGCCGGCGCGCGACCGTGGAACTTGACGACGGCCACCGGCTGGTGTGCGTCAGCAAGGGACGCGATCTCACCGTGGCCTGTGGCGACCGTGTACTGGTCGCACGCATCAATGCCACGGACGGCGTCATCGAATCGGTGCTCGATCGCACGACGATCTTCTTTCGCGCCGACGCCTTCAAGGAAAAGATCGTTGCCGCCAATGTGACCCAGGTCGTCGCCATCCTTGCGCCGCTGCCGGCGTGGTCGGACGAACTGCTCAATCGCTGGCTGGTGTGTGCCGAGGCCAGCGGGGTCAGGGCGTTGATCGGCCTGAACAAGATCGACCTGGTCGAAGCCGCCGACAGCCTGCAGCGGTTGGCCAACTACCGCGAACTCGGCTACGCGGTCATCCCGTTTTCTGCCAAATTCAATCCGACCCCGATGCGTGACCGGCTGCGCGATGAACACTCGGTGCTGATCGGGCAATCCGGCATGGGCAAGAGCAAACTGCTCAACGCCCTGGTCGGCGCCGAGGCCCAGCGCACCGGCGAAATCTCCGAGGCACTCGACTCCGGCCGCCACACGACCACCTTCACGCGCCTCTTTTCACTGCCCGAAGGCGGCTGGGTGATCGATTCGCCTGGCATGCAGGTGTTCGGCCTCGCCCACTTCTCCCGCGGGCAGATCGAAAACGCGTTTCCGGAATTCCGCCCAGTGCTGGGCCATTGCCGTTTTCGTGACTGTCGCCACCTGCATGAACCCGGCTGCGCGCTGCGCGAACACGTCACCGCCGGTGCGGCCTCCGAAGAGCGCCTGCACTATCTGCGCAAGTTCTGCGCCGAGGCCGAGGCCGTACCGCATTACGCCAGGCACTGACACCGCCAGCGCCGCCCATGCCGTCCGCGACGACGCGCCTACCGCGGCAGCGCGATCCGCGCGATCACCGCTTCGCGCCCGATCGCATGGATCAGGGCATCCACCGAGGGCGCCTGCGTGCTGCCGGTGAGAAGCACGCGTAGCGGCATCATGACCTGCGGCGGCTTCAAAGCATGGCGCTTCGCGACCTCCTTCAGCAGCGCCGCGATCGCCTCGCGCGTCCACGCCACGGCGTCCAACCCGGCACGAACCTCGGCCAGCGCGGGCCGGTTGGCATCGCTGAGATGCTCGGCCAGGAGCGTGGGCGGCACCGACGGAGGCTCGAACAGGTATCGCGCCATGTCCGCCATCCTGGCGAGCGTCGGCGCACGTTCACGCAAAAGCTCCGCCACGACCCGGGCGGACGGTTCGGGCCCATAGCCGCGCTCCACCAAAAAGGGCGCAAGCCGCGCCGCCAGTTCGTCGAGCGGCAGTCGCTTGATGTGCTCGCCGTTCAGCCACTCGAACTTCTCGGCATCGAAGCGCGCCGGCGACGGCGTCAGCGATTCCAGATTGAACCACTCGACCAACTGCGCCGGGGTGAAAATTTCGTCGTTGCCGTGACTCCAGCCAAGCCGGGCCAGTCCGTTGATGATCGCCTGCGGAAGATAGCCGGCAGCGGCATATTCATCGAGTCCGGTAGCGCCGTGTCGTTTCGACAGCTTCTCCCCATCCGGCCCGAGCACCGTCGGCAGATGGCCGAAAACCGGCGGCTCGGCGCCGAGCGCGCGAAAGATGTTGATCTGGCGCGGCGTGTTCATGACATGGCCATCGCCGCGCAGCACATGGGTGATCTGCATGTCGATGTCGTCCACCACCACGCAGAAGTTGTAGGTCGGCACTCCAACCTGCCCGACCGGCGCTGCGCGCGCAATGATGAGATCGTCCATCTCGGCATTGGCGATCGAAATCTCGCCCTTTACGGCGTCCTGCCACGTCACCGCGCCGTCGTCCGGATTGCGAAAGCGGATCACCGGATCGACACCGGGCGGCGGCACGAGCCCCAACCGCGCCCGCTGCTCCGGCCGCCAGCGACCGTCATAACGCGGCTTCTCCCCGCGCGCACGCTGTGCCTCGCGTAGCGCATCGAGCTCCTCCGGGCTCATGTAGCAGTGATAGGCCATGCCTTCGGCAAGCAGGCGGGCCACCACCTCGCGGTAGCGCTGCATCCGCTGCATCTGGAAAAACGGCCCTTCGTCGAAATCGAGCCCGAGCCAGGCCAAATCACGCAGAATGCCTTCGGCGCTCGCCTCCGACGAGCGCGCGAGATCCGTATCCTCGATCCGCAGGATGAAGCGACCACCGTGACGCCGGGCAAACGCCCAGGCAAAAAGCGCCGTGCGGATGTTGCCCAGATGCAAGGTGCCGGTGGGCGAAGGCGCGAAACGGGTGCGGATCGGACGGGCAAAGTCAGTCATCCGGAGATTCTAGAAAGCGGCCCGCATCACCTTGGGAAACGTTGAAAAAAGCAGCGAGCGGGATGAAGCGCAAGGCGCACCGAAGCGCAGCGACCGAGACTTATCAAATAGATAGGCGAGGGAGCGACAACGCAGTTGCGGCGCAAGCCAAAACGAAGTTTCGGCGAAGGCTCACATCGTTGAGGCCGA
>OGCL01000693.1_pt1 | contig 33509 bp, 32 predicted proteins | sample 1570041 | NCBI WGS metagenome assembly OGCL01 (sample SAMN06266162, study PRJEB24511) | hot springs metagenome | isolation source: Hot spring water | place: South Africa: Limpopo | collected 2015-06-22 | reverse complement strand
CGACTTGCCCATGGATTAAACGATTATCAATTCTTGTCAAAACTATATTTGCCACTGCACTCCCTCCATTCCTAGTAACGCCGTGATAGCGCTTTACCTACACTAAATATACCCCTATAAAAGTTCAATTGCTTTATATTTTTACCTATACTATTTGTATTTTTCGTTATAGAATAAAATTAAATATAAAATAAACACAAACAAAAATCACTAAAGGAAACTTAAAATGTACAAAAAGACAACTTCAATACAATGCGCTAAATATTGTGAAATATTAAAAACACTTCCAAAAAATGGCAATTCTAACTATTTTAATGCCAAAAAAACCATAAAAAAGAAGATTATTGATGAATTATACGTCTATGATCGATCTGTCTATGTGCAAGTAGAAAGTGGAATTGTTGGAATTATATTTTTAGATGATTTAAATAAGAAACCAGAATTATTCGCAATCCATAAAACGCTTAAGATTAAACCAGGAACTTATTTCAATTTTATTAGTTTATCTCAATCAGGTGTCATTACCATGCAAATGCATTTAAGCGCAAATAGTCAAAAAGTTAGAATCCCAGAGTTTGGATCAAACGGTATAAAATCATCAATAAAGGTCCAAGAGATATACGCTTATTACTATTCTACTAAAGGAAACTCCTATTTCTTCGAAGGTGAGAAACATCCATATTGGGAAATGACGTTTGTCGATAATGGAGAACTCATCACAAATGTAGAAGGTATTGACTATACACTTCCTCCTCGATCCGTCTTCTTCTATGGCCCACATCAGTTTCATACTCAACGAACAACTGATAAGAACACCTGCTCCTATATGACCATCATGTTTGATATGAAAGATATGGATTCAGAAAAACTAGCCAATCGAGTGATCCATTGTAGTAAGAACATGTTTCAGACATTATCTATGTTCATGCATTTATCTAATGAGAAATGGGAACATATCAATGAGTTATTGTTGAGTTTATTAAAGTTGTTAATTATATACGCAATGGATGAAACAAACGAGATAGAGATATCCAACCAAAATATCAACCCTATGCAACAACACTATGAAGATGAACTCATGAATGAGATTACACAGTATATTATGAATCATATTAATAGTTCTCTAACCATCAATGAGATATGTGATAAATTTGCTGTTTCACGCTCATCACTACAAGCCTTATTTAAACGTAATTTGGACATTTCACCAAAACATTACATCAATAATATCAAGCTTGAACAAAGTAAAATATTACTCAAAAACTCAGCACGTACCGTAAGTGAAGTGAGTGATATGCTAGGGTTCGCATCCATCCATTACTTCTCACGTAAGTTTAAATTACAGTATGGAATCGCCCCAAGTGAATACGCAAAATCGATTGTAAACTAAAAAAGCCTTAATCGGCTTTTTCTACGGCATAAATATAATCACTTAATACTTCACACACTACATCCTTCACCCAAGATACTGGTGAGTAAGGTAATACTCCTTCACGAACTTTACGATATTGAATTGGCATATATTGACTTAATAAAGAGTATGGCACATCTTTTGTATTTTCAAATAAAGTCTTAATTGAATCTTCAATTCTATGATCAGGCATATAATAACGGCTACGATCTGAAAAACTATATTTTCGTTTAATCCATAAATCATGATCATTTCCATGATAATGTTTACTCCAATTACTTGGATTTTCTAACATAATTGATTCTAATAGTTCAATAAAATGGGATTGTTTTGATTCATCTACCCAAGCTTCTTCGATATGAGCTAAGGCAAATAATCCTTCACGTAGCGCAAATGTTAAAGCAGGTCCAACTTTAAGAATAGAAATATTATCATTAACCATATTTCTTAATCCAAACTTCGTTTGATAATCCGTTGAATGCCCTTCAAATACGATTGTAGGATAATCTTTTAGACTATCAACCAAATCTTTAGCCTTAATTGGATTATATTCATGTACACTCGCATCAGAAAATTCAACACCAGGTTGAACCACAACCGCAAGTACACGTTCAAATACGGATTCTAATCCTTCTTTTTTCATCAAATCATAATAAACTTCTACTGTATGTTTAAAATCATTTACTTTTGTGACTTCTAATCCTTCTTCTACTTCTTGTGCACCACCAGGGATAGGAACTTCAGACCCAATAATATAGACAGGCATTGGAGAATTCGGATATATTTCTAAACGTTTTACATAAGCATTTTCACATACCTTCATTAAACGTATACCACGTTCCGCAATGGTTTCTGTTAATAGCTCTTTTCCATCATCCGCAAGATGCATACTTGTATCGAGATGTATCTTAGTAAATCCCGCTAATACAAAATCATGAACTAGTACTTCAGCTTTATTCATCGCATCAGATGCGTTAAGTTTTGACCATGTTAAAGGTCCTAAGTGATCTCCACCCAAGAATAAACGATCCAATGGAAAATTATTCTCTTTTGCCATTTTATAGACAAAATCCACATAATCTTGTGGTTTCATCCCCGTATATCCACCTTCTTGATTCACTTGATTTGCAGTAGCCTCAATAATGAGTGGACTTTGAATGTTCTTATAATAATCAAAACATGCCTCAATCACCATTGGACTTGCGGTACAGATAGAAACAATTCCTTTTAGATTTGATTCATGTCTATGATCAAGCAATGTTTTAAGTGGATGCATTATTTCCCCTCCACAATGGATTGAATCGCAAATCGAGATACTTTTACAGTTACTTTAGGCGCAATTTCAACCATCGCAACTTCTTTCGTTAACTCTATAACTTTTCCATAAAACCCATTTGACAACAATACTTGATGACCAACTTCTAATCTAGAATGAAGTTCTTCAAATGGTTTCTTTTGGTTTTTTAATCGAATAAAACTAACTGCTAAATAGATTAAAACAAGAATAACGATATTAATCGCTAGAATAATCGTCACATTAATGTAATCTTGAATATTCATTAGATGCCATCCTCTTCTTCATTTCTTTCAACACGTACAGGAATTTCAAATTTAATGAGACGATTAGTATCTTTCTCTAACATACTATTCGCAAGTGATTGTGCATTTGTCTCACTTAGTCTCGCAAAGATTAATTCCAAACAAGATGCTAGATTAATTCCTGCTAATACAGATACATTCTCTTGTTCAACAGAAAGCATTGCGGCTGACTTAAACGGAGAACCCCCGTACAAATCACACACAATAATGACTCCTTCGCATGTCTTACGAAGTTCAGTATATGCATTCAATAAGTTCTTATCTAAATCCTCTGTGGATTCAGACTCTAAGAAGTTAACCCCAATAAGAGCTTCAGTATTTCCTGCAATCATGCTTAAACTACTTAACATTCCCTCTGAAAAACGACCATGTCCAGTCACAATAATTCCAATCATATTAAGCCCTTTCTACAGGATAAATCGTTACTCCTGTCACAACTCGATTAACCTCACCTGTAGGGCAAGGATTATCTACTGTAATACCTAATGATAATGATTTAAAGAACGCAACCATATGTGCGATCACAATCATTTTTAATCCAACGAGTTCCATTGGAATATCATTGTATTCACAATGAATGTTATAGTCAGATACTAGATCACATTCTTTATGTTTAATCACTAAAATCTTATATCCTTTTTGTTGGGACTTTAGTTCATTGATTAAATCTAATTCATACTTACGTGTAAACTCATCATCACTTAAATAAATCACGATTAGACTCTTATGATTGATGAAAGACTTAGGACCATGTCTAAATCCTGTAAGTGTATCAAATAAAGTAGAAACTCTACCTTGTGTAAGCTCTAAAACCTTTAAAGCACTCTCTTGCGCAAAACCTTTCATACATGCAGAACCTAGATAAATGATTCGTTCGAAATCAAAATCATCTACAAGTTCTCTTAAATATTCCGCATGATTTAAAAGTTGATAATCTACGGATAACGCCAATGCGTGTATCTTGTCTTCGTATAAATCCAAATCATTAAGGTTAAAACAAAGTACAGTCGCAAGTAACATATTGGTAAAACTAGATGTCATCGCAAACCCTAAATCATTTGTTTCTTCAGGTAATTCTAACGCAAGAATACGTTTATTATTGGTTGCTAATTTCGCGAGTGCACCATCTTTATTACATGTAATAAATAAGTGATAAGCATTTTTTGTAGCTGTGTTTGCGGCATTGACTGATCCAACAGATTCAGGTGAATTCCCACTTCTTCCATATGAAATAAATAACGTATTTTTGTTTGGGTTAACATATAAACTAGGATTCAAAATCATATCTGTAGACGCAACACTTCTTGCATTAAAATGACTTAATTTGTTCAAATAATGAACCAATGAATTTCCAATGTATTCACTAGTCCCTGCACCCATAAAAATGATGTCATAGGATCCCAATTCACCTAATTGATTAATAAATGATTTTATTGAATTCTTCTTTGATTGGATTAAACTAAGTGTTTTTTTCCAAGTTTGGGGTTGTTGAGTTATTTCTTTTGCGGTATCAAATGCACTTGCCCTCTTTAGCATTTCATCTGAAATTGTTAAAAACATATTTATCACCGATCCTTATCGTCTTTATTATAAACCTGATGGTCTTTTCTTATTTATCTTTTTCAATTTATCTTTTATCATTATCACCATTTTTTACAAAATGATTAAATTATTCATTTTTAAAGTTTATAATACAAGTATGAAACAAACGACACAAAAAAGACGTATACTTGGTATCTATTATGATAAGGATAATTATCCATATTTTTACCAATCCAAAACTAAAACGGCTTACTTCATTCCAGAGAAAGATTTGAAACTAGCAGAAGTTATAGCCTATAGACATTGGATCGCATTATCAGTAGGTGTAGTATTATTCTCTATTTTCCCTACTGACTACATTTATCCAATCGCAGTCTCTGCTTTATTATTTGTCGCATTAGAATGGTACTACCGACAAAAGATGATGCCTAAATATCGAAAGATTATGCCATATCATCCACACTTAACCCAAAAAGAAAAGGAGTTAATGGGACAAAAAACATCCATTGTATTGTTAAAGGTAGTTATATACTTAACTGCTGCTGGATTACTTATTTGGTCAATCATCGATCAACAGAATCAAGGCGCAAGCTTAGCTGTTCTTGTCGCAATGATTGGTGTAAGCCTATTATCCGCAATTCAAAACATCATTGTATTATATAAAAAAAGGTAAGAAATTCTTACCTTTTATAAACAGATTCACCTAATACATACGTTTCTAATACATTGTAATCACGATCGAGAATCGTTAGGTCCGCATCATAATTTGCACGAATGCGACCTTTTTTATGATCTAGCTTCAAAACCCTAGCTGGATTAATCGTACTTGCATTAATAGCACTTACTTCACTAACGCCCGCTAATTCAATCACATTCCTTATACTTTGATTGAAGCCAAGTGTACTTCCTGCTAATCGATCCGTATCCGCTAGATATGCACCACCATTACTACGAATATCAATCGCTTGACCACCAAAGATATAGCGACCTTCCCCAACACCCTTAGCTTGTAAAGCATCTGTCACCATTACGACATGATCTTTACCCTTCATGTTGAATAATACATTCACTGCAGGCCATGATACATGTATACCATCTGAAATTAGCTCAGTATAAGCCGTTCCTATTCTTAAAGCGGCTCCAACAGTACCTGGTTCACGGTGATTAAATGGGCTCATTCCATTAAATGTATGCGTGAATCCATGCGCTCCATTCGCAATTGCGAAAATTGATTCAGAGTAATTAGCCGCTGAATGTCCAATATTGATCGCAACACCTTTTAGACTTGCATATCGAACCAACTCATAATCTTCATCATTCTCAACTGCCATTGTCATAATTTTAATTAAATTATTTGATGCCTTTTCATAACGTTTAAATTGTTCAATGTTAGGCTTTACAATATATTGTTCAGGTTGTGCACCTTTGTACATAGTACATAGATAAGGTCCTTCAAAATGAACCCCAACAATTTGAGCTCCTTTATGTTTATGATTCACAGCTCTCGCTACATTCTCTAACGCACGTGTTAATACTTCTTCGCTCTGAGTAATTGTCGTTGGACAAAGTGAAGTAACGCCTTCTTGAACCGCAACTTCTAACCACTTACCAAGCCCTTCTTCATTCGCATCATTTGTATCAAAGCCTACCGCCCCATGACAATGAGTATCAATAAAACCTGGATAAATTCGATGTTCTCCATAATCTTTATCAACTTGTTTCGTATTGTATGGATAAATACGAACGATTTTATCATTTAATATTTCTATTTGAGCTGAAAGCCATTGTTCTTCAATCCACACTTTTGTACTTTGAATAATCATTTTAATACCTCTCTTTATTATCTAAACATATTTGTAATTTAATTTATAGATATTCGCTTCATTTCAATCAATAAGACAAACTATAAACCAAAAAATATAATCACAACTTCTCTAATAAATGATTGAATTCATATTCATTAATCGGTTTACTAAAATAATACCCCTGTAATACATCACACTTTTGAATGGCCAAAAACGCAACATCCTCCTCAAACTCCACACCTTCCGCAACTGTTTTTAACCCAATTATTTCAGCCATCGCAAGAATAGCCAATGTTAATTGTTCCTTCTTTTTATCCTTAGAAATATTTGAAATAAAAGAACGATCTATCTTTAATATATCAATCGGAAATTGATTAAGTACCGATAACGATGAAAAGCCTGTCCCAAAATCATCCATCGCTATATGAAAACCATTTTCTTTTAACTGATTTAAGACTCTATTTGATACGTCTGGATTTAACATAGCACTACTTTCAGTTATCTCAAACACAATATTCTCAGAGTTCAGTTGATAGCCCTTTAACAATTCATTAACTTTAACAATAAAATCTTTATCCTCTAATTGTTTCGCCGATAGATTAATAGAATACTTTATTAATCGATATCCTTTATCAATATGATTTCTAATCTGTTTAAATACATTCTCTATAACCCAATAGCCAAGAGGTATAATTAGACCTGACGTTTCCGCAAATGGAATAAATTCATCTGGAGATAAAACTCCATACTCTTTATGATTCCAACGTACTAACGATTCAACCCCAATAACTTTTTTTAAAGTATTATCCACTTGTATTTGATAGTATACACACAATTCATTATTTAGTATTGCTGAATTAAGCTGGTTCCCTAAGACAAACCAACGTGTTGCCTTTAAATTCATTACCTCAGAAAAGAACTTAATCGCATTCTTCCCAGATTGCTTCGCCTCACGAAGTGCAGTCTCTGCATTTTGAAGTAAATTCTCATAAGATATTCCATCATCAGGATATAAACTTATTCCAAATGAAGCAGTTATTAGTATTTCTTTTCCATCAATCATATAAGGTTTGCGAATTAAATCAAATACACGCTCTACAATATTAATTAATGTTTCTACCTCTTCAATATCTCGAATTAAGAGAATATAAATATCTCCACTAAATCGATAAATACTATCTTTATCTCTTAGTTTATGTTTAATACGATTCGCTATATCAATTAATAATTGATCTCCGATACGATATCCATAGAGTAAGTTAATATACGAAAAACGATCAATATTTATCGCTACAAAATATTGTTTCTTGTTCTTTTTTAATTTTAATTCAACGGAATCTTGAAATTCTTGACGTAGAAGAACTGGATTCGGCAAGCCAGTTAATGCATCATAATAAACACTCTGATTGAGTTCTTCTAATAACAAATGTCTTTCAGATATATCTGTACATATTGAAACATATTCATTAATTTCATTTTTTTCGTTACGAATTGAGAAAACACGCATCCATTGTAAATATAGTGAGCCATCTTTTTTACGGTTCCAAATCTCACCTTGCCAGTATCCTTCATCTATTATTGATTTCCACATATTGATATAAAAATTCTTATCCTGTCTTTCCGACTTGAGAATTCTCATATTCTTTCCTTTTAATTCACTAAAGGAAAATCCTGTAATTCTCTCAGCGGATCCATTGACCAACTTGATGTTTCCACCTAAATCTGTCACAAACACGGCTTGCGGTATATTATCAATAATAAATACAGTTTGTGAAAAGCGATTTCTAAGTACTTCAAAATCGTTTAATCGTGGTTCGAAAGATTCCAAGCGCTTTATGACTTGGTTTTCGTTAAATATTTGATGAAAAGAATAGATCGTATTCATCGATGTGCCATCTTTATGATTCATTTTGACCTCAATCTAATATTTCTTTTATTATAATAAATAAAAAAAGAAACTTAAACTTTAGAAAATAATTTATTTAGTTTAAGTTTCTTTTAATTTTTATGCTTTAAACAAGAATCACATGTACCATATAACATCAGTTTATACGATGATAATTCAAACGGACTTAAGTTATTAATCACTTCACCAACATTAAGCTTTACATCATAAACTGTATGACATGATTCACAATAGAAATGTTCGTGATCACTTAAATTAAAATCAAATCGCTCACTATCACCAGGAATGGATACTTTACGAATTTTTCCATCTTGTGCATACATATTTAAATTACGATAAACCGTAGCAAGACTTAAACGAGGATAATCTTTCTTTAAATGTAAATATATTTCGTCCGCTGTCGGATGATGATCTAATTCAAATACAGCATCAAGAATAATTTCTTTTTGTTTGGTATGTTTCATTGACAGCTCCTTTAAACATTAAAATTATAGAGTATATCAATGATTTTGTATAGAAAAATGATATGCTTACTTAATTTCAGATAATGATTTCGCAACACGTGCGGCTAATCTTGAATTGTTAAATACAAGTGCTTTGTTTGCGACAACCGACTTACCCTCTGTATCATGATGTAAAGCAGCTAATAAGAATGGTGTCACATCCTTACCTTTAACACCTTCTTTTATGGAACGATCTAATGCCTCGCTAATTTTTGAACGAATATACGTTGGCTCCATTTCATATTCAGGTGGAATTGGATTCGCAATAATCAACCCAGCCTTAAAACCTAACTCTTCTTTCGTATGAATTATTTTCGCAATATCTTGAGTCGTATCAACACGATAATCCACTTTTAATCCACTATCCCGTGTATAAAAATCTGGAAAAGCATCCGTTTGATATCCTACAATCGATACACCTAATGTTTCTAGATACTCTTTAGTTCGTGGAAGATCTAAGATTGATTTAGCCCCAGCACAAACTACATTTACATTTGTATTAGCGATTTCTACTAAATCAGCCGAGACATCCATGGTATCTTCACCATGCATATGAACACCACCAATACCGCCTGTCGCAAAAACTTTAATTTTTGCCATATGCGCAAATAACATGGTTGTCGCAACGGTTGTCGCACCACTTAAACCTAATGCGAGTATCGGCGCAACATCTCTACGACTGCATTTTGGAATACTTCTATTCTGCGCAAAGTATAATATATCCTCATCACTCATACCTATGAGTATTTTCCCATCACGAATACCAATCGTTGCTGGGACAGCCCCTTCTTCACGAATTATCTTTTCACATGTTTTAGCACAATCTAAGTTTTCAGGATAATTAAATCCATGAGAAATGATGGTAGACTCAAGAGCCACAACCGGTTTCCCTTCTAATAATGCTTGTTTAACTTCATCTTTTATAACTAAATATTTTTCAAAGTTCATTGTTTCATTCGTTCCTTTACCATTTCAACACACATATTTGGATTAACTGTGTACGGTGATTCTATCGCAATACTCGCACAGGTTAAGGCAAATTTTACACATTCTTTTTCTTCATATTCATTTAACTTCGCATACACAAGCCCAGCCATAAACGCATCTCCTGCACCTGTCGCATTTTGGATTATAGTTGGCTGATTCTTCATATAGCCAGATTCTACATCTGTGTGATAATAGACTCCATCTGAACCCAATGTGATGTAAACACATTTAACACCCTTGTTTCTAAGGATGATTGCGGCCTTTTCAACATCTTCATTTGTTTTAATTTGTATATCAGATAGATACTCTGCTTCTAATCGATTGCATTTTAAGGTATCAAAGTAATGAAGTTTATGCTTAATACTTTTAGCTTTACCAACTGAAACAGGATCAATAAATATTCGCTTAGTACTTCCATATTTTTGTCCAATCACATCCATGACATCCGATGGTAGTACCGCATCAACGACAATTATTTCACTACCTTTTAAAACATAATCTTTCTTTAAAATATAATCTACAGGAATTTTATCTAACGCAGCTGTATCACTTAACGCAAGATCCATATCCCCCATTTCATCGAGAATTGCGATATAGGTTGTCGTAGACTCACCATGAACCATATATGCTTCACTGATGTCCACATTTGATTTAATACATGAATCTTTAATCATTTGTCCAAACGAATCATCACAAATGGCCGTTAATAAAGATACATGCGCACCCAATCTGCTTAAATTCTCAGAAATATTACGAGAAACTCCACCAGCTGATACACGTATTTGCCCTGGATTCGAATCCTTGTGAATCAAAGGGTTTCGACTTCTTCCCACAATATCGATCATGGAAGCGCCGATCACAACTAACTTATCTTTTCGATTAACGATATAACCTTTACCTTCAATATATCGTTTTTTGAGTAAATTAGAGATATGGACAGATACGGATGAACGCGTGATATTTAATATCTTAGCTAACTCATCTTGACTTACTTGAGGATTGTCACAAATAAGATCAAATACTTCTTGTTCCTTTGTTGTTAGTTCTTTCATATTCTCCTAAGCATTTGCTTATTATATAAGCATTACCTTATATTCAAGTTTAACAAGTCCATAAAAAAAAGTCAATAAGCTATGATAAACTAAAATTAAATAGGTGGTATAAAATATGAAAATTTGCGGAATAGAAGCTGGAGGCACAAAGTTTGTATTAGGGATTGGCGATGAAAACGGAAATATAATTCATAAAGAAACGATCCCAACAACAACCCCTGAAGAAACCATTCATCTTTGTAAAGAATTTATAATAAAACATCTTCCAGATCGAATTGGAGTTGCGTCATTTGGCCCCATTAATCTTGATCAATCAAGTGAATCATATGGGTATATAACATCTACTCCAAAACCTGGATGGGCTAATGCACCATTGATTCCAGAAATACAAAAGATTTTTAAAGGTCCTATTGGTTTTGATACAGATGTTAATGGGGCAGCTCTTGGTGAATCACTTTGGGGAAAAGGTAAAGATGTTTCATCATGCCTTTATTTAACGATAGGAACTGGAATTGGTGGTGGATACGTTGAGAATAGTCAATGTCTTCATGGACTACTACATCCTGAAATGGGTCACATCTTACTTAAGAAACATCATGAAGATGATTTTGAAGGAGTCTGCCCTTATCACGGAAGTTGTTTTGAGGGACTTGCGAGTGGTCCTGCAATAGAGGCACGTTATCAAAGGAAAGCTCAAGACTTAGATCAAAATAACAAAGTTTGGGAGATTGAAGCTTATTATATTGCGCAAGCTCTAGTTAATTACATCCTAATACTATCTCCAAAAATAATCTTGTTGGGTGGTGGTGTTATGCATCAGAAACAACTTTTTCCTTTAATTCGAAACTATGTAAAAGAGATGTTAAATGGATACATCCAACATCCTTCACTTTTAAATTGTGATGAGAATTACATTTCAGAACCTGGTTTAGGAGATGATTCAGGGTTATTAGGCGCCTTTGCACTCGCAATTCAAGCCTAGAACAATCCACTAATTGAGTCTATAATAAAAGTATAAATACTAAGGTGGGGCTACATATGTATTATGTAATCGAGTATGAATTAGTCGCATTTATTGCGTTAGTGATTGTTTCACTAAAGTACTTTTATTCGAAATACTTCCCAAGCCAACAAAATCGTATATTTGGATATCTTTTACTTGTTACTTTATTAACTCTTTTATTTGATTTAATTACCGCATTTACATTGAGTTTCTATAAAATTATTCCTGTATGGCTAAATCAAATCTTAAATGTTCTATATTTTAGTTTCCAAACGATTAATCCACCTATTTTTTTAGTTTATGTTTTGTCATTATTAGGTCAACTAAGTTTATTAAGATCATATAAGATAAAACTCATCTTTGTCCCTGCATTTGTTAATTTAATACTTCTAATATTAAATCCATTATCAAATCATTTCTTTAAAATTGATATGATCAATGGATATACGTATGGATATCTTTTTTATATTCTGCATATCGTCGCAATCATTTATTTACTTATAATATTTTTCTATTCAATATATGGTAGAAAGAATCTCTCAAAAGTCCAATTTAATACAATAATTGGATTTTTAGTCTCTATTTTTATTACGATGTATCTTCAAGCACGATTTCCAAGACATTTAATCACTGGGGTTATTTTATCATTTGGATCCATCATTATGTATTTCTCACTTCAAAATCCTCAACATATGAAAGATGTTCTCACAGGATGTTTCAATTACAATGCTTTATTGGAATATCTTAAAGAATTAATTAAATCTAAACAACGATTCCATTTAATTGCGATCAACATTAATGAATTTAATCGGATAAATCGTGTATTTGGTCTAAAAAATGGTAATCAGATACTCATAAATATATCAAAATATATTTTGAGTTTAAGTGATAATATTTGGATTTTTAGAATGAAAGGAACTCGATTTGTTGTGGTTACAGATAATGATTCGTTATACTCAATCATCAAATCCAACTTAGAAAATAAAATTGAGACATCATGGGATACTGGCTCAAATCAAATATTTGTTTCTATGAGTATATGTTGTATGTTTGAACTCAATAAATTTATTAAATCAATCGATGATGTTGTGAACTTTATTGAAACTTCTTTTTTAGAATCAGAAATTAATGGTGTAAGAGAAAATATTATTTCATCCGATAATGGATTATATAACAAAATAGAAAGAATGATGGCTGTTGAACTAGCTCTTAGAAATGCGTTAAATACAAATAGTGGATTAGATTTAAATTTCCAACCCATATTCTCATTAAAAGATAAAAAGTTTAAATCTGCAGAAACCTTACTAAGATTAAATGACCCTAAACTTGGTTCTATTTCGCCAGCAGAGTTTGTACCTATTGCAGAGAAAAATGGATTAGTTTTACAAATGGATTTATTAGTTGTTGAGAAAGTATGCCAATTTATTGCTCAGTATAATCCGAAGGAAACATTAGGATTAGATTATCTAAGTATTAATTTGTCTGCAGCAGAATTCATGAATATTAATATGCCAAAACGAATGACTGAATTACTGAAACAATATCATATCGAACCAGAATTTATTGTATTTGAAATTACTGAAACTGTTGCGACAGTATCTTATGCGATTGTTAGTTCATGTATGCATGAGTATCAATCTCTTGGATTTAGATTTGCGATTGATGATTTTGGGACGGGTTATGCAAATTTATCTCAAGTAGTAAGTTTACCTTTTTCAATAGTTAAAATAGATCGAGATCTCCTGTTTGGTTCAAAGATAGTATTAGAAGATATGTTACATATGTTTAAACGATTAGGTATGGTGAATATTATTGAAGGTGTTGAATCATATGATCAATTAGATCTAATTAAAGAAATGGAAGTTGATTTTATTCAAGGTTACCTATATTCGAATCCATTAGATATAAATTCTTTTATTAAATTCTGTAAAAAAAGGAATAATTAAATATCTTAATGTCAATTTACGAGTTATTACACTGTTAGTGTTATAATTATTCTAATGATAAGCAATCAAAAGGGTTTAACTCTACTTGAAGTCTTGATTGCGCTATTAATTCTAACCATCATGACTAGCGCAATTTTTGGTGCGTTTATTGCGTCTGCACGAATGGATATGTCTAGTAAATCATATTCAGAGGCTAGAAGTATTGCACAAACTCAAATAGAACGTATCCATAATAATAGCACTAGCCTTTCTTATCCTGATACTTTATATCAATTAATCACAGTTGATGGTTTTTCTTGTACAGGATTCTCTTATTCAACTGATTTAGTTACTGGCTCAATACTCTACAGTACACCTGAAAATATCGTAACTTGCACGAAAAACAATACATCATTTAATCAAACAATATTATTTACGCGTAATACAGCTATAACAATCGTAGAAATGATTGAGATTAAAATAAGTATTCAATCAAATAATCCGAATGTAAAACGATATGAGACACTTTATGCGACAGAATTTAAATCGTAAAGGTTTTACAATGCTTGAACTGATGATTGCTTTAATCGTCTTTTCAATCATTGGCGTTGGACTAACCACAGTTTTTGTAAGTGGACTACGTTTTTATTCGGAAGAAAAATCCCAAATCGATAAGCAACAAGCTTTAACTCAATTCTCCATCGCATTGGAAAGTGATGTACGTAAATCAAAGTTAGCCTCAAAATCGATAAATTGTCTTAATTTAACACTAAATGATAATTCGACAATTGCTTATTGTTATAATTCACTTAATAAAACAATAAGTCGCAATGCGATTGTTGTGGCAGAGGAAATCAATACTTTTACACTAAGTGTTACTACAAACCAAATAAAATTAACGATTGTTACAACACCTGATCAAAGATTATCACAGAATACTTTGAACTATGAGTATTACTTAAGAACGGGGAATTTCGAATGAAACCTATCCAAAACAAAAATGGTGTAGCACTTATAACCGTTTTAATAATCTTTTTAACCTTGACCATATTAATTGGCGCAATGGTAATGTCTTCTTTATCCAATCAATCCACTACCATTCAAACAAATGATTATTCAAAGTCATACTATATTGCTGAAACAGGATTAAATTTAAGAAGTGCACAAATCGAACAGATATTTTATGAACTTGTTGAAGATAATATTGATCCAAACGATTTATTTATTCAATTAGAGACAGCAGTAAATGCCTTACCGGTCACAATCACTTTCCCAAATACAGATGATGATGATTCAGTCACACTAAGTTTTGTAGCATCTGAAACAAACTATGATTATCCAGATCATATATTTTATACACTTACAAGCACATCTAATGTGAATGGTATGTCACGGACATTATCCAAAGAATATGGTTACCTCTATTCTAGTAGTGGGCCTGGATTAATCATTGGAAAAGCTGTATTAACCCAAAGAAGTATGAGTATTGGTGAACAAGGATCGATCGTTGTAGGACCGATTGCGAGTAATCTGTTAGATAATACAAATATTAATTTAAACAATACGACACAAAATGATATCAATATGGTTTATGTCCCAACTGGAAAAAGCGGAAATGTAATTAATCCAGAAAAAGTGGGAAATCGGATTACTCAAGTTTCAAATCTTTATGTCTTTCCAACAATCAAATATCCAAGTCTTCCTACTACCACTCCAATTACCATATCACCCTATACATTCACAAACAATAAAGCCTCAATTAATGTATATGAGTACTCATATTTAGAGAATTTAACCATCGCAGATGGTCAAACATTAACAGTAAATCTCGGAACACGAGGTACTGCTAATTCAAGGAAAATATTAAGAGTAAAAAATATTAACGCATCAGGTGGACTAAGAGTCCTTGGGACAGGTCGATTACTCTTGATTTATGACTATGGTAGTGGAACAATGACATTAGGTCCAAAATTTAATGTGTGTGGCAATGTTGTGGGTAGTTGTCTAGATGAAAATCCTGATTATACAAAATTCTTGTTTTATCTAAAAACATCCAATGTGACCAGTGGAAATTATGGTGCGTACCCAACATTAACCTTTGAAAACCAACATATATTTTATGGAAGTATATTAGGTGAGTTTGTCAATATCGCTATTAAGAGTGGAAATTTTAAAGGTCATATTGTGACTGCAGGTCAAAAAATAGACTTTACCTCAAACTCAGTGATACATGAAGTTTTGTTTTATGCCCCATTTGCGGATATAGTCATTAGCTCAAATGCCGTTTTAAGTGGTTCTTTAGTCGGTAATACATTTAGAATATCAAACCCTCAAACTAAGGTTACTTATATTGAGGTTAAAAAAGAGACATTCCCTTTCACCATTGACTTTCCTGTCACAGAGACATCCAGTTATGTACCTGGATATGCAGAGATTATTGAAGGAGGAATAATAGGAAACTAGTATGAAATTCTATCGTACCTATTACATCGATACATTAGGAAAACGCTCAAGTGAAGTAATTGCGGTTGAACATGAGAGTGATATTTTTGGAATACTTAAAGAAAGAAATTTGTCATTAATCGATTATAAACAAATTAATCGATTAAAAAGAAATTCATTAAATACAGTTGATTTAATCATATTTACTCGACAATTAAGTTCTATGATTGATGCAGGCGTTTCAATCGTAAAGGGAATAAATATTATTACAGAAAGCACAACAAATACGTTTGCTAAGAAAACATACAAGAATATTTCTCAAGAAATTCAAAGAGGAAACTCTTTATCAAACGCCATGACAAAACAAGGAACTGCTTTTCCAGATATACTAATCAATATGGTATCTGCTGGTGAAATAGGAGGAACATTAGAAAAATCACTCAACTTAATGTCTTCCCATTTTGAGAAGGAACAACGACTCATAAACAAAATAAAAAGCGCAAGTACTTATCCAATAATATTGGCTGTAATCTCCGTCGCAGTTGTTTTATTACTTATGACTTTTGTACTTCCTACCATCACAAAGATGTTTGATCCAGAAGCAGTCCCTCCTTTAACTCGATTCGTTATGGGTATTAGTGATTTCATCATAAATTATTGGTACTTTATTATCGCTTTCTTTGTGATTCTCATTACAGGCACCAAGTTTTTACTAACGATACCTACCATAAAGCGTTCATTTGATCATATGTTATTGAAACTACCTATAATTGGTAAACTTAATCGAACGATTTACTCAGCACGTTGTGCCCGATCATTCGCATCTCTTTATTTAAGTGGCATCCAGACATTAGAAATGATTTCTTCTACTGCACGTATACTAAATAATACATATATCGAAAGTCTATTTGATGAGATGATGTTAAAGGTATCTCAAGGCGAACTAATATCTAAAGCCATTGAAGATATGAAGATATTTGATCCTATGTTAAGTTCAATGATTAATGTTGGGGAAGAAACGGGTACTTTAGGTGATATACTCGTTAAAACAGCTGATTATTTTGATGGAGAAGCTGAAAATGCACTTCAAAAAATGGTCTCCTTGATTGAACCGATTATGTTAGTTTTTATGGGAGTCATTATTGGTGTAATTATCGTTTCGGTTATACAGCCTATGTTTGGTATGTATGATCAGATTGGAGGATAAGAATGAATATAATTGAACTAAGAGACAATTCAATTGTTTTAATCAAAGCACGAAAGCGAAAATCATTTTTTGAGGTCCAAAACCATCTAACTATTGATTTACCAGATGGATACAAGTCATTGATGACAGACTCTAACTTGATGTCAGAAGTACACCATACGATCCGCCATTTTTACAGTCAAGATCGTGATTGTTTATTGTGTTTAAGTATAACTTCTGTCATATATCGTGATATTTTAACCCCTAAAACAAATAAGAAATATTTAAAATCTCTTGTTAAACATGAACTTGTTAATGCACTAAATCTCAGTTCAGATTACTTGATTGATTACGCACAGGTCGGTGAGATTACACTAGAGAATGTTAAGCAATCAAAACTACTTATTAGTGCGATACAAACCAATCATTTAACCGAAATATTAAACTTCTTCGAAAAATGTGGATTAAATATTAAGAAAATCGATGTCAGTAATCATGGATTAATTCGCTTTAATCGACATATGCAATTTATTCAACCAATTATTAATACAGTAATCGTTGATATCTCTTCAAAACAAATACGTCAATTCCTATTTGAAAGTGGTCAATTCAGTTATCATCGAGTCACCAAAGTAAATCTTGATAATGATACATCAAATAACTATATGTTAGTTTTAGATGCGATAGAAAAGATGATTCAATTTTCAATCGCACAAGGCCGAATTAAGACAGTAGACCAAATCCAATTTATTGGATTTCCTTTAGATCAAGAAAGTTTAAGCCAATTTAAACAAGATCTTAATATTGAAGTGAAATTTATTGATCTTACAAAATCGATTCATTTTAAGACTGAAGCTGATCCACAACTTCTTTACGCGTTATCCATGTTGTATAAACCAGATAAGTTTAAGTCAATTGATTTAATGAGCTTATATCTTGAGATCAATAAGAAACATGATTTTATCGAAAGAATCAATCCATTATTTTCTCCTACACTCGCAATATTAACGTATTTTATTCTTACTACATTAATCATACTTGTGATAAAGACAAATAACTCAAATCAAACCATTAATGAAATAAATGCTTACTTATCTCAAGAAACTGTCGTTTCGAAAATGACAGAAATTAATGTCTCTACAACTAATACGAATAAAATGAATGAAATACTTACAGAATTAAATCATATACAAACTGTTCTTAACAAAATCCCTCGATACAACCAAGAAATGATACAAACTATTTTAAATGTAACTTCTGAGTCTATTTCAATCCAAGAAATACGTTATTCAAGTAATTTGATTGAGATAGATATAGAGACACTGGATTCAAGTTTGATTTATCAATATGTCATCTTATTAAAAAATGAGGATTACTTTAAAGATGTTATTTATTCAAAGTATGAAAGAGATGAACAGAGTGGAATCTATAAATCCACAATTAGCCTAAGTCTAAAGGAGCTAGAATAATATGAAACTTTCAGACAAAGATAAACTATTATTAAAATGGCTTCTATTATTTATTGGATTATTTGTCATATACCAATTTATTTATCTACCGATTCAAACAAACTTAAGTGAAAAAGAAACACTCGTTCAGGAACTTCAACTTCAAAAAGAGATTACAGAGCTTACTCTTCCAACATATGATACAGTTATTCAAAGAGAAAAAGAAACTCGTGAGTTACTGAATCAAAAATTTAGTTTATTCTTTGATGAGTTTAAACCAGAAGATCTTGAAGCCTATTTAAATCCATTGTTAGTTGAATTTAATGCGAATATAAACTATTTTCAAGCATCATTGACACAGGTTGTAATTCCTGAGGTTTTAAAGGATGAAGAAGAGATTTTAAATTATAAGATTAAAATATTGTTAGATGAATATGAAAAAAATATAACTGAAACGAGTGAAGAAGAACTTGTAAGTTCTGATTTACTAAAAACAATTATTAATTATCGAGTGGATATTAGTTTTACGAATTATCAAGCATTAATTCAAGAGCTAAGTTTAGCAGAGACGAGTATTATATTATCTAAATCAGATTATAACTTTGATAACCGTAGCGCTAATTTAGAGTTTGATGTTTATTCTCTACAAAAGCCTTCAATCAAACCTTAACGATAAGGAGTTATTATGGCACAGACCTTGGAAGAACTTCTCTTAAGAGAAAAAATTATTACCTATGAACAATTAGAAGAAGTAAATGCGATTCAGAAACAAACGGGTCAGGCTACTTTTTATATTTTAATTGATCATAAATTCGCAAAAGAGAAAGATGTCTTACGAATCTTAGCTAAATCACTTGGTATGGACTATTTAGATAATCTATCTTTTAATACAAGTCCAGACGCAATTCGAGTATTTCCAGAGAATCTAGCGCGTAAATACCGAATGACTCCTTTAAAAGTGGATGAAGGTACTTTAACACTCGCAACATCGAATCCTTTTAATTTAAATGCGGTTGAGGATATTGGGATGATTCTTGGGATTAATATCCAAACAATTCTTGCCCCGAAAGTTGAAATCGATTCAACGATAGAACGACTGTATTCAAAAAAGATTCTAGATAAATCAAGAGTCAATCAAATAGATTCGAGTGATAGTACTGATGACAACGATGTGGAAGGTTCACCTATCGTAAGAATTGTTAATAATCTTATCATGGAAGCGTATAAGCGAAATGCGAGTGATATACATATTGAGCCAGAGGCCAACTATACTCGAGTTCGATTAAGAATTGATGGAGATTTAGTAAAGTATATCAACTTTGATAATGATATGCATTCGTTGATTTCAACACGTATTAAAATAATAAGTGGTCTTAATATTGCGGAAAAACGTATCCCACAAGATGGAAGTTTTCAATTTAATTATGAATTTAAAAAGATAGATATTCGTGTATCTACACTTCCTACTCCTTATGGCGAGAATATTGTTTTAAGATTGCTTGGTGCAGACCAAAATATAGAATATTCATTGTCTGGATTAGGCTTATCTCCAAAAACACTTGAAATCATTGAAAAAGCAATTAAAGTCCCACATGGAATCATTCTTGTGACCGGTCCTACTGGTAGTGGTAAAACGACTACACTTTATTCAATCTTGTCTAAGCTTGCCGTTCCAAGTAAGGCTATTAAAACAGTTGAAGATCCAATTGAACGTAAGTTTGAAGGTATTACACAAGTACAAGTTAACCAAAAAGCTGGATTAACTTTCGCTGCTGGTTTAAGGTCAATTCTTCGTCAAGACCCTGACATTATTATGATAGGTGAAATTCGTGATGGAGAAACGGCAGAGATTGCGATAAGAGCCGCTATCACAGGACACTTAGTATTATCAACTATCCATACAAATGATGCCTTATCATCCGTTGTACGTTTAGTGGATATGGGAATTGAACCCTTCAAAGTAGGTTCATCTCTTGTTTGTGTTATTGCACAACGTTTAATTAAAAAGAACTGCATTCATTGTAAGGAACAAGTTGAACTTAGTCCAACTGAAAAACGATTATTAAGAGTAGATTATGATCATGTCTATAAAGGAAGAGGGTGTGATAAATGCAATCACACTGGATATTCAGGTCGTTTAGCCGCATTTGAAATTGTATTGGTTGACCAAAAGTTAGAAGAACTGATTTCTAAGAATGCAAGTATGGAAACATTGCGAGCTTATGCGATAGAAAAGAAAATGCAGATGTTAAGAGATGAAGTCATTGAATTCTTGAATCAAGGATTAACTTCAGTCGATGAGGCGTTACGTGTTTTATACAATGTAGATAATTAAAAATAGGACGAAAGTCCTATTCTTGTATCCAATTTAATTCAACAGGTTTAATCTTATAAACATCTTTTTCTAACACAATGGTATAACTCACATTCTCAAGTGTTGCGGACCCATTTATAGAACTGTACTTCGCATTAACCTGTGCTGTATGTGTTCCATCATCATTCTTAGTAATACTTAATATTTCATAATTTTTAAGTACGAATTCAGATTCAATTAATGCATTAGAGAACTCATCATAATCATCTGCTCGATCATCCATTGGTGTTAATAAATATTGATGACTGTAACGTTTAAATAGTTGTGCATCTAAAAATCTTTTTAGCGCTTCTTCTGGTGTTCTTTCTAGAATGTCTTCACCTTCAATTCTGACATTTGGATTTATCTTATCTTCATAGAAGAAACTGAGAGGATAGTAAGTATTGGACGCATTCCAAATAATGTATTCATTTAATCCAAGTTCAACGCCAGCAGCGATTTGTTTACCAATCGCATCTTCTTCATATGGAATATAACCCTTAACCCAAGTAGCCGTAAAACCTTGGTACCATGATCGTATAATCGCTGGATTACGTTGTGCCGCATTTCTTTCAAGCGCTTCTAATAATGCAGTGCGTACAACTTCATACGGATATTGATCAGGCACATTAAATCCATAGAATCCAGATCCATAATGACTTGGATAAATCATTGGACATATATACTCTGTGCTATTCGCAACCATTCTCCATGTTTGTCCGATATCTTCAGGCTTATCATCCCATGAATGGGTTACTACCCCAAATACATCGGCTGACACATGCACATTGTATGGTTCTAATTTTTCTCTAGCGAATAATAAGAAGTCTCGAATCGCTTCATCTTTATCACGATCATTTCTTCCAGGGAAATGGGTAATTGGATTATAATACTTCGCATTATCCGGAAATCTAACATAGTCATACTGTATTTCATCAAATCCTCTTAAAGCGGCTTCTTGAGATACAGATACAACATACTTCCAAATATATTCATCAAATGGATTGACCCATGCGAAACCAGATTTATCATGATATACACCACCTGCACTTAATTGAATCGCATGATCTGGATTATTCTTCGCAAAATAAGGATCTTTGAATGCGACAATTCGAGCTATCGTATATATCTCTTTTTCCTTCAAATAATTCATTAGCGTATCGAAATCCTTCATCGGAGTATTCCAATTGGATCCTACACGATTCACAATTTCAATATCACTTTTCCACGCAACTAAACCTTCATCATTCTTAACATCGATGACTAAGGCATTTATTTCAGTCGCTTCCGCAATCCCTAATATTTTTTCTAACTTATTAACTTGGTCTAATTTTGATTCATCAAATGATTCACCATTCTTTAGAGCTAGTACATAGTTTTTATAATATTCTATATCCTCTAAGTTAAATGGAAATCCAGCCACATTCGATGTCATATACAATGCCTTAGCTTCTACTGTTACTAATTCGTTTTCCACATCAAGCGATGGTAATGGGACATAAAACTCACCTAATTCAGCTTTTCGTTCTTCTTCAAGTAGTCTTCTTTCTTCTACTTTCTTTTGATAAGCTTCTTGATCTAACTCTTCTTGAGTAGGACCTTCATCCACTGGTGTCTCTGGTTCATCAACTTTTGAACACGCTGAAAATAACATCATTCCTATTAGTGTAATACTTAATAATACTTTCTTCATAACTCTCTCACGTTCTATTGTCTTGGATAAGTATACAATTCTTTAGATTCATTTATCGTTAACTTATCCACTAATTCTTCTGGGATTGTAATAATATCTGGATTTCCATCCGATATAAACTTCTCATTTGGATTCTCATCATAATAACTTAAATAGTTGTACATTCCAACATTATCTACATTCATTTCACTCGCTCTTACACGGGGTAAACTCAATGGATTGAAATCAATATGATATGGAGACAATGAAGGAAACCATCCTACATTTAATATCGCAATATTCTCATAAGAGTAATCTTCATACGTTCCTTTTTGAAGATAGATCTCTAAATCTTTATTCTTAGGTCTTGATCCATATGGAAGTGCTAATGTATTTACTTTATAACCAGCAGGCGTAAATGTTTCTAAATACTCTGCTTGATACCCTAATTGTGTTTCAATATCCTTTTGACTCGCATCTTTAAAATTCATATGGTCCTTAGAATGATTACCAATATCCATACCCATTTCAATCAACTTCTCAACTTTTTCTTTCGAATATTGAGACTGCTTAAAAGGTGTCGAACTGGTAATAAAGAAGGTTGCTTCTAGTGGGAAATCAGGATGTGTTCGATTAAACTCAACTAATATTCCAACCGCACAATTTGGATCCAAACTACCATCTTCAAGATATTGATAATTATTCAAATTACCATCATCAAACGTTAACACAACCGGTGTATATCCCATCTCAGTTGTAATATTTCCACTAACGTAATCCGTTAAACTAATCGGTCTATACCCTTTATCATAAAGCGTTTGAAGATCCTTTTTAAAATTGTCCACAGTCCTTGTCCAAGTCTGTTCCTCATCACCAATATTGTGGTACATAAGTATCATTATTTTGCCAGATTCATTTGGGTTCAAACTCAAATCAATCAAATCAATTGGATCGACTTCAACGGGAATTTCTGGTGTTATAGGTGTTTCTTCACTCTCTTTAGCACATCCAGAAATGATGAATAAACTTAGACTGATAATCGCTAATCGTTTTAACATATTTCCTCTATTAACATGGGTTCCCATGGTTCTTGTTTATCTAGTTTCATTATGACATAAAGTCCAACTAAAATAGTACCACTATAATCTTTATCCGTTAAGTCTTTCTTTTAATCTTGCGTCCTTTTCAAAACTAATTTCAGTATACGCTTGATAATGATTCAACCCTTTCAATCGATACTTAAAATATTCTTTGACATATAAATATAAGAAACGATAAAATCCAAACTTCTTATATTGTTCGACATGCACCATTTCATGCCTTCTTAATCGTTCACTTATATATTGCGAATCCATTCGATAGTAAACATGTTTACCTAATGTAATACCACTTACGTTTAATAATTTAGGTAAAAAATGATTATAGTGTTCAATCATAATTTTATGGATAAGATCTTTCTATGAAGCTTAATATCATACATATATTCTTTTAATGGTGTCTTATCTTCTATGAAGATATCAATCTTCCTAAAATAAGCATCTATCTTTCGAAGGATTCTTTGATAGGTTTTATCATATACCTTTGCATGTTTATTTCTGGATAATGCTTCAAAATATAAAAGGATTAAAGTAGGCATAATTTCTAAACAAGATGTCTCAATCCAAAAATCAACCTTATTAAATTCTGGTAGATAGGATTCTAAAAGTTTTTCGATTAAAACTAAACCATCATCATTTGATTTCCAAATATCGACAAACACTGAATCATATTGGTTTAAAGTTTCACTATTCCAATAATCAAACGCATCCCCTTCAATAATCGTAAGTGGAATATGATTCGGAAATTGTGACTTAAGACTTTGATTAAACAATTCTATGACTGATTTAGATTTTTCTATAACTGTTATACTTTTAACATTGGGATTTAACATACACATAAACGAATAGTATCCAATCCCTAAACCAAAGGTTAATACATTCCCATATGCCTTATTGGCGATTGGATCGATTGTCTCTGCTTCTGATGGGACATCTAACATCCATACTTCGTTGTGTTGATATAGTATGGTAACTTCCATAGGTTTATCTAACGCAACGAGTCGCATTGAATCATTGAGTTCTTTATTGGGATCAAATTGTATACTTGATAAACTAAACAGTTCATTCGCATTGATCAATTGTGTCTGGTATGTAAATTCATCAGAGTTAATTTTATTTAGTTTGATCAATTTATGATAAGGACGATTCATATATTCATCTGATGAAATATATAAACTTGGCCATTGTTCAACAGGTTTTTGGTATTCAAAAAAACCAGCTTTTTTCATTCGCTTTTGTATATCTTTTTCTGTTTCCTTTGATACTTCCATACCTAAGAATTCATTCTTTGATTCATTTTGTATATTGTGGAGACATCGATTAAAGAATTGATCGATCTCTTTTGTTCGTTTTATTTTCATACTCTTATTCTAACAAAAAAAGTTGTCTTAGAGAGAGTTTAAGACAACTTATATCATACCATTGGTTAATAGGGAAACCATTATTCGGGGGAAAGGTTGAAGTTTATTAACCAATGCGGAATAAACTAATAATAAATCACAATATCCACAAAATCAGCATTCGAAATCAATGTACCAGCTGACACCGATTGAACAATCGAACGTTCATCACCCTCTATATCAATTAAACTAATTCTTCCATTAATTGGGTTGGATGATTCATTACATAATTCTAATACTGCATTATACAAATCCTGAATTGACTCACTATTATTCAATACTGAACTAAAATCTGGAACACTTACGAGTCTTCCTAACGAAACTATAACATCTATTGTTTCTCCTATTGAAAGATTTGTATTTACAGGCGAATGAGAGATTATCTGGTTGATAGAAACAGAATTGCTATATTGATAGGTTACATTAAGTTTTAAAGACGCGTTAAGTGTATTCTGAGAGTCAATATATGACACTAATTCCGTTAATGATTTATTCACATACGATCCCATCGTAAGACTACTTCCAAGTGAGTAAATAATTTTCAATTTTGTGTTCTTTGCGACTATCGAGTTTTTGACTAAATCTTGATAAATTGCGACACCTTTCATGACTGAATTATTATATTGAGTTTCAATAGTAAGATTGATCCCATTTTCAGTTGCCCATGCCTTAGCATCCGTTTGACTATAGGAACTAAAATCTACAATCTTAACAGACTCACCTAACGATAATGTGATTTTAATCGTACTGTTTTGGTCAACTTCTTCTTCAGCTTCTACACTTTGATCAATAACCTTATCTTCTTGAATAGAACTACTATATTCATATATATACGATATTTTTATATTATTATCCTCTGCCCATTCATCAATTTGATCTTTTGAATAGTTTGAGAAATCTACAACCGTTACTGGACTTGAAGATGTGTTGGATGTTACGACAAAACTGATTGAATCACTTCGTTTAAATGAATCTTTATCAACATCCAAAGAATATTCCACAAAGTAATTACTATCACCTGTATCCGTTAGCTGTGTTGTAAAAGTATAATCTGAAATTTGTACTTCTTTTAACCAACTAAGTATCGATGCCTTTGTCCAAGTTTCATCAAAATCTGGAATAATAATCAGCTCATCTGGATCTGCTCCTAGTGACACAACAATATTGATCGTTGATTTCTTTGATACATTTTCGCCTGCTTCAATTGATTGAGAAATAATGGTATCTTCAGTTTCTAGACTATATTCAGAAGTTGCGACGAGCGTTAACTCATTATTACTTGCCCACGATTGAGCATCCGTTAGACTCCATCCTACCATATTCGTAACTTGTACTTTTTGATTGAGTATGAAATATAAACTAATGATTGAGATGAAAACTAATCCAACTAAAATATAGTATTTTGTCAAATCTGGCTTTATTTTCTCAAATTTTTCTTTTTGAAAGCTCTCATTAACTTCCTGCGATTCATTCACTTCACTCAGAAATTGCTTACTCATCGATTAAGACTCCCAGTAATATCTTGTAGTTTTCCATCTTTTAATCGAAGTTGTATATCACTCAATTTTGCGACTTCATCACTATGTGTTACTACTACAACACAACACTCATATTCAGTCGCAAGTTTTCTAAAGATTTCTACAATCTCTTTCTGTGTTGCAGTATCGAGATTTCCAGTTGGTTCATCCGCCAATATCATTTTGACATTGGTCGCCAATGCTCTAGCTATTGCGACACGTTGTTGCTCACCACCTGATAGTGTTGATATCGATCGTTTAGCTTTTGTTTCTACAATTCCAAATTGATTTAGTAAATTTAAAGCTGTTTTTTGCTTATCCTTTGGTAATTGATTCTCAGTAATATACATCACATTTAAGACATTTTCTAAGCCTGTTAAGTAAGGTATTAAGTTAAATTGTTGAAAAACAATTGCTTGTTTGTTTCTACGATAATTAACATATCCAATCTCTTCAAGCGTTTTTTGTTCAAATATTATTTGACCACTTTGAACTTTCTCAAGTGCTCCCATTAAGGATAATAATGTTGTTTTTCCACTTCCAGATGGACCTAAAATCGCATAAAATTTTCCTTTTTCAAATGTATAGGATAAGTCTTCCAAGATCATTCTTTTCTTATTCCCATCAATGTATCCATAACTTATGTTGTTTAACTCTAGCATATTTTCTCCTTATCCATTATTCGTTAATATTTGTTTAGGATTGAAACGAGTCACGTATAAAGCTGGGATTGAAACCGAAATAATAGAGATTAACAATCCTGCCGCAAAGAATTCAAGGATAATAAGACCATTTAAGCCAATTTGTAATTCAGGTGTTTCAATCTCAAATTGAATTTGTTGACCCGGTCTATTAAACCCAGCAAATGAGGTATCATCAATATTACCTGGTCTATCCATCACATTTTCAGTTGTATTTGTATCAATATTGGATAAGGTCATTTCACTTATCAAAGTCCCAACTTGAACTCCAGAAAATATCGATAATGTAAACGCAAGAATCGCAATGGCAACGACTTCTGTAATAAATTGCATAATAATCCTTGCTTTAGATTCTCCAATAGAGAGTAGAACGCCAATTTCATTTTTTCTTTGATTAACTGTTAATGCCGTTATTAATGAAAGAATAGCTGCACCGGCAATCACTACGATAATAACCATAAGACTTGATATCGAACTTAATGATTCAATTGAACCAGCTAACTGTTCAAATAGTTGATCATTTGCAGATAAGCTACCATATTCCAAATCAATCTTTGATTCTACTTCTGTTAAATAAGCATCTAAATCTTCGGGATCTACTAACTTAATTACAACGGATGACATAAGTGTATTATTCATTTCATCATCGCTATATCCTATACTTAATAATGAATTTAAAGGCGTATACATTTTATTCTGTGCTAGTAATGAAGAACCTATCATACTTGCCATTCGATCATCGATTACTTCGTTTGAAGTATATATACCTATAATTTCATAGTTTAATAAAACATCTTCATAACCCTCTAATGTTGAGTAAGCTTCAAATGTATCACCAACCGATAAACCATTTGTTTCAGCCATTTCTTCATTAATAATCGCAACTAAAGCCCCTTCATCGATTTCTTCTTGTGTAGCTAATCTACCATCAATTAACTCAGAGGTCCCCGATGAGAAGTCGGTAGGAGTAATGGATGTAAATGTTTCAAAACTAAAGTCTCCACTCGCTTCATACGATCCACTGATAAAACCACCAAAACCTCCTCGATTATTTATCTCTTCATTTGTATTCTCAGATGTACTTGTATAGGTATACGGAGTAAGCGAATCAGAGGTTATCTCATAGTTCATAATCACATCATAACTACTGACATATTCCGAGCTAACTACTGTTTTTACATTTGAATAAATTGGAACACCTGTTAAATTGCTTGTATCCACATCCACATCAAGTACACCAGATCGAGTTTCACTCATGATTAATTGAGAATTTACTGAATAAGTCACATCTGACCCAATTTCCTGTCGAATGCTCTTCTCAGCTGAATTTGCCGCATTTTGAACAGACAGTCCAGCTAAAACAATATTCCCTATCACAAAGAATAAAATAAGCAATAATATTGATTTTGTGAGTTGTTTTTTTATATACGCATAGGCCATATAAAATAAATACATTTCTTCCTCCTAAATTAGCTATATATATAACTAATGTTCTAATAAAAATTTACACCAGTCCTATTTATTATTCTTACGTAGATATGACGCAAATTTGACGCATTTAATTTAGGAATGAATCCACAATACTTAAAACTTCATTTATAGGAATCGCGAATCCAATTCCTTCTACTTCTGTAGATGATATTTTGCTTGTATTAACCCCAATAACCTGTGCATTAGAATTAACTAATGCACCTCCACTATTACCAGGATTGATTGAGGCATCTGTTTGTATATACGCATAATCAGAATCACTGATATCACGATTAACCCCACTGATAACCCCAACCGTAACCGATCCAGCTAAATCTGTCCCTAAAGGATATCCTATCGCCATCGCAAATTCACCTAATTTCAATTCATTTGAATCCCCAAACATTGCTGGAACACAATCAGTTTTATCAACTTTAATTAATGCTAGATCATTCATTTCATCCCCATCCACATATTTCGCTTCATATGTATAACCATCAGAAAAATATACTTTTAATTGATATGATTTCGAATTTATCGCATTAGTTAACACATGATAATTGGTCAGAATATATCCATCCTCGCTATACACGATTCCTGAGCCACTGGTTTTTTGAGTGATTGTTTGATATTGTCTTCCCCATCTAACTGAAGTTTCATATTCAACTTCAATCCCAACAACTGATAATGATGCGATTTCAGCTATTTCCGTTGTTGAATAATCTAAACTTGAAACATCATCACTCATGTTCTTTAATTCAATATTGTTCGATTCAATATCAACTAAACGAGTTTCAAATTCACTTAATAAAAACAAATTTGATGTAACACTAATCACTAGAGCTAACCCTAATACTGAAGAGTAAATCGTCCTTTTCATCATTAATATCTCCTTGTAACACAATTATGCAATCAATCAAGAAAATAAGTTATCGATAAAATGTTTCAAAATAGACGCAATTTTCCATCAAAAAAGCTCTATTTCTAGAGCTAAATATTGAATGTAAATGATTGTCCTGCTTTGATTGTATCAATCAAGAATATTTCATAATCCTTTATATGTCCAACAACATTTGTTCTTCCACTGTTCTTCATATCTTGAAGAGCGATTTGGATTTCACCTTTGTATTGTCCATATAAATTGTTTTCTATTAAAATATCACCTCGTTTAATATCGACTGTATTAAATGGTTGTATATCTTCTTTTCTTAGAAATAATCGTCCTTCGATGGATCGAATAATATAATCATTGGTATCAGGTCTTCTTGATAGAGGCATTTTTAACATTTTCTTAAAACGTTCATCTAACTCAGATTCAAGGTTTATGTCCAAGGAAATAATGCGTTTATCCACTTTACTGAGTGCCTCTAACTCTTCTACACTCGCAAACGCATCTCCAATTAAAACATCGTCAATCGTACCCAATCCTACATAATGTTTGAGTTGTGTCGTAATCGGTAAGTTTCGATGCATCTCTAATGTAGGCAATCCATCACAAATTGGCCATGGTCCAATCTTTTCATTTGTTTGAGTAGAGATAAATGCGGCAGTTTTTAAATTATGTTTATTCCAAATCGCTGTACAACGATTAAAGTACTCTAAAGATAAACCCGTATAATTATGAGGATAATAATTATGACATCCCATAATACGATCTTTAGGTGCACCCATCGCAAGTACACCTGCCACATGATCAATCTCCATAGACATATTGAGTTCTACTTTAATACCAAATTTATTACGAATAAAGAACGCTTCTTCCATCTCACTCATACCAATATCAAATCGAATAACATCGACCCCTATTTCATTAAAGAACGATAAATCATAGTTCCCAAAGAAACCTTCCCCACAAACTGCTTTTATAACTTCACCATTCACATCACAAGACACTTCAAATCCTAAGTCTTTTGCCCGTTTAAGTATTGGCCCATAATCTCTTCTAATCCCTTCTTGACTCAATTCAGCCCCAAGCAATGCCACAAACAATCGCGTAAATCCAAACTTTGACGCATTCTCTAAATACTCTAGATTCTTTTCTAAACTTGCTTTTTGTGGATACAATGAAATGCCTAATCTTTCCATACTATTCCTTTCTGTTGTAAATAAACAACTTATTTAAATAAGTAAAAATTAGAAATGTAATTCCTGAGCCAAATAACGTATCCGTCACATAATGATCTCCTCTGATAACTCTTGAAATCATTACACATCCAATCCAAGCTAATATAACAAATAGAATTAATCTTTCTTTCCCTTCAAAACGTTTAAATACTTGAGGTAAATAAAGATAGACAAGCGATACAGCCGCGGCCGCAGAATGACCAGAAGGAAATGATTTCCAATTATCATCCAATGCGATTCCACTTCGAATATACCAAGCATGATACAACACATTTTCATCAATGATACGATATCTTGGTCTAGCCCAAATGATCTTTATTAGATTCGGAACTAATATTCCTAATGCCATAGTTAGAAATCCTACATAAGCATAAGGACGTATGTTATTTTTTATATCATCACTCAATTGATTTGCCCAATACAAAACGACTATAGATAAAACTAATCCCAACAACAAATATGGAAACACTTCCAATTTAAGATAACGTATTATTTGAAAGCTTAAAATAAAACCCATAATTTCCGTCATTAATCCAAATACGATACTATTTAAATTCCTATATTTATCTAACTTAGGATAACTAACTGTTAATAATGCTAGAGAAACTAGCCCAACAAAAGTACCTGGTAACTCACCAAACACATAAAAGAATTGTCCAAACGAACTGGTTCTATTTACGATAAAATTGGAAAATTGTAAATCATAAAACGTAAAAAATATAAATAATCCAATAAATAAGAGTATAAAACCATTTCTTTCACTTCTTCTAACAAACATGGTTCTCCAAACTAGAAATCCAATTTCACGAGACAAGTTCCATCTCTTTCTTCCACAATCTCATATCTATGTTTAAGATACATATTTAAAGTGCCTCGATAGGTCTTTTGAATATCATAAACTTCTTTAGGTGGAAGAGCTAACATCCCTTTATAACCAAGTGATTGATAATACTGGATCGCAAAATCTAACATTTGCGTCGCTATCTTTTGGTTTCTATAATCAGGATGAATCACAAAACAAATTGATAATGCATAATCATTAAATGCATATTGACTAAATACAGGTTCTAAACGCTTAAACTCTTTAACATTTTGTGCATTCAACCATCCAACTACTTTATCCCCATCATAGGCAAGAAAACCATTCATCTCACCCCTTTGAATCGATTCAATCGTCTCTTTCCGATTCAATTGTGCATCTCTTTGCGTCCATTCTATTTGTGAATCATCCACATGATAGAATCGACAGTAACACCCACTCCAGTGTGGCGCATGACTATAGTCTAGAGAATCAAAAAAATTTGGTAGTTCTTCTGGATTGTTTTTATCCAATGATCGTATTTCTAAGTTCATAGTAAACCCTCGTAAATACATCCTACCAAATTCTTTGTTAATTCACTACTTTTTTACAACTGGTATCCAAATTTCAGAATAACCAAAATCATTATTAATCTTATAATATAACTCCATATCAGGTCCATCCGCATGTTCGTAACCTGAATTAGGAAACCATTCTGGAAATATTCTTGACCATAAGGCTTGTATTTTGCCAACCATTTCATCATGCCTATAATCTTCCGTTCTGAATATTGCCCAAGTATATTCCTTAACTTCAACAGACTTTAAATCATTTGGCACAACACTATCACCACTAAAATCTATTAAGCCAATCATATAAGGAAACTCATCTTCACCCAATGTCTCATAACACATAATTGCGTTTATCTTATACAAATTCTCAACTGGGTTATTAAGGCTAATCTCTTCAAGTTTCTTTATTGTTCCATTCGCATAGTTAATGTCCCAAAATTCAGGAATACTTGTAAAGTTCTCTTCATGCGTGTTTTTTACTTTAAAATCGACTCCATATACTTTAAACGGTTTAACGGATTCAATACGATAATTCATTTCTACTTCTCCTTTTATTGTTAGTTGGAAGGTCATTCTTGGAAAAGCTTTTAGTGTAACACCTTTATCTCTAATGCGTGATGGGACAATGCCATGGCAATTTTGAAAAGCACGAGAAAATGATACTGGAGAGTCATAGCCATATTTAAGAGCACAATCAATAATCTTAATATTACTCGTTTGTAAATCAAATGCTGCCAAGGTTAATCGTCTTCTTCTAATGTATTCAGATACTGATACATCCGTAATAAATGAAAACATCTTTTGAAAATGAAAGTTTGAACATTGTGCCTTTTGCGCTAAAATCTCATAATCAACTTCATTTAATAAGTTTTCTTCAATATAGTCCATTGCACGATTCATTCTATCCAACCATTCCATTTGAACACCTTCCATTTTCAGTATACTTATCAAGAACAATTTTATCGCAACTTTTCTTGTCTAATTAAGTATGTTAT
>OGCL01000692.1_pt1 | contig 33624 bp, 32 predicted proteins | sample 1570041 | NCBI WGS metagenome assembly OGCL01 (sample SAMN06266162, study PRJEB24511) | hot springs metagenome | isolation source: Hot spring water | place: South Africa: Limpopo | collected 2015-06-22 | reverse complement strand
CTGCTCGGCCATGCCGACATCAGCACCACCCAGGTCTACACCCACCTGGATTTCCAGCACCTGGCCAAGGTCTACGATCAGGCCCACCCCCGGGCCAAACGCAAGGGCAGTACAGAATGAGCATCCAGCTGATCACCTTCGACCTCGACGACACCCTGTGGGATGTCACCCCGGTGATGCAGGACGCCGAAGCGGCACTGCGCAACTGGCTGGCCCTGCATGCACCCCGCCTGGGCGCCGTGCCGGTGGAGCATCTGTGGGCCATCCGCGCCCGCCTGCTGCAGGCCGAGCCCATGCTCCGGCATCGCCTCAGCGAGCTGCGCCGGCGCATCCTGTTCCACGCCCTGGCCGAGGCCGGCTATCCCGAGCACGACGCCCAGGCACTGGCCGAAGCCGGTTTTCAGGTGTTTCTCTGCGCCCGCCACCAGGTCGAGCTGTTTGCCGAGGTGCACCCAACCCTGGAAGTCCTGGCCAGCCGCTACCGGCTGGGGGTAATCACCAACGGCAATGCCGACGTGCGCCGCCTGGGCCTGGCCGACTACTTCCAGTTCGCCCTGTGCGCCGAGGAGCTGGGCGTGGGCAAGCCCGACCCCAAGCCTTTCGAGGAAGCGCTGAGACGCGCCGGCATCCCGGCCGAGCAGGCGGTGCATATCGGCGACCATCCCAGCGACGATATTGCCGGCGCCCAGGCCGCCGGCCTGCGCGCCATCTGGTTCAACCCCCAGGGCAAGACCTGGGAAGCCAGCCACCGCCCCCATGCCGAGATCGCCAGCCTGGGCGAATTGCCGGCACTGCTGCATAGCTGGGCGTAGCGGCCGATAAAAATTCATGCCCCAATCGCGGTTGCGTTCATCTTCAGCATTGTGCGTGAGAAGCCTGGCCCCGTAGGGTGCGCACCAGCAATTTGCCGCCTGGCTTGGTGCGCACAGCGCACCCTACAGATTGTGGCCTGGGCAAATAGCACCGTTCACCCAGGCAAGGCTTAAGTGGCGCCAATAAAAAACCCGCAGTTTTTTGCCCTGCGGGTTTTTTATTGGCTATGCAGACAGTCGCCTAGATAGGGCGGCTGCCGTACTTGCTGTCCGGCTTCTTGGGCGGGTCGGCCACCACATTGGCCTCGACCTCCTGCACCTTGCCGCCACGGGCGAGGAATTCTTCCATGGCACGGGCCAGGGCATCGCGCTCCTTCTGCTTGGCCTCGATGCTGGGCAGCTCTTCGACATCGACGGCGGCCTTGGCCTTCTTGCTCTTGCTCGCCGGTGCAACCTCGTCGTCGCCCTCATCATCGACGCTGTCGCCATCATCGGCGGCCGCCAGCTCTTCGCCGTCGTCCTCGTCTACACCTTCCAGCTCGTCCTGTTCCAGATCTTCGTCGCTCATGTTCAACCTCATGACTTGCGAAAAGCAGAGTAGTTATAGCCCAGCTGCGTCAGCTTTCTAACGTCGCCGGAAAAAAATCAACGGGTCTTGCTTTGGGCGCGGGCTCGCGCCATGGCCAAACACGCCTAACAGGCTGCTGAAAAACTACCTGCGTTGGCAATCCTGCGTTAAAAACGGCCTCAAAATGCTCATGTACAACTCGTACACTCCGCTTTTGACTCACTACGTTCGCCCTGCGGGCCAGCCTGCGGCTGTTACTCCGCTTCGCTACGTTTCGGCCGTTTTTGCCTTGTCTTGCCTGCCTCGCCTACGTTTTTCAACAACCTGCCAACGGCGCGCATTCTAGCGCGCCTGCAGAAAAAACAAAGGGCGCCCGCAGGCGCCCTTGGTCTAACACTTAAGCGATCAGCTCTTGGTGAACTCGGGATAGGCTTCCATACCGCACTCGGACAGATCCACACCTTCGTACTCTTCTTCCTCGCTGACGCGCAGGCCGATCACCAGCTTGATCACGAACCACACCAGCAGGCTGGCACCGAAGACCCAGGCGAAGATCGACACGATACCCAGCAGCTGAGCACCCAGGCTGGCATCGCCATTGGTCAGGCAGACCGCCAGCAGACCCCAGATGCCGACCACACCGTGTACCGAGATGGCACCGACCGGATCGTCGATCTTGATCTTGTCCAGGCCGAGGATGGAGAACACCACCAGCACGCCACCTACAGCGCCGATCAGCGAGGCCTGCAGAGCGCTCGGGGTCAGCGGCTCGGCGGTGATGGCCACCAAACCAGCCAGGGCACCGTTGAGGGCCATGGTCAGGTCGGCCTTGCCGAACAGGATGCGGGCCACGATCAGGGCGGCGATCAGGCCACCAGCAGCGGACATGTTGGTGTTGACGAACACCTGGGCCACGGCGTTGGCGTCTTCGATGGTGCTCATCTTCAGCTGCGAGCCGCCGTTGAAGCCGAACCAGCCCATCCACAGGATAAACATACCCAGGGTTGCCAGCGGCAGGTTGCAGCCGGGGATGGCATTGACCTGGCCATTGGCGCCGTACTTGCCCTTACGCGCACCGAGCAGCAGCACACCCGCCAGGGCAGCAGCAGCACCGGCCATGTGCACCACGCCGGAACCGGCGAAGTCGAGGAAGCCGGCGGCATCGAGGAAACCGGCGCCCCACTTCCAGAAGCCCTGTACCGGGTAGATAAAGCCGGTCATGACCACGGCGAAGGCCAGGAAGGCCCACAGCTTCATGCGCTCGGCCACGGCACCGGAGACGATCGACATACAGGTGGCAGCAAACACCACCTGGAAGAAGAAGTCGGAACGGGCCGAGTAGTAGGGGGCATCGTCACCGCCGGCCAGTACCGACTCGACGCTGTTTTCATCACCGATCAGGAAACCCAGGCTCGGCAGGATGCCGCCTTCCGGGCTGGAGTACATGATGTGGTAACCGATCAGCAGATACATGACGCAGGCCACGGCATACAGCGCCACGTTCTTGGTCAGGATCTCGGTGGTGTTCTTGGCGCGCACCAGGCCCGATTCGAGCATGGCAAAACCCGCTGCCATCCACATCACCAGGGCGCCGCAAATCAGAAAGTAGAAGGTATCAAACCCGTACTGCAGTGCAGTCAATGCTGTGTTATCCATGATTCACCTCATGCCGTTGCGCTGTTTCGCGCTATTCGGTTAGGCGTCCGTGTTGGCGGCGGACGTCTTTCGTGTCTTACAGGTTGTTGCCACGCTCGTTGTTCTGATCAGCCAAACAGGCCTTGACCTTCAATTCAGCGCGACCAGGCATAGCCATGACTAGGAAGAGCACGAGACCGGTGAGGGCCTGGCACGGTGCGGCTGTGATGGATACACGGCCTGCGGGTTCTGCCGGCCAATCCAGGGCAAAGCCTGAAATCGGCGACAAAGGGGCTCCTAGCCCTGCGAAAACTCGCAGAGTCATGGTTTAACTCCTGGGGCGTGGGGTTCGAAGGGCGTTTAGATCGCGTCGGTATCGGTTTCGCCGGTACGGATGCGGATCGCCTGTTCCAGGTTGACCACGAAAATCTTGCCGTCGCCGATCTTGCCGGTGTTGGCGGCCTTGGTGATGGCCTCGATCACCGCGTCCAGTTGCTCATCGGCAATGGCCACGTCGATCTTCACTTTCGGCAGGAAATCGACCACGTATTCGGCACCGCGGTACAGCTCGGTATGACCTTTCTGCCGCCCGAAGCCTTTGACCTCGGTGACGGTAATGCCCTGCACGCCGATCTCCGACAGAGATTCGCGGACGTCGTCCAGCTTGAACGGCTTGATGATGGCAGTGACTAGCTTCATGTAACTCTCTCCCGTGTAAGGTGGACTTGCCCCAGGAATTACGAACCCGTGCCAAGTCTAAGCGCAGTGTCTGGCTTTTGTAATGCATCAACCGGCCGTGCCTGGCCAGGCCGATACCCACCAACCGCTCCCGGCGAAACACCACTGCGCTCCGCCTGACGCACTGGGAACTGCATCGGTGCATGCGTCGCGGGGAACAAAGCAGAAAGCTTGCCAATTCCAGCAAAAGGCTTTTATTTCAATGAATTAAGCAAATTACTCGGCTTTTCCAGGCAATTCCCGGCAAAGTCACGCACAAAAACAGTGCACGCAAGATGGGCTGCACGCGCAAAAACCGTGCGCTCAGCCCGCTCCCAGGCCCGTGCTACACTGGCGCCCTATGATTCAGGAAGCCACCTATGCTGCCCCCTAAAGCCCTGCTCGACGCCCTCGGTGCCCACGCCTCACGCCTGTTCAATGGCGATACGCCGCTGCCGCGCAACGAGTTCGAAACCCAGTTCAAGGTCCTGCTGCAGAGCGCCTTCAGCAAGCTCGATCTGGTCAGTCGGGAAGAGTTCGACAGCCAGATGGTGGTCCTGGCACGCACCCGCGCCCGCCTCGAAGCCCTGGAAGCCAAGGTGGCCGAGCTGGAAGCCAAGCAGAACCCACCCGCCGCCTGACCTGACGGGCGGTTGAAAGCATCGCCAGTTTTCAACCGTCCGCCTCGGCGGGATCGATCAAGGAGTGATCATGTCCCTGGCCATCGTCCATAGCCGCGCCCAGATCGGTGTCGAAGCCCCGGCCGTCACGGTCGAAGCCCACCTGGCCAATGGCCTGCCGTCCCTGACCCTGGTGGGCCTGCCGGAAACCGCAGTCAAGGAAAGCAAGGACCGGGTGCGCAGCGCCATCCTCAACTGCGCCTTCGAGTTCCCCACCCGCCGCATCACCCTCAACCTGGCCCCCGCCGACCTGCCCAAGGATGGCGGACGCTTCGACCTGGCCATCGCCCTGGGGATTCTCGCCGCCAGCGGCCAGGTGCCGGCCGCCTCCCTGGAGCAGCTGGAATGCCTGGGCGAACTGGCGCTGTCCGGGGCCCTGCGCCCGGTGCAGGGCGTGCTGCCCGCGGCCCTGGCCGCCCGCGCCGCCGGACGCACTCTATTGGTGCCGGCGGCCAATGCCGAGGAGGCCAGCCTGGCCTCGGGCCTGCCGGTGATTGCGGTGGAGCACCTGCTGCAGGTGGCCGCCCACCTCAACGGCAGCCAGCCACTACCGCTCTATGTGGCCCAGGGCCTGTTGCGCCAGGTACAACCCTACCCGGACCTAGCCGAGGTGCAGGGCCAGCTCGCCGCCAAGCGCGCCCTGCTGGTGGCCGCCGCCGGCTCGCACAACCTGCTTATGTTGTGTGTCAATACACCATACAGATTAACCATCCCAATCGGCACTCAATATCTCTGAGATCTAGCGCCTTACCTGTACACTTGAGGTCTTTGACGTCACTCCGAACGGAAGGTAGACGGACACCATTTGGGCCAATGGATAGGTAGGAAAAGTAATGCATGTGATCACTGAGGCGGCTATCAAACGCAGAGAGTATTGGGTAGAAGAGATTCACAAAATCTGTGAAGGCAGCTTTGGCAATAAGTCAGAGAGACTTGAGCGTGAGCTAGCTCAAGAAATCACCACGCAGGGAAGTGAGGCCCTAATAGACCATTTACGCCTCAGCGGTGATATTCCTGAGTCATATGGCCATGACACGACTGAAGAAAAACAGTACTCGAAATATACCGATGCCCTTCTTTCAGAAACATACAAAGCACTCGGGATGAATAGCATTGTTTTAAAAGAAAGAGCCGATGCGGCGGATGTTGAAGTTGTAGCCAATGGATTTAGCTTTGTTGCAGATGCCAAGGCTTTTCGCCTGAGCCGAACGGCCAAAAACCAAAAAGACTTTAAAATTCAAGCCATGGATGGATGGAAACGGGGCAAGCCATACGCTATGGTCGTGTGCCCAATCTATCAACTTCCAACTAAATCAAGCCAAATTTATGAGCAAGCAAGCTCACGTAATGTATGTATTTTCACATATTCACATCTTGCAATGCTGGTCTCATTTAGCCAATTAGAATCTCCCGCTCGCGCAGAAGAACTTATCCATCATGTTTTCCAGACAGTTCCTGCACTGAATCCATCAAAAGATGCCTCACAGTATTGGCTGGCAATTAACAGAACCATGCTTGGTTTCTCCGACAAAATTAGTGAGCTGTGGCGGATTGAAAAACAAGCGGCTGTTGAATCTATCGCAGCAGCAAAAGAAGAAGCCCTAATGTTTCTTGCAAGGGAGCGTGAAAAAATCATGCAGCTATCCCACCAAGATGCAATTAAAGAACTAATAAACATGCACAAAATTGAGAGCCGAATAAAGGTTATTTCTCAAGTTTCAGACAACGGCCTCTTGGAAATTCGTTAAATGGAAGACCTAATTAACAAATTATTTGTTGGCGATAGCATTGCTGGCATCAAGCGGCTTCCAGATAACTTTGTAGACCTAATACTCAGCGATATTCCTTATGGCATAGGCGCGGAAGATTGGGACGTTCTCCACGACAATACAAATTCAGCTTATTTGGGTTCTAGTCCAGGGCAACAGAAAGCTGGAGCTATATTTAAGAAAAGAGGAAAGCCAATTAATGGTTGGTCTGAAGCTGACAGAGCCATCCCACGACAATATTATGAATGGTGCTCAACATGGGCACCTGATTGGTTGCGCACACTGAAACCTGGTGGTTCTGTTTTTATATTTGCAGGCCGCAGATATGCTCACAGGTGTATTGCAGCTATGGAGGATGCAGGCTTTTCGTTCAAGGATATGTTTTCTTGGATGCGGCAAAAAGCACCCCATAGAGCCCAGAGATTAAGTATTGTTTACCAAAGAAGAGAAGATCACGCAAACGCAGTAAAATGGGAAGGTTGGCGCGTGGGAAATATGCGCCCCACATTTGAGCCTGTATTATGGTTTACAAAGCCCTACAAAATAGGCACAACAATTGCTGACAACGTACTGACACACGGAGTTGGAGCATTCAATGAAGAAGCCTTCCTCAAGTATGAACCGACACCTGACAATGTATTGACATGTGGTTTTGAAGCAGGAGAAACAGGTTTACACCCAACACAAAAACCTGTTCGCTTAATGCAAAGCCTTATCGAACTTACCACACAAGAGGGCCAGATTGTATTAGACCCATTCTCTGGTAGCGGTTCGACGCTAGTAGCCGCACAACGGCTAGGCAGAAAGTATATAGGCTTTGAAGCATCGCCTGATTATGCAAAAATTGCAGAAGCAAGATTAGATATTAATAAAAATCAGCGGTCATTGTTCGACCTATAGCCCGAAGAGGTTTACTTGTTCCAGTGACGCTTAACAGTGGCAATTCCAATAGATAGCTTTTGTGCTACCTGCGACTGCGTATAACGTTGTGCTTTCAACTCGCTAACTGCCGCCGTTGTTTTAATGGCGGCGGGTCGGCCTAAGGTTTTACCTTCGCTTTTTGCCCGAATTAGCCCTGCATGCGTTCTCTCCACCAACAAATCACGCTCAAACTCAGCTACAGCAGCAATTACCTGCAAAGTCATTTTCCCTGCTGCCGAAGTTAAATCTGCACCACCAAGCGCTAGACAGTGAACGCGAACGCCCATTGCATTCAATGAATCAACTGTCGAGCGCACATCCATTGCGTTCCTTCCCAGCCTATCTAGCTTCGTAACTACCAAAACGTCGCCCGACTCCAGCTTATCGAGCAGCTTACGCCACCCAGGACGTTTATTGGCCTCTACAGAACCACTGATGGTTTCCTCAACCACTCGTTGAGGTTCAATGCTGAAACCAGAAGACCTTATCTCATTTACTTGGTTATCCGTTGTCTGTGTAGTTGTACTGACTCGACAGTACGCAAATGTTCTGGACATGCTCACCTCAGGTATCATTTAACTAAATGGTATCATAAAAGGTATCATATATCAACATCAGCTAGTTATTTGATACCAAAAAGCGGCATATTAAACAGTATCGTTTAACGGTCGTTTTACGATACCTATTACAAAACGCAGGTTTGGCAGAAAATCTCGGTCAATTTCGAACAACTATTAAAAATAGCTTTTTTATAGCCAAAAGCTATTACGCCGACGACATCATATTGCCAAATGTGATTGGATGCGATGACTCGCATAAGTGAGAATATCTACATCGGAGCTGTATCGTTTTATCAATATCAACCACATGGAGAAATTTATGAAAGCTCTCCATGTATTCGTTTTGCACAGAAAATCTATCTATATTTCAGCTCTCTACCTATCGCAGCTCTGAGCTCAAGGAGCTCGCAGGTAAAATTGCATCTACGCACGAGATGCACCAGGTCAACGTGCAGGCCCGAGAGCTGGCAGATTATGCCAATAGTAACTTTGACTTCGGGGTTTGCCTCCGAGCGATAAAGGGTGCAACGCTAATTTCTAAGTGCGAAAGACTTAAGAGCGTTGATTTTTGGTATCAGCAGCTTACTAAAATATCATCTCGTGCACGCGAAAGTATCGCCGTTAGAAGCTTATTGGTGGGGGCCTCACAGCCTTTTTGTTCCAATGAAACGTTCGAGCTTTATATTGAGCGTCAACAATCTCGCGGCTCTAAAGCCTTAAAAAACCTCCAGAGAAATCTGGAGCGTGCGGCAAATCAGTCTTACCTGATGGCCAAGGCTGCCTCGCAAAAAGCGTTTGCTGACGGATTCCTATCTGTTTTCGTGACCCTGGGCCTGGATGGGAGATATCACTCATCTAGTTCAGCCTACCTGGGAAAAACCTTCCAAGATGGTTATTTAGAATTAAGCGCCGCCCTTGGCTCTATCCTTGAGCGACTTTCTAAGGTGGGGACTAGAGGAATTGATTTTTATGGCCTTCGCTGCGTAGAAGTTCATGAAGACGGATGCCCCCATTTTCATATTCTTCTATTAATACGCCCTGACCTTCTACCGTGTATTACTGAAAAGATACGAGACCTACATAGGGTGCATTCAGTTGAAGCAGGAATGCACTTTGAAAAGTATGAAGCCAAGATTTTACAGGTAAGAAGGGCTGAAGGGGACTGGTGCGAATCTTATGGCAAGGCTGTCGCATATGTCTTCAAGAACTCATATGCGGGGAGAGATACAGATCGGCAAAAGCTCATAGGTGCTCTACGGCAAAAGGCAGTCATAAGCACTTATGGAAAACACCAGTATGAGTTCATCGGAATGAACGGTAGTGCTTCAGTTATTAGAGAACTTTCAAAAAGAGGCGAGGTTGGGCAGGTAGCGAATGAACTAGGGCTTTCAGGTGGTAGTGAGGATAGACGAGCAAAATGGTTTAAGGCCGTTGGCGCTTTAATATCAGGAGGGGTAAAAAAGTACAGGTTGGTGAAAGAATCAAGACTGAATCGCTACGGAGAGCACGTTAAACGAACTGTAGGCGTTGTAGTTAGAGGGAGCTCAAGGCATGGCTTCACTGGTAATTCAATACGGCTTTCGGCAGTTATATGCAATAGTTCTAGAGAGCGGCGTTCGCTGCCCACCCGAGCAGGGGAATACTCCTTTGCTGATCAGTTTTACTGTCAATCAATTCGCGCCCCCCCTAATTTACCCTGGCCGGCTTGAGTTGAACTCACCGGGTAGGGATTGGGGAGTAAATTTTCTTTCGGTTGAGCTCTGGCGTGCTATTGCTTCGTTGCTCATATAGCTCAAGCAGTCGCTCAGCTGCTTCAGCCTGAGCAACTGCCATGTCCAGGTCATGTTGGCGTCTTGCTAGTGCCTGCTCGCGCCGCCCTAAAGACAGGTCTTGTTCTGCTTGCTCCAGGGCGTGCCGTTGTAAGTGACTGGCCGCTTGCTGTGATTGCGCTTCGATATTTGCCAACGCTTTTGTCCGTGAGTGCAATGCTTTGCGTTGTCGCGCACCTGCGGTTGCTTGCTGAGCAATTTGTTTTACCTGTGCTTGAGCTTGCTTCCAAGCCTCGGTTTCATGTCCCAGTGCTTTTGCTGCATAGTCCAGCCGGGTCAATTTCACAGAGTGCTCAGGCCCTTGAAGACCCGTATAGAATTTTGAAATTTCGGTGTGATGGGCTTTTGAACCACGGACGCCGCGTAGTAAGCCATGAGGCTGGCCACAAGCCGAAAAAAAACTGTCCTGCATCGCTCTCATGGCCTTCGGCCCACCTAAAAAATCCCGCGCTGAAAGGCGCGCGTCCTGGGTCAGCGGAACAACGTAAGCCACAAGATGCGGCGTTGTTTCGTCAAGGTGCACAGCAGCTGCGAGCACATTGTCTTGACCATGCCGAGCCCGAAGCCAAGCAAGTGCATCTGCAAAATAACCTGAGCCGAGGTCATCTAGATGTCCGCCATGCTTGATGAAGGCTTCGGGGGAGGCTGTTATCAGGTACTCGATGCACAAAACCGCATCCCTACGGCGAGATTCCGGAAGCCTGGCCGAGAGTCTGCTAAGCAAATCTTTAGTGTCTCGGCTGCCCAAAAAACGATTCTTAAAGGCGTTGGCGCCGTCAGCGTTGAGGGTAGGTCGCTCGCGAAATGTGTGCCGGGCTGAGCGCGCTACTGCTGAGACAGATTTGTGCTTTTCTGCACGAAGGATTGCGTACATGCCTATCTCCCCAGCTCTACCGAGTCCTCGGGCTTTTTCGGTGGCTTGATTGGGGGGAGACGATTCGGGCAATTCAGTATGGCTTGTTTTTCACCTTGGCCTGAATCACTGTGCAGGTGCTTTTCTACAAGCCGCAGCAGGCGTTCAGCGTGGGCAGAGTCGACTAACAGGCTGCAAGACTGGTCATCCTGGTCATGAACTACGATCCCTGCACCCCACGATACGAACTCCATTAGTGCCTGCCAGCAGACGGGAAAGATGAGATCCTGATCAATGCGGTGCAGCCGCCCGCCCAGGGAAATTGGGGGGCCATACTGAATACTGGCGTTTATAAAGTCTTTTAACTCGCTAAGACGCATTTCTAAAGTAACCTGCATGAGCAGTTTAGTTTCAGCTGCGCTTAATTGGGATATTTCGGTGTTCATATCGCTTCTCCGTCGACTGTGTTTATATACAGTATTATGCTGATGATCCGGAAGATGCGCAATGCTTTTAAAACATCATACAGATGTATAACCCACTACACATATCGACAAGTCGATATTGTGGGCCAGCGTGCCGCTGGACTGCGTATTCAAGCACTTTCATCAGGGTTATACAGCTCAGCCATGTCAAGAATCGCGCCGCTCAGAACACTACCGATTCCCCCGTCTCCTTGATTTATTACAAGATCAAGATTGTTTCTATTGTACGAGTAAAATCTAAAATCATCGCCGTCGTGATCGACCAAAAAATTCTCTTCACCCTCTGCTACCACAACGTATCTTTCAGAATATCTTGCATCAGCCGTAATATTGACTTTGATACCAAGATTTTTGATCAAGCTGTTTGCCCTTGCCCGCCCATCATAGCTCGCCAGATCAAGTCGCTCAAAAAACTCATCCTTGTTTATGATCTTCTCTCTTTGCAAGTCTGCCATTAATCTATGCCTTGCAGACTTCAACTCATCCAACTCATCTTCTAACTTACCAATAATGGTAACTAGCGTTCCAGGTATTTTGGATCCAAACGACAATATTTGATCTGACAACTCGCTTAGCTTCCCAGACACATCTGACATCTTTGCATTTACAACGCTCAATTCACTCTTCAGCTTTCCTTGTGCATCTTGAACCAAACTCAAACTATCAACTTTTGCTAGTATTTCTTTGAATGCAGCTTCTGAACGGTCTAACCTGATCTGTTTATTTTCGCATGTACCCTTAGCAGCCCCATAGCACCGCAAATATTTACCACCTTTAGGTTTTTTCCCCTTATTTACTAAATGCATCGACTGGCCACAAATCGCGCACTTCGCAACTCCTTGCCAAACATTAAAATCTTTAGTTTGCCTTGTAGATTTATATGCCTTCCGTTCCTCCCTGGCGGACTGAGCTTCATAAAACATTGACTCAGAAATGACGATAGGGAAAAAATCCGGTATAGGTTCACCAGAAGGCGAGCGTATACCATCCACCAAATTTGTAGGCTGATACTCCCCTAGCAAAGCTCTATTTGATAAAATTTTACTGGTAGAACTGCTACCCCAGTTACCACTTTTATTTCTATTTTCCGAACCAAACGTTGGGATATTTTCTTTATTCAACATTTTGGCTATGAGCCTTTGCCCATAGCCAGCAGATGCAAGATAGAATATTTTTTCTATTACTCTAACCCTTTCCTCAATTACCTTATAAATACCATCCTCATATTTAATCCAATATGGGCATGCCGCACCTAGAGGCTTTTTGTACTCGCGAGCATCTGACTGCTTTTTTTTCCATGCTTTTGATACACGCATTCCTTTCAGACTTGATTCACTATGAGCCCTGCTCATATGAACAATGCTTATTATTAAGTCAAGCTCGTTATAGTCTTGCGTGTAAACTTTGCCATCGGCAGAAGTATATATATTTATGCCTTTATTCAATAAGTCCAAGAACCTAGGCAATGCATCCTTCACTGTTTCTCGACTTAATCTGTCTAGCGACTCAATTATAAGAAACGATCCAGGAGGGATAGTCCCATCGTTAACGTAAGAGAGAAACCTAGCCAATTGCCCTGTATCATCTAAATGCTTTCCCTTGTAAGCACTACGGCCTCTATCAAAAAACTGATAATCCTTCGTACTGACTAACTCTAGCCCCTGCGCTTCGCAATAACGTATTGCGGCTTCTTGTTGACGTCGAAAGCTATCCCCCTTGGCCTGTTCCGGGCTGCTAAATCTCACGTAGCTGTAGGCTTTTGGCCTCTGGTCGGTCATAGCTTTTGTCCTTAGTCTGTTCTGGGTGTAATGTATCATAACCTGCTGTTCAGCGGCCCGCCGGGCACCGGCAAGACCCTGCTGGCCAGCCGCCTGCCCGGCCTGCTGCCGCCCCTGAGCGAAGCGGAAGCCCTGGAAGTGGCCGCCATTCATTCGGTGGCCAGCCATACACCGCTCTGCACCTGGCCCCAACGCCCCTTTCGCACGCCCCATCACAGTGCTTCCGGCCCGGCCCTGGTGGGTGGCGGCTGTCGGATTTTGAATTAGCTGCAAAATTATCGAAATAGATGCAAACCACTTAAGACCATCAGCGACCTCCCATGCGTTACCGCAGGACATTACCAAGCCGACCAAAGAGCAGAGCAGAACACCTACATTCAATAGTTATTAAAGCCAGTCACGCTTGGCTTATCGAACCGTCAGTTGGTAATACTGGGACAGCTACGACAACGCCTTGGCAGAGACCATCAATGGCCTCTACAAGACCGAGTTGATCCACATCGCCTGCAAGCACAAGCGGATAAGCACGGGTTCTCGATGCCGGATAAATCCAAGGCAGGTAATGCCCGTCAATTGTCCCCCAGAACATCAATAGCAATCGAAGAAAGACTCATCGTAGGAATGTTTGGATGTTTCCTCAGCAATGGAATGAGCACCTGCATTGAAGTGGCCGCTGCCCAATGTCCCTGAGCCCCCCCAAGGCGCATCAGCTCGATCAAGACGGTATAAGTGCGTGCCAGTAGGTGCGCAGAATCCATTGTTTTGAGCATCGTCATCCATGCGTCTCCCAAGCTAGGACGTGCTCGGAACGTCTTGAAGATTGCGTACGTCACAGGTTCTACTATGCCGGCACTCCACGCTGGGACAAACGTACCGTCGTTCATTTCATGAGAAAATAGCTCGCACGAGGCGGTGATATTCCCGGGTCGGCGAAGCGTCACCTCAGACTTGGCCATCTCCATCAGAATGAACAGTTGCGGAAAGAACCCAATTTCCTCCCTCCTCAATGGATGCGCTGCTAGAACATGCGAAAGCGTGATCCAGGGCAAAATATTGTCGCTATAGTAGCCCGGCGATAGACCGTCCAGCTCGGCGCTATCGCCTGCTCCTTCAGGCGGCAGATCGACTGTTTTAATAGCAAATCGGGTTTTTGGTGAGCTGACTCCGCGGATTGGTTTTTGCGCCAAAAGCTCTCTGTAAAATGGCATTGGATCAAGGCCTGATTGGAGAGTTGTGACGATTGCCCGTGCGGCGATAATTTCGCCCATGGGCAATGCCTCTGCTACGTTCATCAACCATTCCACCGCAGTCTCGACCCCAAGCTGAACTTGGTCTTTGAGGCGCCCAGCAATGACAGAGGCCAGCTCGCTCACCAGCATTTCGTAGAGTCCGATACGAAAAATGGGAGCCTCCTGATAGAATCGCTGCTTCAGCGCACCACAACCAACCAAATATTGCTTGGATTCAGTTGGGAGCTCCTTCGCGGCTTCGCTACTCAGTAGAAAAGTCGTTGCGGCCTCGGTCTCCATATTGTCCGAGTGATACGCACGAAGGTAGTCATCCAGTGTGACTATGGCGAGTTCATGAAAATGATGCCTTAGGGTAAAGTCGTCGTATTGCTCGCGTACGTAATGTATGAAATCGACGCCCAGTAGTGGTGGCGCTTCGGTGACTCGCACTTTGGCCCCATCAGTCCATCTTTTGGCATTGCTGATAACCGATCTGAAAATCCATGGGCGGCGGTAATCATCAGAGCGAAAGCTACCATGGATCATTCTCACCTTGTGACACCTGGCAGCTAATACGGCACCTTCAAACTCATCATCCTGCAGCGGGCCGACAGTGACTCGTTTGCTCATCCGACCCAAGGGAGAAAGCGATCTACCCTTGCGTGAATTTATGACGCTGCCGGTCAAAGCATCATCGATAGCTATCACGACAGAGAATCCGCCGCTCTGGGCGATACCTACCAAGTCCTCCAATTCTTTTTGACTGGTTTCACTGGTACTTCTGTAGTCGTCAATCAGTATCACCAGCTTCATTTCCTGATCACGCCTCAGAGACTGAAGCCAGAAGCGTGCATCCTCAGCTTTAAGGGGCCATGTCACTATTCTTGTTAATGCATCAGCCAAACACTGGAAGTAGCCAGCGCCACTATCCTCCAAATACAACGGCACAAGGAAATCCTTTTGTGCAGTCAAATCCACCAGTTCTCGAAGCACGTTGCTCTTTCCAATCAGCGGCTCACCTTCAAGAATGATGAAGCAGGAGTGCTCAAGCTCCTTGAGGAGCTCTTTCGTCGCGCCTCTCGGAATCAAAAAATCGCGTGCAAACGGAACATCACTTTCTGCCAGCTCACCTGAAAGCAACTCAATTTTTTCGGCGGTGCTCGACCTCACTACTGCAGACCACACCTGACAGGCCGTGCCGAGCAAGGTTTGCACGGCCTTGCGTGTATCATCAGTCGCAAGCGCAAATGTGCTATTGATCAAGCTATCAAACTGCTTCTCTTCATCGCTGACAGGCTGCCACTCCTTCCCGGTATAGGTCGAATATAGCTTGGTATGCATCCCGCTCGAGACCACCACCAGTGGTGCCATCGGATCCAGTAGTCGAGCATAGGAAATACCTTGCAACCGATCTTCATCGGTGAGAGGAAGCCCATTGCGCTTCAGCTCCACGACAGCCAGTGGACACTCTTTGTAAAAGAGAACGATATCGGCACGTCCTTCTTTCCCCCAAGACTGCCCACCGTCTAGATCAATCGATGCCCTGCCTACGCGCAATCTAAAACGCACCTGGTGGCGGATCTCGATGCCTGCACCAGGAAATGCGCCTGTGATTGCAGCATGCACGGCGGCCTCTAAATCAGCTTCAGTTGGATGCTGCACTGATTCATTCTTTGGCATCAGATCTCAATTCCGCTTTTTTCTGGCAAACAGACACGATCTAAATCCAGCCTTCGTGAGAAAACCGTAAATGTCCGCCCAACTTACCTTAAGCAAATCAGGCCAGCACCCACTGATGCGGTAGTAGTTGCTCGATCTCACGGGCCCGCTGTGCCGGCAGCTGCGTTAGCACATCCTTTAGATAGGCATACGGATCGTACCCACTCATGCGCGCCGATTAGATCAGCCTCATGATTCCAGCCGCCCGTTTACCGCTGCGAAGCAACCCGGCAAACAACCCGCTTGAGCGTCCAAGCGCCCATGGACATATCTGATTCTCAACCAGGCTGTTGTCGATGGGCACCAAGTCGCACAGATCCAGTCATGTAGTGTTTTGATGATCGGTACCGCCATTTCTTGACGTATTCGCCAACGATCTTCATCACTCATGTCCCGCGCTTGGCGTTCGACCTCGTCATCTGGTCGAGGTTGGGCGAGGAAGTCATGCCGCCGATTGTGCCAGAGCAAGCACAGGACGATGCCAAGTAGACCGGCCAAATGTCGATATCGAGATTGAGCAAGCTCTTCGAGCCGAGCTACCGACCAACGCCGCCCGGCGAAGAGCGAAGAACTGGAGCGATCGCATCAATCATCAACGCGAGCGATTGCGCCCCCTGTTCTGTGCCGTCCCAAGCATGCCCCAAGGCCTGCCGAATAGCAGGATGCTGAATGAGCTGAGTGACATCATGAGCTATGCCGATATTGGCATAAATTAGCGCCTGCTCGACGGCAGGCGTAATGGTCTTAATATGGCCGTTTAGAAACTTCGATATCGTGTACTGAGGCACACCAACACGCCTAGAATACTCGCTATCCGAAATTCCAAGGGCATGAATATGGCGACGCAACTGACTGCGCGCGGCCAGTACTTCGATGCTTGGTTTTATTGCGATTCTTGGCATAGGTATGTACGATACCAAGCCTGGGCATAGCCAACAAGCCCATAAGCTCTCACGCACTTGGAGGTGGAAGAGAGATGAAGAAACTAGAAGCTATGAAACGATATCGGGCGGTCAAAGACCCTCGCGCCCGACTGGGTCAGGTCATGACCCCTCCGCCTATGGCGGATGCGTTGCTTCGCTTGTTGGGATCATCCGGTGGCAATTGGCTGGAGCTAGGCTCAGGATCCGGACGGTTGGCGGAGGCAGTACGAAATAGTGCCGCACCGCAAAGCTACGTCGGGGTTGAGCTGGAGCCTTCAATGATTGAGCTCTGCCCGAGGCATCCAGGCTTCGAGTATCTGGAGCACGATGTGCTGTCCGCCGCGTCGCTGGGACGCTCCCTGGAGGGGAGGGCGTTCGATCATGTTGTCGGCAATCCTCCCTACGGAGTGCACGGCCTTCCGCCCAAAGCCAAAGACCGACTGTTGCAGTTATGCCCCGACGTGGAAACTGCGCTTCACTGGACACCGATTGATCTCTATTTTGTGCTTGAGTCCTTGTCTCGACTCAAATCGACTGGCACTGGCGCTTTCATAGTCGGGGCAGATATTCCTTGCGGGACGCAAAGTATCCCCTTCCGGAAAATGCTGATCGAACAGGCTTCTGAAATCGAGTGCTATGAGCTCCCTATCAAAGCCTTCGGTCATCGGGTAGAGGTTCAGTCCTATATGCTGATAGTCCGCTTCGGTCGAACTACAGCACAGCAAATCGTCCTGGGCCGATTGGACGATGAGTTCAACGTTGCCTCCCTGCGCCGTTTTGGACGAGATCTGGCAGTTCAAAATATGGGGCTGACACACCACGAGTTCAGGGAGATGGATGAGCAATTACGGCGAGCGAGCAAAGGCGTCACGATGAAAGATCTGGGCGTATCGATCATCCGTGGAAGCCGCAGCCGCTCAGAGTTTTCACAGCTAGGCGTCGCGCATTTCCATACCTCGGACTTCCGCAATTCAGGGATGGAGATTTCGCTCGACGGGAAAGGCTCATCGGATTATCAGCAGGCAACTGTCGGGGATATTTTGCTTCCTCGTGTAGGCACCCGCTGCCTTGAGCACAAGGCTATTGTCGTCAGTGGCGAGGGGCCTTATTCCGAGTCTGTTTTCCGAGTACGCGCCCCGGCGAAGCATCAGGACAGAGTAGTCCGCTGGATCACCAGCGATGCCTGCACAGACTGGCGAAAGTCTGCCGCTCAAGGGGCATGCGCTAAACATCTGACTGTCACATCGCTACTGGGCATGCCTGTACCGGCATAGTTAAACGGAATTTTTAGCCGCCCGACATGCGCGGAGGATGATATGCATAGTCTGTTGCTAGGGAATGGCGTTAATCGAGCGGCATCGCAAAAGGAATGGGTTCAGATCCTGCAAGAACTTGCCCTTGAGTTTCGAGCTGAAGACCTAGTGCACCAGCTCGATGCCAAGCCCCTTTCAATGTTCATTGAGGAGCTCTGCGCGCGACAGAGCATTCGCTTCAATCAAGCTGAGCATATGGTGAAAGTAGCCTTTGCTAGACTGCTAAAGCAAATCGAACCCATCGAAGCGCATCGCCGAATTTGCGAGCCCTTCAAAGTGATCATGACAACAAATTATGATTTTACTATTGAAGAGGCATTCGTCGGCCCGCTTCATAGCCCTGCATTTACAGCGCACGAATCGCGATACAGCCTGTTCCGAAGGCATCAGGCAGGCAATCGCCAGATTTGGCATGTACATGGCGATGTAGCCCGTCCAAGTTCAATGGTACTTGGCTACGACCATTACGCGGGCAGCCTGCAGAAAATCCGAAACTACGTGACAGGCACAATCGACGTCAAAAAGGTACCGTATCGCCTGTCCTCCCCGGTCAAAAATGGGATCCTCGATTTCACAGCCCATCGGAGTGTCTACTCCTGGGTCGACTTCTTCTTGCGCGACCACATCCATATCGCCGGGTTAGGAATGGACTTCACAGAGATCGATCTCTGGTGGCTGTTACTACACAAGCGCCGGCGAGCGAACCAAACAGGCCGAGTTTTCTACTATCAGATTGCGGTAGGCGGAGCGCCCACTGAGACAGCAGTCACTTCGCTTCTGCGATCACTAGGAGTGGAAATAGTAGCGATCACAGGCAAAAGCTACGTGGATTGCTATATGCGAGCTGCTGATGCGATTGAACAACGCATAGCAGACTATCCCAGCCTCCTCCCGGCATCATCAAGCTGTTGCGAAGTTCAAGAGTTACCCACCATCGAAATCGAGAGACAACCTACTCAATCGAAACTACGCCTCCCCAAGCCTCGCACACATTCAACGACCTAGAAGCAGCAGCAAATTCTCATTAACTCAAATCTACTTCGTACCAGCGGGCGCAGTGAACACCAACCGTACGCCCTTTCTTGCGGCGCGGATGGTCGAAAAGAACTCGCGGTCGCCTTTCAGTTGCACAAAACAGTGCCGCACCAATCGCCATTGGTTTAGTGCCAAACGGGGAAACCATAAGGCGGTTGCACACGCTGTACGCCGTAGTCGCATTGAGCGTTTCCGTTAACAAGTCGTATGCAGCCTTTGGGTTGTTAGCCCCACAGAACTTCACCGTTACGTCTTGATTTGATAGCAGCCTGCTGTTTGCCATCAGGGCTTCGAGATCCCAGGTCGCCTGGAACGGAGGTATACCAAAAACGACGCTGTACTTCTTCATGAAGTGCCCATCATCCTGGGTGATAGCTCTGGAAAGACGCCCCCCCTCAAAGCCGAGAAATGCTACGAGATGTACCTTGTCCTGTGGGTTCAGCATTCCAGAAAAAGGTGGAATAGATTGAGTCGTGAAACCCTCGCTTAACGCGAACTCAGCCCCCTTGACCGCCGAATCTTCGAGTTCACGTTTAACGTACCTTTCTGGTTCGACATAAAGAAAGCCGATGCGGGGTCGCTTTCCTGAAAACGTATACGCATACAGTAGTAATGCTATCTCAGCGAAGTCCAAGGTAGTTGCATCAATCACGATTGAGTCGGCTTTAAACAGCAACGCAAGATCTTCAAGCCCGCCATCGTTGGCTCGAAATGTCTTGTCACCTACAGCCAGCGTATACGTACCTGGATCGTAGCGAACGAGAAAATGCTGACATCCCAGCTTCTTCGAGCGCTCGACTGAGTGCTGGCTTCTTTCGTCCAAGTCATCAGCCCCAACAAACGCAATGTCCATCACTGCAAGTGCGTTGATGCCCTGGTCATCAATCAAGTCTTGTCTGATGAATCGCACGTTCACCTCAGAACAGCCGGCCGGTTTGAGGGGCTGGATGGGCATCGTCTTGGCTTTCCACAAGCTGCTTTAGAAGCGATTCAAACTGCTTGTCGGACTGCATAAGAATGATCTCCAGCTGATCAGTCGTGAGCGTGATTTTCCGGCGCTTTCGATAACTGATTTTGAAATGCGGTGCGTAGATAGTGTTCAGTACCAACTCGTACTGCACTGAGTCATACTCAGCTTTGCTTTTGGTATCGTCCATCTCCCTGAGCACCGACCATATTTTCGCTTCCCGCAGGATCGCCACGGCCGTTTCAGAAAGCGGCGTCGAGTTGGCGCCACTCACGGAGAAGTGATTAATCTCAGGTTCGCTTTGACTACGGCGCTTGTTATATCCCTCGAAAAGGCTACCGAGGCGGCGAGCAAAATCCAGCAACCGATCGCCATGTGGCCCTAGCTGGACAATGTCCTCGAACATCGCATCCGACACTTGTTGTGCTGCACTCGCCTGATTCTCGCAGCTCACCCGGAGAGGGCCCGAAATGTCGCTGGCGGACAGCCGCTGGTACCCCAGCAACAGGGTCGTATGGCAGAGCTCCATAAAAAAGCGGAGGTTTGGCGAGGCGATTTTGCAGAACCGAGAAAAGCCGGAGTAAAGGATGTTTGGTCGCCTGGGGAGACCCGCATATAGGTGGAACAAACACCCATAGAGGTTGTTATCGACCCAGCCTCCGGTTTTATAGAACGGATCACTCGCCAGCTTGCCGTTCTCGAGCAGATGGTGGAAAAGCTTTACCGCATCCCTACCGGCCTGGCTCTTACGGTGGAGGATGGCGCCCAGCACCACTGTTGCCTCAGCGTATTCCTCGCTGATCAGTGTTTCTGGGTCTATATGGCTAGCAAGCCCCTGCTGCTCCAAACCTTTCCTAATGAACTCAGTTACACGCCGACGTAGCGCGGCATCCTGCAAGGCTTCGCGAGCAATCTCAGGAGCTTGCAACTCGGGTAACACTTGTTTGACGTAGCCGAGGATGTCTCTTCTGTACTCATCGGAAAGGCGGTGCGGCAGATGCACAGGGTCGTGCAGCAGCTCTGGCTTGAATGCAGGATAAGAGGCGGATCCACCCGCTTGGCAAATCTTGAAGAGAAAAAGCTCGGCCGCAAGGACCTCGAACATGCCCTCTCGATCCAGCAACAATTTTTCTATGTCGATAGTGCGGATGTCATGCGAAGCCATGATCCGCTCTTCGCTGCTGGTTTTGAAATCGGTGACTGCATCTCGCTTGTGGGCAATGTGAACTGTGATGTGCTGCTGCGGATGCTTAATTGCGTCACACACAATCTCGCGATGTCGCTGAAGAAGGTTCTCAAATTCGTCGACGAAGACTCTAAAAGATACCGAGCTAAGCCGTGGAGAATGCTTTGCAAGATCTACAGCCAGGGCCGGAATGATCTTCGTAAAATGAACGAATTTAGGCTCCTGGCACCGCCCCGGATTTCGTACCCAAAGATCAAATTCCGCCAGTAGCACCTCGACTCGCTGCTCCAAAGCATCGAGGCTGGGCTCCGAAAGATCGAGCTGTGTTGTGAGTGTGACACCCAGTTTTACACCACTCAGATCCAGCGCACCGTTTTGTAGATTTTTAGCAGCGCTGATTCCCCGAACAGCCTGACAAGCTTCGTTGATTAGGTTTAACGTCAGGTAATGGGAGAACGCGTGGCCATCTTGCTGCTCTGGAAGCCAGGTAGGGCTCAACAGTGCACAGAAGCCCGTGTCGGGGCGGAAATACAGTCCGATCTGATCGAACTCACTGTCGCTAATCTGCTCGCGATTAGCACTGAATCTGGATCCATGGCAGAAGTAGCGCAGCAGCATCGTTTTGCCGCAGCCGCGCCCGCCCAACACTCGCACCGACTTGTTGTCGCCAAAGATGCTGATTTCCTGGAAAAACGGAGGGACGATGAATTCCTGCGAGACATCAGGTGGCAGGATGTCCGCCCGGTTCTTCAAGAATGCATCTGCTATCGCTTGCATAGCCATCACCTTGTGAGCAGCGCCGCCCACTTACCTGAGCTGGCCCAGAGCATGGACAGAGAGTTATTGGGTGTCGAATGTTCGAAGCCCAGGACAAGTCCCAGGCCAAACTTCCCAAGCGTCGGTATTCCGTGTTTAGCAGCGATCTGGTCGTAGAAGCCCTTAACGTCATCGACGGTGTTGACACCATCTACCCCCCAGATACCAGGGCGGTCTTTCAGCTCACAGAAGAAATTATGCTGGCCATCGAAGATTTCCACCGGAAGGACGGTCAGCCAAGGGCAGTTGTCGTTGAGAGTTTTCAGTCCCTCGGCATGAGCGATCAGAGGACAGTAAACGATATGGACGCCCTCCTTTCCATGCAGGGCATGTTCCTTTGCGAATGTGCCGAACTGAGTGCCCGTGCCCAGCATGTCATCGACAAAAACCAGGCACCGTACGTGTTTTGAAAGCTCACCAAGCGCATCAGGCCGGCAGGTTAGAAATTTGGATATTCCGGCCCGGCGTTTGTACTGGCGAATAATTACGGCACCGCTTTTGCCCGTGTCGAATGCGCGGCTGCCGTCCACACCAACAACTCGAATCGGATAGCCACTGTCGTTGAGTTGCAGCACTTCGAGGAAGCTTTCGATGTCGGGGTGGGGGAAATGGCCAATTTTCCGGAGATACGTCGGCAATAGGCAGTGGAGCAGGTGGTCGATAGAGCTGTCTATCATCGCCTGTGAGCGATAGATCAGGCGGTTCAACATGCATGCCGCCAAGTAGTGCTCTTCATCGGTACGAAAATTTGAGATCCAACGGTCGAGTCTAGTTTCGTCGATGCCGGTGATGGCATTTTTCTTGAGAAGGACGCGAAAACGATCCAGGACATCCTCAAGCAGGCCATGATTTGCGTCTGGGACATGAAACGCCATAGACCATCCTTTGCTATGTGAACTGCGCTCTCGGCCTTGTTCCCTGCCGATGCACTAAGACTAGGGTAAGATTGCATGCTAAACACGCCGGCACGCAAGCAGGTCGAGATTCTCCTGGGGAGGGATATCCCTCGGATGGATAGTCAATTGGACGATCTCAGCAAGCAGATCGAGGCACTGGCGAAGTAGGGAGCGAATCGCTCCGTAGCTTGCAGACGCGGGGAGACCACAGCAGCCCGATTTCCAAGTCAGGACTATCTCGGCCTGCAACCTAGAGAGCACTTAGAGCCAGCCTGCCTCGAAGCCCGAAATGAATTGATATAAGAGCAATACTTGCGCTTTCTAAGAGCCGTTCTAAGCTGCAAGATAGCTTAATGCCACCACATCAAGCTAAGGAACTTGGCTCGGAAGGAGAGAGGAATGGGCAATTTTGATAATCCATGCAGTGGATGTTTATCTCTGGACTAACCGTCTACCCATTCGAGATCTGGTTGTTGATCCTAACAACTGACGCTTCACAGCCGAAAGCTCATGGAGGTGCTTACGAATGAAAAAACTCACTCTTATTTTTGGCTTGTTAATTATTTTAACGGGCTGCTCCTCTGTACAGCCTACATCCGAACAAATAATTACTGCAAACAACGCCAGGCTGCACACTATCTATATAGATAGGAATGGCGACCTGTTAGATCCTGTGACTGGGAACCTAGTGTCGGCCTCTGATGACTATACAGACGTGCATCGCAAGGAGGTCGAGTACGTCTCGAAAATAATAGAAAACTTTAAAACCCTCCGGAAAAATAAACCGTCATTGCGACTAACCTTATTTGTGCATGGCGGCCTGAATGAGTTCAAAGGCGCGACTCAAAGATCTCAAATATTTACTCAGGATATGATTCAGGATGGACAATATCCAGTCTTCATCTGCTGGGATAGTGGGCCATTCACTAACTACTTCGACCATCTCTTTAGGATCAGGAAAGGTCTGAATAGGCCAATCTTGGGCGCAGTAAGCTCCCCCGTAGTCCTAGTGGAGGATACTGCAAGATCCTTGGCTCGATTCCCTGCTGCTGCATACAAGGAAATTAACGACCCGCTAACTGTCGCCAAGAGCATAAAGACTGTCGACGAGTACAATTATGAGAGGAGATCAGAGATTCTAAATGATCTTGGCTTCTCTATAAGCAGTAAAGGTCCATTCGTAGGCGTGGGAGGATCTTATTGGACTGTTCTTAATCCTGTGAAATTCATTACCGCCCCATTCGTTGACGGACTGGGGAGCGGCTCTTGGGATTCGATGCTGCGTAGAGCAGACTTGGTTCTAACAAAGAAGCAGGCGTATGAAGGTGAATTGCCGGAGTACAAATCAGATAAGCTCGAGTCTCCGGAGGAGCAGCCTCGCTACGCCGATACCGCTGCTACAAAATTTCTTAAGGGCTGGGCGAATAATGGCTCATTGAAGGATATAGAAATTGATCTTATAGGCCATAGCATGGGCGCCATTGTTTCGGCAGATATTATCGTAAGACACCCCACGTTAAACATTAAAAACCTAGTCTTTATGGGAGCAGCGGCAAGAGTTAAAGATATAGAGAACATCGTTGTTCCTTGGATGCAAAGCCCTGCGCATGCAAATGCCAATTTCTTCAACTTGAGTTTGGATCCTTACCGGGAACTCGGTGAAAATGTTTACTATGACTTCCTCCCTAGAGGCAGCTTGCTAAACTGGATAGATTTCACTTTTGGCTCTGTAAACTCATACAAGGATCGCACGGCAGGCTCGTGGTGGAATATAATTAGAACTGCAGAGGACATCTTTCCAAGATCCTCCAATGGCCAAAATCTACGCAACAGAGTGCATCTAACACGCTTTGGTATAGGAGGCCCTGAAGCCGGACCTCAGAAACATGGCGATTTTGGCAAGTATTGCTTCTGGAGGCCAGGCTTCTGGATCAACGACACCTCTCAGTCTCAGTATCCGCTATGCGCAAGATCAGCAGCCGAGTGAATGGATTCTAGGAACTTATTCGTAGTTATAGCCACTTTCCACTATAACTGGGTCGAATAGCAGCCTTGCTCCCGCCGCTGGAGGTAGCGATCATGAAGCACACTGTTACTCAGCCGACTGCAACGGTCGCAGATATTACCTGTGATGTCTGCTGCCAGGGCACGCGTGTGGAAGGCTACGGCCAACAGTTTGGAACCCTTCAGCCTGCTTTTTTACCTGACCAAAAAAGGTCCACGACTGCACGCTCGGGATGAACTGTTCATGTGGGTCCCTCTACTGAGCTCTCTTCTCAATGATCATCTGGAGATTAGTATCGTGCTCAGCACCAGCTGGGGTCTGCCTTTTCGTTGTCCCAATCCGCCACGGTGACCGCTAATGAGTCTCTAGCCGAAACGCCGTCACGTGTAGGAGTAAGACCTGACCGACCCTGGAATAGGTGGACAGGCCTGTTCTCCTTGGAGCTCGACGGAATGACGGCGGCAAATCTGAAGCTACCGGGAACGACTCCCCTAGGAGCTAGATCGCCTGCATGCACTGTACGACCGGTTTGGCCATCAAGAGCCTGCAGATTGAGGCAAAGTCCACACCTTGCTGCTTGAGCAGTTCAGCTGCCTCGGCTTGCCAGACCAAGTCGCCCTGCTCGAAGAAGGTTGTCCGAAGCTGCCGTACGATCTGTAAAGAATGAGCGGCGAAGGTACGGAAATCGTCGAGCCCCCAGTAGAGCAGCCCTGTAGCATGAACAGTCGCAGCCGCACTGATCTTGGTTGTAGGCGTGACCAATACCGTTAGGAATTCGCACTCCGCTGATTCCGCCACGTTTGCCCGCATCCAGTCTGGATGGGAGGTGGCTTGCCGCGCCTTGGTAACACTCAGAGTACCATCAGTGGTATTCACATAGTCCTCGAACACAATGCAGCGGGAGTCAGAGATCCACCAGGGATCTGGAGAGCCTTCGCTTTCGACTTTCCCAGCATTGAAACCCAGCAACGTCCCAAGATCCTTTTGTGCGCGCTCGAAGGTCTCATGCCGTTGAAGCCCATCGAGAATTGACTGCTCCAGCTTTGCGAAATCACGGTCATGGGTAGCGCCTAGACGTGTCAGCTCGGCACCTATACGCTCCACCTGGCGTTGCAACGCGATGTCGTCTGCTTGGGCCGTGACAGCATCTCCGACCTCCCTTCGGGCAAAGGCCGTTAGCCAGGGAATGTTGGGCGCACACTTGTGGGCGTCTCGATAGTACTGCCTTGACTTCGCAGTCATGGTTGCATTGCCTCTCTGTGCCGCGAGATGGCATGCAGAGCCGGCCAGGTAGTTCCATAGCGCCCGGTAACCGCGGAGATCTGGTGATTCCAATGTTCCCAGTACTCGATCAGCAGCAGCTATGGCGCCATCGTAGTCATGCCGCCAGAGCGCAGTCTGATAGTCGATCTCAGCCCCAACTGCTTTTTCAAGCTCGCGGATCGCAGGCAGGAATTGCTGCTGAGCACGATCACGCTCATCCAGAATCTGTCGATTGACGTATTCCCAATCGCGATCGTTCTCCAGAAAAATCTCGAAATTCTCCACCAGATCGGCAAGCTCGGTATCTTTCGATTGGTGGGCGCCAAAGGTGATCTCGGCCTGAAGCTCAGGATGAAAGAAAGGGCGACGGCGAAGGTCAGCCAAGTAATCGGGTAGTTCTTCTCCGGATACGACCACTGCTGAGTAATCCTCCAGCGATCGAGTGCACCGACCGATAGCCTGTACTACACGAGTCTGAATCCGTTCATTGTAGAGGGCGTTCGCCGCCATCCGGGTCATGAGGAACCGCTCTTGGGCATTCATCGCCTTGGGCAGCCCCTCTATGAAGAGCAATCGGCATTCATCACCCGCGAAATCAATCCCGTCATAGCGGTTGGCCACAACGGCTACCGCTTGCTGTGAGCTTACAAAGTCAGCTTTCGATTCTTCGATGTCGCTCGCGTGAAAAACAGGATATTTGAGATTCTGACCAATCTCTTCGGCGATCGCCTCTGCAGCTCTATCACTGGGCACAAGGACGACGCTTCGACCTGCTCGCTGCATCAACTCCTTCCTCAGTTCTACGGTCTGATCGGGAGTGAGCGACATTTCCGGGAAGATGAAAAACCGCCGGCCGACACCTTGCGTGTCCCAACCGTCCGGAGCTGGAAGGCGTGTAATCGATTTTCTCCCCGTTAGCCGCTCCAGGTCGCCACCTGCGCCCAGCGTTGCCGACATGTAGATGCGTTGCTTGGCATTCTCAAACGCTGGATGAGAGAACGTCGGAGGTAAAAGTGGACGGATCAGGATCTCCTGAGAAGACAGGTAGATATGGCACGCGTCCAAGTGCCCTCGGATCAATGACCAAGGGTAGGCGAGATCGGAATCCTGCGTATGAGCATCTAATATCTCGACGATTTGTGGAGCGAGCAGAGTCAAGGTGGGAGTGGCAAGTTTCTCTACCCAGGTGCGATCCACCACGTCCTCCCATACGCCCCGTAGCCGTGACAGGTCAGTGGGTGTCAGGTAGGGAGTAAACGCATTGCACAAGGCTTGATGAAGAGCCGTGTACCGCTCATCGAGTCGGCCAACGCGCAAGGTCCAGTGCGAAGCGATGTAGTTTTCGCTGGCATGGGCATCATCGACAAATATGACATCGGCCTGGTCGAAAAAAGGGTTGGTATTGAACAGGCTGGAGTAGGTGGTTATCGCGATTTTTTCAGCCTGAAGGTAGTCTGTTCTGTCGGCAGGGAGGAAGTTCCGCTGCCTGCCCACGAAAGTTGCGACGGACAGCCCGTACTTTTCATTGGCCTGTTCGGCGACTTGGTAAACCAGTTGTCTAGTAGGGCAAAGATAAACAACTCGCTCTTTAAATTTGCGGCGACGCCATTCTGCGATCAGTAGTCCGACGAGAGTCTTACCGCTCCCGGTAGGCAGTTGGAGCGCTACATCAGGCGCTCCGACGGCTTTTGCCGCGTACGCCTGCATCATGGTTGCTTGGTGCGGCAGTACATCGGGAAACTTCCTACGGGTCAGCTCTCGAAAAAGCTTGTCCGGTGTCTCTGGAACAGATGAGGCGGTAAGTGGGGTCTTGAAAGCCATTTTCCACTCCTTGTGGTTGACCATGGGCGTTGCGAGCGGAGACCTTGGAGCGACCTTCGGCCTCACTCACGTCCAGCATGAGCATCGTAAATTTGAGGCTACTGACTATATGTGTGGCCATGATTAAAGCAAACTGCAACGAAGCACCGCCTCTGCGCCATCTCCCTTCGTTATGACAGCCCTGTGCTTATCAGGCTTCTTGTAGGCGCAGCAGTGTGACGCCACCAGGTCAAGCTTGCTCAGAGCAATTTCCCCGAGGAGCTACGACCGCTTGAAAAAGGCCCCACGTGCTCAAGCCGCAGGACATGCTCGGCAAAATCCGTTAACGAACGGAACCCTGAATCGTTGGTCTGCCCATAACGCTGCAGGTGGTAACCCTGCATGCCATACGCAATCGGACCATGCATATCTGCACTGGCTGTATCTCCGAGCATTGCAATAGCCGAAGCCTCATAGCCAAGCTGCTCCGCCACCTGTCGATAGATTTCGGGCTCTGGCTTGATTGCACCGACCTCGAAGCTCCAGACGTAAACGTCGAACGCAGGTAATAGCAACTTGGCAGGGATGGCATAGGGGGCGGCAAGGTTGGAGCACAATGCGAGCTTAAAACCCGCCTTCCTGAGCAGATCCAGCGCGTCAAGGGTGTCATCGAAAAGGCAAATGCTTGCTAGCTCGGCGAAGAGGTCAACCTCCATGCTGGCAAGAGCAGAATGACTAATTTTCCCACCGAAATAGGACGCAGCTCCCGCCAAGCCTAGGCTCTGAGTCATTAGCGTCCGTGCATCGTCTGGCTTTGGCCTTCGCCCCTGAAGCCTCAACTGCTGCATTAGCTTGCGAAAAGGTCGCCGCCGCTCGCCGATCTGCAAGAGGGTTCCATACACGTCGAAGACGATAGCTTTCAACATACCCCCTCCATACGTCCTCAATGCAGCCATTGTGGCCGGCCTATCTCCCAGATGAAGAGACCGCACCATATGGGAAAGACCGGCCATCGGCGGAACACGCCACGCCCGCATTTACAGGCAATCTGGCACATTCCCGCAGGTATTATAAGGGTAACGATGATATCTGCCGTGGAGGTAGTGATCGTGAAGCACACTACTCTTCAGCCAGCTGAAACTGGCCTAGATGTCGCTTGCGACGTCTGCCGACAAAGCACTTGCGTGAAAGATTATGGCCCCCAGTTTGGAACCCTGCAGGCCCAATGGGGTTTGGGCTCTATGCATGATGGCAAACGCTACGAAGTTCGCCTCTGTGAACTCTGCTTCTTCCGTACCCTTAGCGCTTTGAGTCGCGAACGCATGGTCAACACCATGTTCGACGAGTTCCCTGATGCCGAAAGAGAGGGATTCGGCCTGATAGGGCCTGATGAGCTCAAGAGCGACAACTAAACCAGGAGCTCATTTCCCCGACTTCAAGAGGTTATTCTGGAGGCTGCATGGACAAGCTTTACGATCAGCTGGATCTACCAAAAAGCCACTATCGCTTGCATCAGGCTGTCCTAGCTGGCCTGCCAGCTTCTTTAATTTCCGATCTAGCTCTACGGCTCGGACAACCGACTACGCAAATTGCGGAATGGGTCGGTGCGTGCTCCCTCGACGCAGCGATGCCTATATCTTCAAGCGAGGTCTTTTGCCGGCTTGTCCGCGCGTTGGATAGCCTTGGGAATCTTTATGAAAGCAACCAAGAAGGCGCGATTTCCTGGCTGACAACACCGAATAAAGTGCTCGCCGAGGAGCGCCCCGTTGATCTGCTAGCGACAGAGGCGGGCGGCCGTGCAGTACAGCAGGCCATTCATGCAATTGAACATGGCCTGCCTGTCTGATCCGCAAGGTTACCGGATCATGTCTTGGAAGTGGCGTAACTGCGGTCTAGCCGAAGCACCGTCAGGCGTGGAGGAGGCATGGTCTGTAGCGGGCCAAGTGGCCTGGTTGCTCATCTACAATTGCCTGCTTTTCGGAAACCTGCTCTCAATGCCTCTGTTTCTGAGTCAAACGAGACCTGATTTTTCGCTGAGACCTGATCATAGCTCGGACATCCAACAGGCAGGTGGTAAACCCCGCTTCGCCGGTTACCGATGATCAACGTTCCAGACACCTGATGAGGCTGTTTTACCGTGGACACCTGTTGCGCGGGAGCACTTGCCGCCTGAGAGGCCACTCCTTCTCCAGTCGGCTTATAACCGAGCGACCAGGCGCGCTCGCCCGTTACAAAAGGGTTTGAGTAGCCGACCACTCGCGCGATGCGTTCGTTGCGCTCGCGCTCCCAAGCGGTAGCTGGGTATTGATTGTTCCAAGCCATCAGCAGTCGCTGCTGCTGGCGTGACATGTTCAGATTGTACCGATCGAACATGTAGAACGTAGTCCGTGCCACAAGGCCTTTCACTTCATTCCGTGGCTCAGCTGTCCTAGTGCCGAAATCGATTCTCGTATCGCACTGTCCGTACTGTGAAGGCGTGCCACTGACCATCCCGTAGTTGTAATTGGCCCTGTCACCATTCACCTCCCCTACAGCCGGGTACAGGTTAAACAGGTCAGCTTCCATAGCCCGAAAGACCGGATCTGCAACAACGCAGTTCTTTCGACCGCCGTTCTGCCAGCATTGGCGTTGATGTCCAAAAGTCCAGGCGGGGACAATGTGCTCCCACTCCGTACGCGCAGCCCGATTTTCCTGTTTTCTGACTTCATACCCGCAGGAGCGGTGGTCAACGCGACCACCAGTTTTTCCAACCCACTGCCACTTACAACCGCAGTACAACTCTCCTTGATCACCTCCGGCCTGGTCAAAAAAAACATCACGCTTCGCGATGATTTTTGCCTCGTCGAATGTTACGGGCCCGCTTGCAAATGACTTTGTGGCGAAGATCAGGCTTAGGTATAGGAGAGAATATGCCAGCTTCATCGGGAAACTTATTGCCTTAGAAAAACCCGAGCAGTGTACCGCTCTACCCCTTGTCGTTTGGAGTAGAGCGTCCCAGCGCAGTACAATACGCCATTAAACAGACGCCATTTTGGCGTCGCACGAAACAACGTAAATGGCTAGACTCCGAAAAATGGCTACCTAACATGATGGGAGTTTAGGTTTGGCTGAACGGATTCAACGCGTCGACCTCTCGTACTACCGCACTAACCTTAGGCACACCGATAGTCAGGTCAAGATGTTGCGAGGCGACCAGCTCGTCTGGTGGTATGGCCCCATCCGGCAAAATACGAGGCCTCGCTCTATACCACTGGCGAAGGTGCACTTCAGACAGCTATTCAACGATGTACCAGGTCCACGCACCTCGGCCATCGTGCCACTCAGCAGCTTGCCCCATTATCGAAAAGGCACCATTTGGCGCGACGGTAAATGTATCTCCGATACAGACCTGGCCTCTCCGCCCCAAACCTTCGATGTCGACTTCGACGAACGTGGTTGGTCACTCACCTCCAGAGCTGACCTAATCAGGCAGGGTAATGCCCATATTTTTCATCACCACGAATACCCTTTGCAGTATCAACACGACCGGACCCGATTGCTCGAATTCAAGCTGGATGACGGCACCAAAAATCTGCTCATTCCCTGCACCGAGTATTTTGTTCGTGCTTACGCCAGGAACATGGAGGTTTGCCGGGCCCTAGCCACATTGCGCTGGTCGGACGTGATGTCGGTATTTTTCGACGACCCTCGCCGCGACGAGTACCGCTGGCTGGTCAAACCATCTCCGAAGATGCGCTACTACGATGCCGTCTTCCTCGCCCATCTGCTATACGACGACTATGCAGCCCGCCGTATTAGGCACATCAACGCCCAATTCACTTCGCAAGATCCTTCAGCCCAGATATTCATGGAAGCCACGCCCTGGTTCCGCGGTAAAGGACAGCTTCAATGTCGAGGCAGATGGATCAATGGTGGCAACACATTCTTGTGTCTGAACTTGGTCGGTTCGAGTCAACCGGACGGAGGAGAGATCGAATGGCAGACAAAGAAGTTTGACAACAGCGAGGGGAAGGATGGAGGACGCCAGGTGCTGCCAAGGCCCGTCCGAACAGCGGAAGCCGACGAGTTCCTTAACGAACACTCCTACGCAGTACCGGACAGCCACTCGGAAATCACCATCGTCAAACCGCCCCCCTTCAAGATCATAGGCTCCAAGCGCCCGATCAAGAAAACGAAGGAAGTAATCAAGACCGATCGTGGTCGGCTCGGCCCACATCCGTCTGAGGCCAACTCTCATTCCTCTGGCGAGGGTAGTGGTGCCGGCAAAAACATCGGAAAGCTCGAGCATGCCGCCGAGGCTGAACTCGAGACGCAAGGTTTCCTCTATGACATCTGGAACGCTTTCAGATCCATCATGGCGGATAACCCAAACCGCGTGACCAAAGTGAATTGGTACACGCCCCCTAATTTCCGAGACCAGCCCCCCCCACGAGCCATTTTGCTGCGGCCGACAATTGACTGGGATCCCGAGGACAAGTCGGCCCCCGGATGGGTCTACTTGGATAAGAAAACCGGTGAGTGTCGGGGTCTCATGGTGCTGCGCATCGAGGTAGACGGAGAAAACTACTTTTGTTTCGAGGTCCAGCCGGTCAAGCCTGACAAGGCTGAATATTCTGGCGTGCTCATGAAATCCCACGTAGGGACCCTGGAGGAGTTCGATGATTTCGTTCAGCAGCTTTGTTCGCGGGTACGCTACGTTGTCGGAAGATTCAAGAACATGGAGTCATTTTTCCCGCCCGGTGCGAAGATCTTCAAGCATCACCAAAAAGATGCAAAGGTGCTCTACCGGAGCAGATTGATCAACGCCTTCAAAGAAATCGGCGTAACGTTGAAATAACTCAACCGGAATGCTCCCCTCGCTGATAGCTGCTCGCTGACGGCACCCAGAGGGTCTTCTCCTCATACGTGACGTTGTAGCCCGCGACACCCCGATATTCCTGCGGTTGGAAAACCAGCTTGCGACGACTCACCCCCGCTACATCGTCAATATGCGCGGAGTGGGATACACCTTCCCCACCGTCCCCCCCGAATCCTCCGACCTGGAATCGGAAGAAGACCCGCTGTAACCAAATCGTAACGGCTTCGCAATCCCCTTCCCGCTCATTCTGTGGTACGCTACGGGCAGCCCAGCAGCACCGGCTCCCGACCGGGCGCTGAAGCGTTTCTGGAGGGAATCAACAGAATGAGCGAGTTTTCCATATTTCCCTCTCATCTCCTCTTATCTCCCGGCTGGATGGAAAGGGTTCAGCAGATTCTGGCAACCCTGCAGCGCGGAGTGGGAGGGGAATGCGTATTATTGGCCAATAACAGAGGCGAAGTCGTCGCCCAAACCGGTATCGCGGAAGAAATCCTGACGGAAAAACTTCTGCCTCTCCTGGTGGAAGAGGCCGTTTTGACTCGCCGTTTGGGACACCATATCGGGGATGGGGCCGGCATCAGTTTGCACCATTATGAAGGGAACCTTCACCAGATCTTTGTTGGAGTGGCAGCCCGCAACTCGCTCCTGCTCATCGTAGTCACCCGCCAGCCTCCCCCCCGTCGCCTGGGCATCGTATGGCTATTCCTGCGGCGCACCCTGCAGGAACTGATCCATCTGATGCCCCCTCTGGAAGAGGCGGAAACGGAAAGGAGAAAGGCAACTTCCCTGACGCCGGAGCAAGCGCGCGCGTTGGGGCTGTGGCTGGATGAGTAACTACCATAGGGAGGAGAAATGAATTCCATCCCTCTCACCACCTCACGGCAACGACGTTGGGGGAAAGAAAAGCCCATCTCCCAGAACACCGATCGCGTCCGTCCAGGAGACCTCCTGCGAATTCAGCGTTTGCGACACCTCCTGCGGCGGGTTCTCCGTCGGCGGCGGTGCCA
>OGCL01000690.1_pt1 | contig 33705 bp, 47 predicted proteins | sample 1570041 | NCBI WGS metagenome assembly OGCL01 (sample SAMN06266162, study PRJEB24511) | hot springs metagenome | isolation source: Hot spring water | place: South Africa: Limpopo | collected 2015-06-22 | reverse complement strand
GTTCTCGAGAATGATGAAAGATGGTTCTTTCGCCCTCTTTTACTGGATACGCATGACATCCTCACCCGATTACCACTGAAATATTCGCCATACTACCACGAAACCGAAGCCTTCTCCGCCAATTCAAATTCTTGATTACGGATTATGGTATTACGAATTGCCTCATATTAAATGTTACCCAAAGGGTTAGGCAAAAGGTATCGTTGACTCTTAATTCATGTTACCGACAATATTTCCTTATAAAGGGGGATTGTCATGAGTCCATGAGCTAAAATGGAATATCTCGAAGCGATCTACCGAAGATACAAAAAAGCCTCAAGGAAACAAAAAACCCTCATCCTTAACGAATTCTGCCTAAACTGTGGTTACCCCCGAAAACATGCCATCCGACTCTTGAGACATTTCAAACGCTTTACTAAGCCTCAACCAAAGAGAAGGGGGTAAACCCTCATCCTATCATCAGCCTTCCATCTTAGAACCCATCTAGAAGATCTGGCTGGCCACTAACCTCCCCTGCTCAAAGCGTCTGAAGGTGATTCTACCCCTTTGGCTCCCCTCCTATGTCAAAGAGTTTGGCCCCCTCTCCTTAGAGGTCCTCAAAGCACTCCATCAGATCTCAGCCGCCACCCTCGATAGGCTTTTAGCACCCACCCGAGTAAAATACAGAGGTAGAGGAAGAGCCACCACCAAACCCGGCACCCTCCTCAAAAAACAGATCCCCATTAAGACCAACCAATGGGATGAGACAAAACCAGGATTCCTCGAGGCCGATACCATCGCCCACTGCGGAGAAAGCCTCCTGGGCCAGTTCGCCTATACCATCGACACCGTCGATATTGCCACCGGTTGGACTGAACAAAGAGCAGTCTGGGGAAAAGGGGAAGAGGAAGTCCTTCAACAAATCCAGGATATCGAAGACTCCTTGCCTTTCCCCTTGCTTGGCTTTGACTGCGACAACGGCTCGGAGTTCCTCAATTGGCATCTTATCAGACACTTCCACCAGAGAAACAGACCCGTGCAGTTTACTCGAAGCCGACCATACCACAAGGACGATAACGCCCATGTGGAACAGAAGAACTGGACCCATGTCCGGCAATGGTTTGGATACCACCGACTCGATAAACGACTCCTCGTTGGACTCATGAATGACCTCTACAGTCAAGAGTGGCAACTCTATCATAACTTCTTCCTACCCTCTGTGAAGTTGGTGGAGAAAAAATTGGTGGACGGAAAGACCATTAAGCGTTATGATCGGCCCAAGACCCCTTACCAGAGGGTAGTGGAATCCCCGTATGTGTCAGCTTCCGTGAAACGGTCCCTCAGAGGGCAGTTTGAAACCCTGAACCCTTTTAGGCTAAGGAAGATTATGGAAAATAAGCTTGCTACCATCTTTAAAATCTTACGTTCTCAAAAACCGATGGTCACGATACCTCTCTCCTCATTCCTCTTGGGTAACATTTTTCAATGAGGCATCAGGATATAGTAAGATTATCAAAAGTTATACTCCAGTAGTCTTTACCCTGTTGGAAAACCATGTGCCTTGCCAAATTCGAAGATTAGCTTTTATCGGGGTGTGACCTATCTATTAGAAAGTCATATATTTTCTAACAGGGTTTTCAATCGGTCAGGGTTTGAAAATCAATTCAATGGGTGGGGCATTTTTGTCGATCTTGGTGCCTACAGAGGAGGCACAGTAAGCGCAGAGATATTCATATTGGTCCCCTTCCGGTAGGACAAGAAGTAACTTCTTTCTGACTGGAACAGCGGCCTTGCATCTGGGGCAGTAAAGTGAGGTCGCTTCAAATTCTTCAAAGTGTGGTTTCCTCATATTTTTAATTATAAAAAATAATCACTCTGGGAGCAATGGGTGATCTGATCTCCTCTTTTAAAATTGGCTAAAACTAACTTTTTATAAAGTGTTTCAATCCAATCTTTGGAATCAAATTTGGAACCATCGTAAAAAAAGATTACCCAAAATCCGTTTGGTCTCTATTCAAGTTTCTTTCAACTGCGGAAATACTATCACGTAACTTTTGAACAAAGCCTATTTTTTAAATGGAAGATTAAGTACCCCTCATGGAGAATTTGAAACCATCGATTAACCTCGATTCATTTCTATTCCCTCTCGGCGTTCGTCCGTAAGGATTCTCTACTGGTTTCCCCTTGGGCCTGGACCAAATGCAGGGACTTCCAGCAAAGATGAATCCATTTACAGATGTTATAAGTCGAGCAGGCCCACAAGGACTCCAAGGTGACTTTGGCCAACCCACGCAACCGAAATTGACACAATCCCATTTTATCTTTAATTCACGCATGAAGAAACTCTGCCACACCAGCCCGCTTTTTATAGATGGCCTGAGTCTCCGGTGTTTCCATCTTCACCTCAAATGCCACCATCTCTGGAGTTGATGCGCTCCTTACCAACGAACGATCTCTCTTGGTCCCAGGACGACACTGAGGTTGAAACTCACATCTTCTACACTCTGAAGCCTTGGTTCGGTAGCGACGTCTCAACGCGGCGGCCTGCCACTCCTGAGTTTTATAATGAAGCGTCTTGCCGCAGGACATCGATAACTGTCAGTGCTCTCATCGTACCCAAAGGACTGTGGATAAAACTCCGAACTCACGCCACGCTCCTTCAAACGATCCACTGGCATAGTGTTTTGCCGCAACAAGGCCCCAATCAAATCGACCTCTGTCTGGCTCATTGCCTCCATAGCCGCCTGATTCGTAAAGCCAGCATCCGCCACCATTTGCTCAAGTCCATCCCCTATGATGGCCACGATTCATTATCGGTCGCCCCTTACCTTTCAAAAATCTCATCTCTCTTGGACATTGGCTCAGGCGCCGGCTTTCCCGGAATTCCTTTAAAAATAATCCAACCTTCCCTCGAGGTGACCCTCATCGATTCGGTCCGAAAGAAGGTCGATTTCCAGAGACATATCATCCGAACTCTTGGATTAAAAGGAATTACCGCAATTCACAGCCGCATTCAGGATAAAGAGATCCTCAAAAAGATGGAGAGTCAATTCGAAGCGGTCATTTCAAGGGGATTTGCTGATCTCAAAACCCTTCTAACCCTTTCCCTTCCTTTTTTACAGAAAGGAGGGCTCACTTTAGCGATGAGGAGAAGACAGAATGGAGAGGAATGGCAGTCTCATCTCCCAATCGATAGGATCAGATGCCGATTTTTAAAGAGGGTGACCCTTACCCTTCCCTTTAGCTCAATTCAGCGCTCCATTCTCCTTTTCCAGAAGATTTAACTTTTGTCTTTTCCTCATCCCATGTTTTATGATATAAAGAATACAGAGAAAGGTTGGAGGGGCGCTCTCCTTCGGAGAACTTGAGGCAGAAGGCAAATGCCAATGCCCTAATAAACTTTAAGTGTAAGCGATCCTCAAGTGAAACGCTCCTTACCCGTTTTTCATATGGCCAAGGTGATCTGCATCGCCAACCAGAAAGGAGGGGTAGGAAAGACGACTACCGCAGTCAATCTCTCTGCCTCCATTGCAGTAGCAGAAAAGAGAGTTCTCCTCATTGATATCGATCCTCAGGGCAATTCAACGAGCGGAGTCGGCTTCAACAAAGAACAGACCAATGGCACCATCTATCAAGCTCTGCTTCGGGGTTCAGGGCTTCGGGAGATGATTCAGAAGACTTCCCTCGCCTACCTCGATGTGGTCACCTCCAATACCGATCTGATTGGTGCAGAGATTGAACTAATCCAGGAAAAAGATCGTGAGAAAAGACTGGCTCATCTTATCAAAGAGGTTGAGACAGACTATGACTATATCTTCATTGATTGCCCTCCCTCTCTCGGGCTTCTGACGATCAATTCTCTAACAGCCGCTCATTCAGTTCTTATCCCCTTGCAATGTGAATACTATGCTCTCGAAGGCTTGGGACAATTGCTCAAGACGATCCGTCTGATCAAACAATCCCTCAACCCAAGATTGGAGATAGAAGGGATCCTCCTCACCATGTTCGATGTCCGCAACAACCTCTCGCATCAGGTGGCCAATGAGGTGAAAAACCACTTTAAGGATAAGGTCTTTAAGACGATCATCCCACGCAACATCCGTCTGAGCGAGGCTCCGAGCCATGGAAAACCCGCTCTGCTTTATGATATTCATTCAAAAGGTGCTGAAAGTTATTTAACCCTGGCAAGAGAAATGATGGGAAATGGAGTGATGGATGGTAACGAAGCGAATGGCCTTGGGAAAGGGCTTGGGAGCTCTCATTCCCGAAGTTGAAACGGTCGAGGAGAAAAAGCTCTTTTATTGCGGAATCGAAGAGATTCGTCCCAATCGGTCTCAACCACGGAAGCATTTCGATGAATCAAAACTCCAGGAGCTGGCCGAGACCATCAAAGAGAAGGGAATCCTTGATCCCCTCATGGTGAGGAAGATTGACGGTGGGTATGAGTTGATCGCTGGAGAGCGTCGCTGGCGGGCAGCCCAAAAAGCCGGATTGACGGAAGTCCCTGTAATCGTAAGAGAGGCGGACGATAGGGAAGTTCTCGAAATCTCCCTCATTGAGAACCTTCAAAGAGAAGACCTCAATCCAGTGGAAGAGGCTGAAGGCTTTAGAAGCTTGATTGAAACATTTGGCATTAGCCATGAAGAAGCAAGCAGACGGGTGGGAAAGGATCGAACAACCATTACCAATGCCCTCCGGCTTCTCACTCTTCCCCTCGAAATTAAAAACCACCTTATTCAGAACCAGATCACTGCGGGTCATGCAAGAGCGATCCTCAGTCTGGAGAGCAAAGAGAAGCAGAAAGAGCTCTGCAATCGAATCATCCAGAAAGGCCTTTCCGTACGAGAGGCAGAGGCCTTGGCAAAACGTTGGTCAGGGAAACCGAAACGAAGAGCAGCACTGGAAAGTAAACGAGCAGAACTTCAGAGCCAACTTCAAAGCCTCCAGGATACCCTGAGACAACACCTGGGAACGAAAGTCCGGATTCAGGCAAAAGGGAAAAGGGGGAAGATCGAAATCGAATACTATTCTCCTGAGGAATTGGAAAGGATTGTAGAGACGATTATAGGAAAATAATAAACTCGAAATTCGAATATCGAAACCCGAAACAAATTCGAATGTTCAAAATTCTTGTAAGGAACGCATATATGCGTTCCCTACTCTTTTGTTTGGGACATTCGAAATTTGGTCATTTGATATTGTTTCGAATTTAGGATTTCGTGCTTCGGATTTCCCCTTTTGAAAGGAGCACCCATGTCAGAAGGAAGATCTCTTCTTAAGAAAGCCATCCCAAAACTTTCAGAAATGCATGAAGAAATCAGTGCCTTTCTTGGAAAAGAGACGCTGTTTGAGGGGAAGATGACCTTTCGAGGGGTCTTTCGTCTTGATGGAAAGTTTGAAGGAGAGATCTTCGAAAGCGGGACCTTAATCGTGGGTGAATCCGCACATATCAAAGGTAAGATCGGGGTTAAGACGATCATCATCAATGGACATGTAGAAGGAGAGCTTCGTGCCGTAGAGCGAGTTGAAATCCATTCAACAGGTAAATTTTTGGGAATCCTCATCACTCCTGCGCTTATTATCAACGAGGGTGGAATCTTTGATGGTCATTGCAAAATGGAGACTGGTTTCCAAGACGAAGAAGAACTTCATCCCCGTCCTAAAAACCTGAATCCGCCTCTCTCTATTTCATAACAATATCAAATAGTTAAAAGAATTATCCGTCTCTTAACACAGGATTCATCAGAGGATTCAGATGAATATGAAAATATGTTTGACAACTTTTTTGAGGTATGTTAATTAATTCACATTTTGTAGCCCCCGATGCCCCAAAATTTAAAACAAGAAAAGTTCATGAAGGATTGGTTTAAATACGGTAGCATCGGTGTGGAGATGTTAGCTTCGGTGCTAATCGGCGCTTTGGGTGGGTACGGTTTAGATTATCTCCTCAATACACGCCCATGGTTGATGATCGTGGGATTCATTTTTGGGTCGGCAGCCGGTTTCCGAAGCATCTACCGGCTTATCAGGCAGGATCAAGAGAAAAAGAATTGAGATGAGTCCATTTCTTTCTGGTGCAATAGTGGGATTTACATTGGCCTTGTTAAACTTTTTAGCCTCCACTTTCATCTCTTCAAAAGTTATCCATCGTTCCAAACTCACTTCCATTCTCATTGCTCTTGGGGGCTTCTTAGCAAGGCTCACAGCAATGGGTCTTATCTTCTACGGGTTGACCCGGATAAAGGAGATTCATTTCCAAACAACCCTTCTCTCCTTTGCCATCGGTTTCACCCTGTTTTTAATCATTAAGACGATGCGATTCTATCGAAAATTAGGATCGATCCCATGGAGACAGATCGGAAGGTAAGGATGCAACTATGGAAAAGATAGATTTAATGGAACACCTCCAACCCCATGTTTATATCCCTCTAAAGATTGGAAACATCGACCTCTCCATCACCAATGCGGTGATCATGATGTGGATCGCCTGTTTCCTGGTCTTTCTCACTCTCTTCTTGGCAGGAAGGGCCGGAAGGCTGGTCCCGAAGGGATTGCAGAACCTGATGGAATCGATCGTGGATTATCTGAGGATAAATCTCATCTATGAAACCATCGGTGAGAAAGGAATGGCCTGGTTTCCTTTTATTGCAACGCTCTTCTTCTTCATCCTCTACTGTAACCTCCTCGGATTGATCCCAAAAGGTTTTACCGCCACTTCCAATATCAATGTGACGGCTTCTCTGGCAGTCGTTGTCTTTCTATGCACACAAGGAGCAGGAATCTACAAACATGGTCCTTTGGGCTATCTGAAAAAGTTCATCCCCAAAGGGATTCCTCTTTGGATCATCCCCTTAATGGTCCCTATTGAAATCATCAGCCAATTTGCCAAACCCTTTTCGCTCGCTGTCCGACTCTTTGCCAATATGACCGCTGGCCATCTGGTCATCCTGGTCTTTCTATCAATGATCATCATGTTTAAAAGCATCATCATCACACCCCTTCCTCTGGCAATGGCTGTGGTGATGATGGCCTTTGAGATATTTGTCGCTCTGATTCAGGCCTTTATCTTTTCGATTCTGGCCTCGATGTATATTGCCGAGGCCGTTCATGCAGAACATTAATTCGAAGGTTGAGGGTGGAAGGTAGGGAGTGGTTAAACATCCACTTTCCACATTCCACCTTCCACCTTCCGCATTTCACATTCAAAAAAAGGAGGTTGCGAATGGATCCTGTCGGTTTTGCTTATCTTGGTGGAGGTTTGAGCATCGGTTTAGGAGCCCTTGGAACAGGCGTTGGCATGGGGATCATGGTCGGAAAGACGGTGGAGGGAATGGCCCGTCAGCCAGAGGTTTCAGGTTTGCTTCGTACGACCATGATTATCGGAATTGCTTTTATCGAAGCGCTGGCCCTGTACGCATTGGTCATCAGCTTCTTGTTGATATTTAAATAAAAATATTGACTAAATGAAATGCCCCTCAACTCTACTCCTCCCCCGTGGGAGAGAAGGGAGAGTAAGGGGTAAAGAGGAGCAAACTATGTTTAAAGCAGAACCCGGATTGATCATCTGGACTCTGGTCTCTTTCTTTCTCCTTCTCATTCTATTGGCCAAATTGGCCTATCCCCATATCTTGAAAGGGTTGAAGAAGAGAGAAGAGACGATCCAACAACAACTCGAAGAGGCACGTAAGACCAAGCAAGCGGCTGAACAGCTTCTTGAGGAGTACAAACGTCAGCTTGCCGAGGCCCGTGCAGAAGCCCAGAAGGTGATCAACGAAGGAAAGGAGCTAGGCGAAAACATGCGTAAAGAGATCATCCAGAAGGCCCAGCAGGAGTCGAATCAGATCGTCAAGAGGGCCCAGGAGGAGATCGAACTTCAGAAGCAGAAAGCCATTCTCGAGCTCCAGGAAAAGATTGCCGACCTCTCCATCATGGCTGCGTCGAAGGTCATTCAAAAATCTCTGAATACGGAAGACCATCGCCGCCTCGTGGAGGAGTATGTCTCAAAGGTAGGTGATCTCTATGGCAAGTGATCCCATGGTGCGAGGTTATGCAGAGGCTCTCTTTCAGGTCGCCAGGGCTGAGGAGGCTCTCGATCGGGTTGAAGAAGAGTTAACTCGACTCAAAGCCAGTATCGAATCGAATGCCGAGGTAAAAGAGTTTTTAAGCAACCTCCAGATATCCTCTGATGGCAAAAAGAGCGCCATGTCTCAGATTTTCGGTGATAAGGTCTCAACGATCACCCTCAATTGGCTAAATATGGTGATTGACCAGGGTCGCCAGAGGAAACTTCCCAATATGATCGAGGCCTTTTTCGTCCTTGCCCAGGAATCCCGTGAAAAGGTGACCGCCGAAGTGATCACTTCGGTTTCGCTTTCGGATGAGCTACTTCAGCGATTGGAGAAAGAACTCTCAAAGGCATCGAAGAAGCGGGTCTTTTTGAAACCAATGGTTGACGAGTCGATTCTCGGAGGGGCCATCATCAAGATTGAGAATAAGATCCTCGATGGAAGCGTGAGACACCGTCTCGAAGAGATGAAACAGGAGATGGTAAAAACCTATTAAGGGGTGGAAAGGTGGAACTGAAGATCAAGCCAGAAGAGATATCAAGCATTCTCAAACGCCATATTGAGCAGTATCAGGTCAAGATGGAAGCCGAGGAGATCGGGGAGGTCATTGAGGCCGGAGACGGAATCGCAAGAATCAAAGGCCTTCCAGGCTGTATGGCATCCGAGATGCTCCAATTCCCCAAAGGGATTTACGGAATGGCCCTCAACCTCGATGAGGACCACATCGGTGCAATGATTCTCGGAGATTTTACTCAAATCGAGCAGGGAGACCCTGTCAGGCGCACCGGCAAGGTCCTCTCCGTTCCTGTGGGAGACGGATTGATCGGAAGGATCGTGAATGCTGTGGGACAGCCCATTGATGGAAAGGGCCCAATTCAGATCAGTAAATACCGACTCATTGAGGGAACGGCTCCCAATGTCGTAGAGCGACAACCCGTAAAGGAACCCCTTCAAACCGGACTCAAATGTATTGACTCCATGATTCCCATTGGAAGGGGGCAACGAGAACTGATCATCGGAGACCGTCAGACCGGAAAAACCGCCATTGCCGTGGATACCATCCTCAACCAGAAGGGTGGCGATGTCATCTGTATCTATGTTGCCATCGGACAGAAACAGTCCACAGTGGCATCTGTCGTTAACACCCTTCAGGAGTATGGAGCCATGGAGTATACCATCGTTGTCTCTGCAACAGCGAGTGATTCAGCACCCATGCAATATGTAGCTCCCTACGCAGGTTGTGCCATGGGAGAGGAGTTCAGAGACTCCGGTCGTCACGCCCTGGTCATCTATGATGATCTCTGGAAGCACGCTGTAGCATACCGTCAGGTCTCACTTCTTCTGAGAAGACCTCCTGGCCGAGAGGCCTTCCCTGGCGACATCTTCAACCTTCATTCAAGACTGCTCGAAAGAGCGGCCAAGCTGAGCGATGAGCTCGGGGGTGGCTCACTCACTGCGCTTCCCATTGTTGAAACGCAGGCAGGAGATTACTCGGCTTATATTCCGACCAATGTCATTTCGATCACGGACGGTCAGATCTATCTGGAGAGCGATCTTTTCTATGCTGGAGTCCGTCCGGCGGTATCCGTGGGCCTCTCTGTTTCACGAGTGGGTGGAAACGCCCAGATCAAAGCGATGAAGAAGGTCGCAGGAATGCTCAGGCTCGACCTTGCCCAATACAGGGAACTGGTCACCTTTGCCAAATTTGGCTCCGAATTGGACAAAGCCACACAGGCTCAGATCACCCGTGGAGAGCGTTTGGTCGAAGTCCTGAAACAGCCCCAGTATAGCCCAATGCCTGTTGAGAATCAGATCATGATCATCTTCGTTGCAGAGAATGGTTATCTGGACGATCTTCCAGTGGAAAAGGTCAAGGATTTTGAGGCAGGGTTCTATCCCTTTGTTCGCGAGAAGTATCCACAGATTCCCAAAGAGATTCGGGGGAAGAAAGAACTGACTGAGGAGACGACGAGACTCCTTCATCAGGCCGCTCAGGAGTACAAGAAGAATTTTGTAACTCCCTAAAATTGAGAACCTTGGAATGATAGAAAAATGGAATGATGAGTAAACGCGGTTAGAAAGTCTTCTACTTTCTAATGGGGTAAAGAGACGCCAATCCGTATTTAAACAATATTCAAGTATTCCATTCTTCCATCGGGACTTTAGAGAGATGCCCGGAACTAAAGAGATCAGACGAAGAATTCGAAGCGTCATCAGCATTCAGCAGATCACCCGCGCCATGGAGATGATCGCTGTCTCAAGGCTCAAGCGGGCGGAGGATCGCCTTCGCTCAGCCAGGCCTTATGCAGAAAAGATTTGGGAATTGATGGAAAGCCTGGCCCCCTGTCTCCCTCGTGTGGATCATCCTTTGCTGGTGAAGCGCGAAGTCAAAAGCATTGGACTTACCCTCATCACTTCAGACAAAGGGCTTTGCGGGGGGTACAATGCGAATGCGATCTCCCAGGCAACGAAGTTCATTGATGCCCATCCGGGAAAAGAGGTTCGGCTCATTCTGGTTGGAAGAAAGGGATATGACTTCTTCAGGCGAAAAGGCTATCCCATTGACCACACACTTCTCCAACTTTCAAAGGAGATTTCTTTGCAGGAGGTCAAAGAGATTTCCGGAGCTGTCATCAATGGTTTTGAGGCGGCCCGTTACGATGAAGTCTATCTGATCTACACACACTTTCAGTCTCCAATGGTGACACGGCCAACCCTGATGAAACTTTTACCCCTTGAAAGCGAAGAGGTGCTGAAGAAAGAGGCTGGGATGCAAGGGGAACCGATCTTCGAGCCCACAGCCGAAGAGATTATGGCACTCTTACTGCCCAAATATCTGGAAGCGCAGATCTATAAAGGATTGGTGGAATCTGTCGCAAGCGAACAGGGAGCTCGAATGGTCTCGATGAAATCAGCCACAGAGAATGCAGAGGAGATGATATCCACTTTAACTCTCAGCTATAATAAGGCAAGGCAAGCGTCCATCACCAAAGAACTGCTCGAGGTCACGACAGGGGCGGAAGCCTTAAGGTTTGCACAAGGGAAAAAGTAAAATCGTATTTCGGTTATCGGTTACGAAGCCCGTATCGTTTATCGTCAGCCTCCGGCAGTACGGAAAAAGGTTACGGTAAAATGATTAAATACGAATGACGTCACCGTTCAATGAAACGGGCATCGTCATCCTAACCTTTCAACAGATATTCACTAAAAACCAGGAGGTACGCCATTGAAGGTTGGAAAAGTCTTAAGGGTCATTGGTCCGGTAGTGGATGTGGAATACTTTACCGAGGAGTTACCCGCTATCTATCATGCCATTCGAATCAATAAACCCGATGGAACGAAATTAATCGTTGAGGTGGCACAGTATTTAGGTGATAATGTGGTTCGCTGTGTAGCGACCTCTTCCACAGATGGGCTGGTCCGGGGAATGGATGCAATTGATACAGGTGAACCCATTACCATGCCTGTGGGAAGAGAGACCCTTGGAAGGGTCTTTAATCTGCTTGGAGAACCGATCGATAAACTTGGCGAGTGCCCGGCAAAGAAACGATATCCAATCCACAGACACCCACCTCCATTCGAAGAACAGGTCCCTTCTACGCAGGTCTTTGAAACCGGTCTTAAAGTGATTGACCTTCTTGAGCCCTATGCAAAGGGGGGCAAGGTCGGCCTCTTCGGAGGCGCTGGAGTGGGAAAGACCGTTTTGATCATGGAGCTGATTCGAAACATCGCCACGGAACACGGAGGATTCTCAGTCTTTGGGGGTGTTGGAGAACGAACTCGTGAGGGAAATGATCTCTGGCTCGAGATGAAAGCCTCTGGAGTTATTGATAAGACCGTCTTGGTCTTCGGTCAGATGAATGAACCACCTGGAGCAAGGTTAAGAATTGGGCTTTCCGCTCTCACCCAAGCAGAATATTTCCGAGATGAGGAAGGTCAGGATGTGCTTCTTTTCATTGATAATATCTTCCGTTTTGTCCAGGCAGGATCGGAGGTCTCTGCTCTATTGGGTCGGATGCCTTCGGCTGTGGGCTACCAACCTACCCTTTCAACGGAGATGGGTGAGCTTCAGGAAAGAATCACCTCCACGAAACGGGGCTCTATCACATCGGTCCAGGCCATCTATGTTCCTGCCGATGACCTGACTGACCCAGCACCAGCAACCACCTTCTCCCATCTCGATGCAACTACGGTTCTCTCACGACAATTGGCGGAATTGGGGATCTATCCGGCGGTTGACCCTCTTGACTCAACCTCAAGAATCCTCGATCCCCGTATCGTTGGTGAGGAACATTACCGGGTCGCACGTGGCGTCCAACAGATCCTTCAACGCTATAAAGAACTCCAGGACATCATCGCCATCCTTGGAATGGAAGAACTCTCCGAGGAGGACAAACTGATCGTTCACCGGGCGAGAAGGATTCAGCGATTCCTATCCCAGCCATTCTTTGTAGCAGAGCAGTTCACTGGCTCTACGGGAAGATATGTCCCCCTGCCAGATACGATCAAAGGATTCAAAGAGATCATCGAAGGAAAACATGATGACCTGCCGGAGCAAGCCTTCTATATGGTGGGAAAGATTGAAGAGGTAGCCGAAAAAGCCAAAAGGTTAAGAGAAGGAACCCATTAAAGAAAGCACCGAATCCCAAGCACCAATCTCCAAATAAATTCCAATGACCAAAGTTTCAAATTAAACGAGAATTAATTTTGGTCATTGGTGATTGGAGTCTATTTGGGATTTGGAATTTTAAATTTGGAATTTAGGTTTAGTCACTTAGGTTAATCATGGACAGCCAGCCTTTTACCCTTGATGTCGTCACTCTTAAGAGAGTGGTCTTCAGTGAACCGATCGAATCCGTAATTGCACCAGGCACAGTCGGTTACTTTGGTGTCCTTCCCGGACATACGCCTTTTGTCTCAAGCCTTCAGGTCGGCATTACAAAGATTACCAAACCCGGGGGTGAGAAATTAAACCTCTTTACAAGTACTGGCTTTCTCATGACGGACGGGAAAAAAGTGATCCTTCTCGCAGAGGCCGCAGAGCGACCTGAAGAGATCGATGCAGGGCGTGCCAAAAGGGCAAAGGAAAGGGCAGAAAAAAGACTGGCCGAGAGGACGGCAGACATTGATATCGATCGCGCCAAGGCAGCCCTGCTCAGGGCGATCACCCGTCTCAAACTCTCCGGTCAATAGATTTCTTTATCTTCACATCCAATTTCCATTTCTACTTTCTCTTTTTTCATCAGAAAATATGGGATTCCCCTAATGGCAACGATACTCGTCTCGATTACTACTCACGGTGACCTTAAAAGAGGTCCAACTTGCCCTTTGGGAGCTTCATCTCCTTAGTCGTTTTTTTACCCCTTTAGAAAGCCCCTCTGCTTGCCCTTACGAAGCAAAGCTCCTTGACACTTAAGGGGTTTTTTCCTTTGGTTTCTCCTTCTTTTCCTTGGTCGTAGGCTTTTCTTCTTTCTTGGCCTTTTTCTCTTTTCCTTTGCCCTCTGCCTTCTTTTCCTTCTTCTTGGGGGTAACCTTTCCAATCACTTCTTTGGCTTTCTCTACGACGGCTGACCCCTTCTTTTCTTCTGGTGGAGTATAGGTCACCAGCTCCACGAGGGAGAGAGGGGCTCCGTCCCCTTGTCGCCATCCCATTTTATAGATTCGAGTATATCCCCCTTCGCGGTCTTTCATCTTTGGGGCAATCTCATCGAAGAGCTTCTTCACAATGGTTTCGTTGCGAAGACGGGCAAAGGCCTGTCTTCGGGCGTGAAGCGTCCCTTTCTTGGCTAAGGTGATGATTTTGTCCGCCCAGATTCGGAGCTCTTTGCCTTTTGCCAGTGTTGTTCTGATCCGTTCATGCTGAAGGAGCGAAACGAGCATATTTCGAAACATCAGCTCCCTATGTTTGGTATGTCGGCTTAATTTTCTTCCCGAAACTCGATGCCTCATCCTATTCTCCTATTTCTTCTATCCGGTTACTCCAAATTCCATCTCTTCTTCTTTGGCCTTTGTCTTTTTATAGGGCCAGTTGTCTAATTTCATCCCCAGGCTAAGTCCCATCTCTGCCAAGATCTCTTTGATCTCATTGAGCGATTTTCGGCCGAAGTTCTTGGTCGCCAGAATTTCTGCTTCGGTTTTTTGGACGAGGTCTCCAATAAGCCGAATGTCTGCATGTTTCAAACAGTTGGCTGATCGGACAGAAAGCTCCAACTCGTCCACGCTCCGAAAGAGATTTTCGTTTAACTTCTCTCCTTCTCGTGCTTGTTCTTCAACAGTCGTCTCCTCTTCTTCGCCCTCCTCAAAGGTGATAAAGATAGAGAGTTGGTCTTTCAAGATCTTGGCGGCATGGGCGATGGCTTCCTCAGGGTTGAGGCTCCCGTCCGTCCAGACCTCCAGAGTTAATTTATCATAATCGGTGATTTGGCCAACCCTTGCATTGGTCACCGTATAATTCACCTTCTTAATGGGAGAGAAGATAGCATCCATGGGGATTGTCCCGATGGGTTGATTTTCATCCCTATTTCGTTCTGCCGGGACGTAGCCCCTGCCCATCTTCACCACCATCTCCATCGAGAGTTTAGCATCCCTTGAGAGGGTGGCAATGTGCTGATCGGGGTTGAGAATTTCCACGGCATCGCCGGTAATGATATCGCCTGCCTTGATCTCTTTGGGCCCTTCGGCCTTGATACGAATCGTCTTCGGCCCTTCCGTATGGAGTTTGAGTCTGACCTCTTTGAGGTTTAAAATCACTTCGGTGACGTCTTCTTTCACCCCTGGAATCGTTGAAAATTCATGGAGCACTCCATCAATCTTAACCGAAGTAAGGGCTGCTCCCTGGAGAGATGAAAGGAGGATTCGACGTAGAGAGTTTCCAATCGTGATGCCGAAACCTCTCTCAAAAGGTTCTGCTGTAAACTTTCCATAAAATTGGGTTAACGTCTCTTTTTCTGCCTCTAAGCGCTTTGGCCGAATAAGATCTTTCCAACTTTTCTGTACCATATGGCCTCCCTTTGTTTAAGGGTTGGTTTACCCCGTTAGAAAGTCTAAGACTTTCCAACGGTATCGCTAATATCCTGATAGAAGCTATTCTTCGTACAGGGCATGAAGCGTAGCCTTCTAACGGGGTAGAGCATTACTTTGAATACAGCTCCACGATCAATTTTTCCTGAACCGGAAGGGTGATATCCTCCCGGGTGGGCAAGGCCTTTACGCTTCCACTCATCTGGTCTTTATCCAATTCCAGCCATTGAGGGACTCCTCGTCTGGCCACTCCCTCAAGCGATTCCTGAATACGGAGGACTTTTTTACTCTTTTCTCTTACCGAGATGACATCTCCGGGCTTTACCAGATAGGAGGGGATGTTCACTTTGGACTGATTGACCAAAAAGTGGTTGTGGCGCACAAGCTGACGGGCTTCGTTTCTGGAGTTGGCAAATCCGAGTCGGTAAACAGCATTGTCGAGCCGGCGTTCAAGAAGTTGGAGCAGGACTTCTCCAGTAATCCCTTTACGTCGCTCCGCTTCTTTGAAGGTGTTTCGAAACTGGTTTTCGAGAAGGCCATATAACCTTTTCACCTTCTGTTTTTCCCTTAACTGGGCACCATAGTCCGAAGCCTTTTTCCGGCCTTGACCATGTTGTCCGGGTGGGTAGTTCCTGCGATCAAAGGCACATTTCTCCGTATAACACCTCTCTCCTTTGAGAAAGAGCTTCATATTTTCTCTACGGCAGAATCGACAAACCGATTTCGTATATCTTGCCAATGTTTAGCCTCCTATCCTAAGTTTGATTGCTTAGAAAATAAGGGTTTCATCTAACGGCAACGGTGACGATGTCCGTTCTGTACCATATTAGGTTCAGGGCCCGGATTGTCTATTAAAGGCTACGTCGATCGTGTCTAATTCTTTTAAACGTAACCCATTACCGAATGACGAAACGGGCTTCGTAGCCGTAATCCTAACCCAGATTCTCTAGAATATTTTCATTGTCCGCGAAGACCAGGTGGCCATGATAATTACCCAAATGGTTAAAAAGATTGTGTCATCTTCTTTTCAAAATCTGTGTCACCAGATGCAGTCCTTAGACGCGTCTCCGTTTGGGAGGACGGCATCCATTATGTGGAATGGGGGTGACATCCTTAATCATGTGGACCTTGAGGCCGGTGGCCTGTAGCGAGCGGAGTGCCGATTCTCTGCCGGCCCCTGGACCTTTCACATAGACATCAATGGTTCGGACGCCATGCTCCATCGCCTTTTTGGCGGCGTCCTCTGCGGCCATCTGTGCAGCAAAGGGAGTGCTTTTCCGAGAGCCTTTAAAGCCCTGAATCCCAGCGCTTGACCAGCAGATGACCTTTCCCTCATGGTCGGTGATGGTAATGATGGTGTTATTAAAAGTGGCCTGAATATGGGCAATGCCCGACTGAATATTCTTTTTTACCTTTTTCCTCTTTGTTCCTGGCCCTGTGGCCATATCTCCTCCTTATTCCTTTTCCTTTTTCTTACCGATGATAGCACGGCGAGGCCCCTTCCTTGTCCTCGCATTGGTGTGGGTTCTCTGGCCTCTGACGGGAAGTGAACGGCGGTGTCGAAGCCCCCGATAGGAACCAATATCCATCAGACGTTTGATATTGGTGGCCACCTCTCTCCGGAGATCTCCTTCCACCCGATACTCTTGGTCAATGATATCTCGGATCCGGACGACTTCTGATTCGGTCAATTTGTTAACCTTTGTGTCTCGATGAACATTGGCTTTTTCGAGGATCTTATTCGCCGATGGCCTTCCGATTCCATAGATGTAGGTGAGTGCGATCTCAATCCGTTTATCTTTTGGAAGATCGACTCCTGCAATACGTGCCATATCATTCTCCTTTAAATTCCAATACCCAAATCACAATACCAAATAAACACCCAATTCCAATCTTTTAAATTTTGATTATTGGTTATTGGAATTTATCCATTTATTGGTGCTTGGTTATTGGCGATTATCCTTTTAGCCTTGTCTCTGTTTGTGTTTGGGGTTTTCACAGATGACCCGGATCACCCGCTTTCGCTTGACGATCTTACATTTGTCACAAATCTTTTTCACCGACGCCCTAACTTTCACCGTCTCATTTCTCCCGAAATATGATTCTTCCTCGGGAAAGGTCATAGGGAGAGAGTTCCACGGTCACCTTATCCCCGGGAAGGATTTTGATAAAATGCATTCTCATCTTTCCAGATATATGGGCAAGCACTTTATGCCCGTTTTCCAGCTCGACTCGGAACATGGCGTTTGGAAGAGTCTCTAAAACCTTTCCCTCAACCTGGATGGCCTCTTCCTTTGGCATGAGTTAACCCCGCTTATCTCCTCAAACCGATTTGGCATTGAAGACACGAATGATTTGTTCAAAAATCTGGTTCTGTCCGCCTATCCCCTGGATCGAACGGAGAAGCTTCTTGTCTTGGTAATACCGAATGAGTGGAGCGGTCTGCTTCTCATACTCTTTGAGTCGCGTACGAATCGTTTCCTCCCGGTCGTCTTCTCTCTGGTAGAGTGGTCCGCCACAACGATCGCAGATGTCTTCCTTGACTGGAGGGTGAAACGCGACGTGGAACATAGCCCCACAGTTTTTACAGGTCCGCCGCCCCGTCAGCCTTCTGACCAATTCTTCAGAATCCACTTCGATATTGACCACATGGTCCAGAGGCTTTTCGATCTTAGCGAGGATGGTTTCAAGAGCCTCCGCTTGAGGGGTCGTTCTCGGAAAACCATCGAGTATGAATCCATTCTTGCAATCGGCCTCTCTCAGGCGCTGGTCAATGATTCCGATCACCACCTCATCTGGAACAAGCTCGCCCTTATCCATGAAGGCCTTGGCTTGTTTACCGAGCGGTGTCCCTTGCTTCACAGCGCTTCGGAGGATATCCCCTGTTGAGATTTGAGGGATACGATAATGTTCCATCAATATCTGTGCTTGTGTGCCTTTTCCAGCCCCTGGAGGGCCTAAGAGTATCAGATTCATCCGTCGTCGTCACCCGTTTCTCGCGAGAATGATTGCAACATGCAAAATGAACATTGCCAATTACAAAATCCTTCTCCCTCTCTTTAAAATTTCTCAATTTTCATGATGCAATTTTCAATTTGCAATGAGCTTCCCTTTATCCTCTTCGACCTTTAAGTTTGCCTTTCTTCATCAACCCCTCATAATGCCTGGTTAACATGTGGGCCTCAACTTGTTGGACTGTATCGAGAGCCACTCCCACCACGATGAGAAGAGCTGTTCCTCCGAAGTAGAAGGGAACATTGAAGCGTCCCACAAGGATGGTAGGCAAAACACAGACAGCTGAGACATAGAGAGCGCCTCCGAGGGTGATGCGGGTGAGAACTTTATCAATATATTCGGCAGTCTTTTGGCCAGGGCGGATCCCTGGAATATATCCTCCAAACTTCTTCATATTATCAGCCACATCGTTTGGATTAAAGGTAACTGCCGTGTAGAAGAAACAGAAGAAGATGATGAAGCCGACATAGAGAAGATTGTAGAGAAACGCGTGGGGACCAAGGCTATTCAGAATCGTCTGAATCCATGGTTGGGATTCAAGCAGACTCTTCGGCATAAAACTGGCGATCGTCAGAGGAAACATCAAGATGGAAGAGGCAAAAATGGGCGGGATCACGCCGGCTGTGTTTAACTTGAGAGGCAGATGGGTGGACTGTCCGCCATAGACTTTTCGGCCAATGATCCTCTTGGCATATTGTACAGGAAGCCTCCGTTGGCTCGTCTCGACAAAGATGATGGCTGAAATCACCGCCAACATCAGAAGGATCAGAAATAATATCGTCAGGATATTTAACTGTCCCACCCGAAAGAGTTCATAGGTGCTTGCAATGGCATTGGGAAGCCTGGCCACGATACCCGAGAAGATGATCAGCGAGATCCCATTACCGATCCCTCGCTCGGTGATCTGTTCTCCAAGCCACATGATGAAGGCCGTGCCAGCAGTCAGGGTAATGACGGTCATGATCCGGAAGGACCATCCTGGATTGAGGACGATCATCTCACCAGCAGCTCCTGTCATGTTTTCCAGACCGATGGCGATGCCGAATCCTTGAATCATACTGAGAAGCACAGTGCCATAACGGGTATATTGAACGATCTTCTTCCGCCCTATCTCTCCTTCCTTCTGAAGCTGGGCCAGATAGGGAATGACGACTGTCAGAAGTTGGAGAATGATCGAAGCGCTGATATAGGGCATGATGCCCAAAGCAAAGACCGAGAGTCGTTCCAGAGCCCCTCCCGAAAACATGTCGATGAGGCTAAAGAGGGTTCCTTTTGCATGGGCGAAGAAGGAAGCAAGGGCATCTCCATTGATCCCTGGCGTGGGAATATGAACGCCGATGCGATAAATGGCCAGAAACAGAAAGGTCATCAGGATCCTTCGTTTCAGCTCAGGGATTTTAAAGATATTTTGGGCACCTGAAATCATGAACCGATGACCTCCACCTTTCCTGAAACGTTCTCCACTTTTTTAACCGCTGACTGGCTCGCTCGGTGGACACGTATGGTTAATGGATGCTGGAGTTCTCCATCGGCGAGAAGTTTGATGATTTCCCCTTTTTTACATAGTCCAGAGCTGGAAAGAAGATCGGGTTCGACCACCGTATCCTTCTCAAAACGATTGAGGTCTCTGAGATGGATGATCGCCACCTTTTCTCTGAAAGGGTTACGGAATCCCCTTTTGGGAAGCCTTCTCTGAAGAGGCATCTGACCTCCCTCAAAACCTGCCTTTGTGCCCCTGCCAGCGCGTGCGTTCTGACCTTTATGCCCCCTGCAGGCAGTCTTTCCGTGACCGGATCCAGGTCCTCTTCCAACGCGTTTCCTCTTCTTCCTCGATCCCTCCGGTGGCTTCAGTTTGCTGAGAATCATCACAATTTCCTTTCCCTTATTCGATCACTTCAATCAGGTGGCTCACACGGTTCATCATTCCCCGGACTTCAGGACGATCCGGGAGGGTTAGGGTTTGATTCAACCGTTTAAAACCAAGGGCTTTGATGATCTTTTTCTGACCTTCGATTCGGCCGATCGCACTTCTTCTCCACCTGACCGTTACCTTCTTCTCCATCGCACACTCCATCTCTTTGTTAATCAGCTCCTCAGTTTTCAGATACCTTTTCGGCCCTCACCTGAAGGATCTCTTCTGGATATTTCAGCTGTTGGAGGGCATGAATGGTTGCCTTGATGAGATTGTAGGGGTTGTTCGATCCCAGAGACTTTGTCAGAATATTTTCAATCCCTGCTGATTCAGCGATCGCCCTCACCGCAGCCCCGGCGATAACCCCTGTTCCTTCTGAGGCAGGCTTCATCAGAACTCGCGAGGCCCCAAATTTTCCCATCACCTCGTAAGGAATCGTTTTATTAAGGATTGGGACTTTGAGCAGAGAACGTTTCGCATGTTCGACCGCCTTCCGGATTGCCTCTGGAACCTCGTTGGCCTTACCCAGTCCGCTTCCAACGTGGCCACGGCCATCTCCCACGACAACCAAGGCGCTGAAACTGAAGCGCCTTCCACCTTTAACGACCTTTGCCACCCTGCTGATATGGACAACTCGGTCCGTCAATTCCAGTGTGCTTGGATCAATTTTTGGCAATGTCACTCCCTCCTGAAATCAGTTCCCCAGTTAAAAGACCAGACCATTTGCTCTTGCTGCTTCTGCTAATGCTTTCACCCTTCCGTGATAGAGATACCCGCCTCGATCAAAGACGACTTTTTGGATTCCCTTCTCAAGGCATTTTTGGGCAATGAGTTCCCCGACCTTCTTTGCGGCTTCGACATTTCCTGTATAACGGAGAGTCCCCTTTAATTCTGGACTCAGTGTCGAGGCACTGGCCACTGTTTTTCCTACCGAATCAACAATGGCCTGGACATAGATATGTTTTGGGCTTCGGAAGACATTGAGGCGAGGCCTCTCCGCTGTCCCACGGATACGACTTCGCACCCTCTTTTTTCTCTTCATCCTTGCCAGGATCTTCTTCTTTTCCATGTTTAAAAAACTTCCCTCTCCTTAGATTCTTACACGTTAAATCTGAGAATTTTCTTCTACTCTCCCGAAAATCCGGTCCCCCTTATCCCCTCCCTCTCCCCACTGGGGAAGGGGGGGAAATTCCAAATGTCTTTGGCTAGGCTTTTGTTTTACCAACCTTCTTGCGAATCTTTTCCCCGAGATAGCGTACTCCCTTCCCTTTGTAAGGTTCTGGGGGTTTGATCGCACGGAGTTTTGCAGCAACAGTCCCTACCAACTGTTTGTTCACTCCCTTGACCGTGATCAGGGTCTGTTTCTCTACTTCGACCTTAATCCCTTCTGGAACGGGAAAGAGAACAGGATGGGAAAAACCCAAAGTCAGTTTAAGAAGGTTGCCTTGAGTATCGGCACGGAAACCGACCCCAACGATCTCCAGCTTCTTCTCAAATCCCTGGGTGACCCCTGTCACCATATTGGCGATAAGTGTCCGGGTCAGACCGTGAAGGGCTTTCAAAGGTCTATCTTCACGCTCGCGCTGAATGAGCACTTTGCCATCATCCAACGAAACGGCAATGCCTCGGGGTAGGTCATGGGTGAGGGTTCCCTTCGGTCCGGTCACCTCTATCTTCGAAGAATCTAAAGTGACTTTCACTTCTTTTGGCAATTGGATCGGCATTCTTCCAATACGAGACATACATAAACCCCATTTTAGGTTTTAGATTTGAGATTGTTCAATCTGAAATATGCAATCTTCAATCTAAAATCAAAATTACCAGACATAGCACAATACTTCTCCACCGACATGGGCTTTGCGTGCGGCCTTATCCGTTAGGATCCCTTTGGGGGTGGAGAGGATCGTAATTCCCAATCCGCTCATAGCCGAAGGAATACGATCGGTCCCAACATAAACCCTCCGGCCGGGTTTGCTCACCCGCCGAATATGGACGAGTTCTTTCCGGTTCGCATCGTACTTCAGAGAGATTCGAATCAAATCATGTTCCTTCTCATCCTTGACGACTTTGAAGTTTGCAATGAACCCCTCCGCTTTTAGAATCTTTGCAATCTCGTGCTTCATTTTGGAGTAGGGGACATCCACCTTTTCGAATCTGGCTTTTGATGCGTTTCGGATGAGTGTGAACATATTGGCCAATGGATCGGTCATCGACATAGCATACTCCGCAATGGTTACCAGCTGGCTTTAATGACACCGGGGACCTCACCCCGGGTGGCATACTTTCTGAGACAGAGACGGCACATATTAAATTTCCGAATAAAAGCCCTCGGCCTACCACAGAGAGGGCAACGGTTATACTGTCGGACTTTAAATTTCTGCTTTCTCTTTGCCTTATTCATCAACGAGAGTTTCGCCAATTTATCCTCCCAACATCGCTATGCGTATCACGCAAAGCGCTTAGCCTGTTTTAATTTCTGAAGGGCATCCCGAGCAGCCTCAGAAGCTCCTTCCCCTCTTCGTCCGTTCTTGCAGTGGTGCCAATGACAATATTCATCCCTTTGACCTTGTCAATTTTATCGTAATGGATCTCCGGGAAGATAAGCTGTTCGCGAATACCCAGGGCATAGTTTCCCCTTCCATCGAACGATTTCCCAGAAAGGCCTTTAAAATCTCTCACCCTCGGAAGAGCGACATTCACCAGGCGGTTGAAGAACTCATACATCCGCTCTTTCCGTAGAGTGACCCTGACTCCGATCGGCATCCCCACTCTCAATTTGAACTGGGCGATCGATTTTTTGGCTTTGGTGATGACCGCCTTCTGTCCTGTAATGAGGGTTAGTTCTTGAACAGCGGAGTCAAGGACCTTGATGTTCTGGATGGCCTCTCCCAACCCCATATTGATGACGATCTTATCTAACTTGGGAACCTCCATCCGGTTTCGATAATTGAATCGTTTCATCATTGCAGGAACAACCCGTTCCTGATAAATCTCTTTCAATCGGGGCATCGTATCACCTACTTATCAAAGAGTTCTCCACATTTTTTACAATACCGAGCCTTCTTCCCACCTTCGAGTGTCCGGTAGCCAATGCGCACGGGTTTATTGCATTTTTCACAAAGAAGCATCACATTGGAGATATGAAGGGGCGCCTCCTTTTCGAGAATGCCTCCTCGTTTCTGTTGTCCGTGGGGTCGAGAATGCCTCTTAATGAAATTGATCTTCTCGATGAGCACCTTCTGTTTCTCGGGAAAGACTTTCAAGATCCGGCCACTCTTACCCTTCTCCCTACCGTTGGTCACTACGACCAAGTCATTTTTCTTAAGATAATTTTTGGAGACGATCATTCCAATATCCTTTCATCTCTCGATTGGGGTAGCCGCAAACTTCACAGGACCTCAGGAGCCAGCGAGATGATCTTCATGAATCGCTTGGCTCGAAGTTCACGGGCCACTGGACCGAAGATGCGGGTGCCGATCGGTTCTCCCTGGGGGTTGATCAGAACAGCAGAGTTATCATCAAATTTGATGTAGGAGCCATCCGGTCGTTTCACCTCTTTTTTTGTCCGAACGATGACTGCCCGGGCGACATCTCCCTTTTTGATCTTGGAGTTGGGCAAGGCATCTTTGACTGAGACGATGATCACATCACCCACCGTCGCATATTTTCTTCGTGTTCCACCGAGAACCTTGATACAGCCCAATCTTTTGGCTCCCGAATTATCGGCGACATCGAGAATACTCCGCATCTGAATCATGATGAACTCCATTCATTACCGAACGTGGAAAGTGGAGAGTGGCGGGTGGAAAACGATTTTTTCTGCCACTTTCTACTTTCGACCTTCTACTTTCCGTTTTTAAGCGGCCCGTTCGATGATCTCTTTGACGCGCCACCTTTTCTCTCTGCTGAGGGGGCGGGTCTCGATCAGTAAAACCTTATCGCCAATATGGCATTGGTTCTTCTCATCATGGGCCTTCACTTTTGTCCTCTTCCGAACATACTTCTTGTAGACAGGATGAAGGACCAGACGATTGACCATGACGACGACCGTCTTATCCATCTTGTCGCTCGAGACCACACCGGTTAAGGTCTTTCTTTTTCCTCTCTCTTCCATGAATCTTATTTCCCCTTGCCCCGTGAGATAGCCGAAGACTTTCTATTAGGGTTTGCCCGAAGCTTTCTCTTTGAGGATCGTCTTAATCCGAGCGATATCCCGCTTGACCTGTGGGATTCGCATGGTATTTTCCAGTTGTCCGGTTGCATGTTGAAAACGGAGGTTGAAGAGCTCTTCGTGAAGTTCCTTCTCTCGATGCATCAGTTCCCCTTCACTTAGGAGACGGAGATCTTTTGGCTTCATAATTGGCTCCCCCTCATGATAAACCTTGTAGAGATGGGCAATTTGTGTGAAGCCAGAAGAAAGGCTTCTCTGGCCCGCTCTTCAGGAACCCCTTCCATCTCATAAAGGATTCTGCCTGGTCGGATGACAGCCACCCAATCTTCAGGTGGCCCCTTTCCTTTCCCCATTCTGGTTTCCGCAGGTTTCTTGGTAATTGGTTTGTCAGGGAAGATGCGTATCCAGATGCGACCCGTCCGTTTGATGAATCGGGTCATGGCAATACGGGCTGCTTCAATCTGACGGGAGGTCAACCAGCCACATTCGGTAGCCTGAAGTCCAAAGTCACCAAAGTTGAGCTTATTGCCCCGAGAGGCAGCCCCTTTCATACGACCTTTCTGCATCTTTCGATATTTTGTCTTCTTCGGCATCAACATCTGATTAAACCTCAATGCAAAATATAAATTGCAAATTGAAAAGTGAGTATCGAAGAATTCTCCATTTTGAACGGCTAATTTTGCATATTACAATTTCAAATGACCTTTATGAATCAGGCAGCTCGTTCTTCGCCCTCTTTGCCTGGATAGACCTCTCCGCTAAAGATCCATACCTTCACGCCGATAATGCCGTAGGTTGTTTTTGCCTCGGCTAAGCCAAAGTCGATGTCCGCACGTAGGGTGTGGAGTGGAACCCGGCCCTCGCGGTACCATTCATAGCGAGCCATCTCTGCCCCACCCAGTCTTCCAGAGACCGCCACTTTAATTCCCTTTGCTCCGAGTTTAATGGCCGAGGCAACCACTTTTTTCATGGCTCGACGAAAACCAACCCGGCGCTCGAGCTGAAGCGCCACATTTTCAGCCACCAGCTGGGCATTCAATTCAGCCCTCTTCACTTCATTGATATTGATGATGATCTCCTTCTGGGTCATCTTCTGAAGCTCTTTTTTGAGGTTCTCCACCTCAGCCCCTTTTTTTCCAATGATGATCCCAGGCCGTGCAGTCCAGATGGTGACCTTCGCCTTTTTGGCTTTGCTGGCTGCTCGTTCGATCTCAATCTTTGAGACCCCTGCGTGGTAGAGCTTCTTCTTCAGGTGCTCTCGGATCTTTATGTCCTCAACGAGAAGTTGGGGATAATCCTTCTCCGCAAACCATCGTGAATCCCAGCGCTTGATATATCCCAGTCGAAAGCCTATTGGATGAACTTTCTGCCCCAAAGTCTTACCTCCTTTCACTTCTCATCCAGGACGATGGTGATGTGGCTCGTTCTCTTCCGGATGGGGGTGGCTCTTCCCAAAGCCCGCGGCGTGAACCTTTTCCAAGTTACTCCCTGGTCAACCGTAATCTTCTTCACATACAAGCGATCCACGTCCACTGTCTTCTTCTGCGTGGCATTGGCAATGGCTGATTTGAGCAATTTGGTGATAATTCGGGCGGACACTTTCTTCGTGAAGGCCAGAATATTGAGGGCCTCCTCCGATTTTTTGCCCCTGATCAAGTCAGCCACCAGCCTTGCCTTTGTAGGGGATAAACGCACATATTTCAATGTTGCCTTGACTTCCATCTTCTTCAACCTTTACCCCGTTAGAAAGCCCCCGTACGAAGCTTAGCTTCTGTCGGGGTGGGAGCCTACCCGTTAGAAAGTCAAAAACTTTCTAACGGGGTTTGCTCTTATGGAGTCTTTCCTTTAATTTTTGTCTTTCGATCTCCGGAATGGCCGTGGAAGGTCCGAGTGGGAGAGAATTCTCCTAACTTATGGCCAACCATCTCTTCCGTGACGAAGACCGGAATAAATTTCTTTCCGTTATGTACGGCAAAAGTTAAACCGACCATTTCTGGAATGATGGTGGAACGCCTGGACCAGGTTTTGATCACCCTTCCTTCTTTTGTTCTCCGGACCTCCTCGATCTTCTTCTTCAAATGGGCATCCACAAAGGGCCCTTTTTTAATTGAGCGGGCCATTAATCTCTCCTCTTCAGGATGTATTTGTCCGTTCTTTTATTCTTGCGCGTCTTCTTCTCTTGGACGCCCCAGGGCGTGCAGGGGTGGCGACCTCCAGAGCTCTTTCCTTCACCTCCACCGAGCGGATGGTCAATCGGATTCATGGCCACGCCGCGCGTCACCGGACGGCGTCCATGCCATCGGGTTCTTCCTGCTTTTCCATAAGAGATGTTTTCGTGCTCGAAGTTGCTTACCTGTCCGATGGTGGCATAGCAGTCTTGGAGGATGAGTCGCACTTCGCCAGAGGGAAGCTTGACGTGCGCATATTTGCCTTCTTTAGCCATCAACTGACCACTGGTTCCAGCACTTCGTATGATCTGGCCTCCCTTGCCAATTTTTAACTCCACATTGTGGATGAGCGTGCCGGTAGGGATGTTTCGGAGGGGAAGGGCATTGCCGGGTTTGATATCCGCATTTGCGCTGGCCATGACCTGATCCCCCACCTTCAGTTGGTCGGGCGCCAGGATATACCGTTTCTCACCATCCACATAGTGGAGCAGAGCGATTCGGGCGGATCGATTGGGATCATACTCAACCGAAGCAACCTTAGCAGGAATTTCCCTCTTATCCCTTTTAAAGTCAATGATCCGGTACATCCGCTTATGGCCTCCACCCCGGTGCCAGGCCGTGATTCTTCCGTAACAGTTCCTTCCTCCTGTCTTCTTCAGGGGGCGAAGAAGGCTCTTCTCTGGAGTATTGGAGGTGATCTCCTCAAATGCGGAGACGGTCTGGAAACGTCTTCCAGGAGAGGTCGGTCTAAATTTTTTAATTGCCATCTTTTTACTCCAATTGAACTTGAGATTTTAGATTCCAGACGATTCAATCTGAAATCCGAAATCTGCAATCTGAAATGTCTTCTGATTAAGCTCCTTCGAAGAAGTCGATCCGGTCTCCTTCTCTTAAGGTGACAATGGCCTTTTTCCAGTCGGGCCTCTTCCCCAATCTCCTTCCCAGACGCTTTACTTTACCCAAGACGTTGAGGGTGCGAACATCGTTTACCTTCACCTTGAAGAGGCGTTCAACCGCCGATTTGATTTCGATCTTATTCGCCTTCCGATCAACTTGAAAGATATATTGACGGCTCTCATCTTTCTGACGGGTGCTCTTTTCAGTGACCAGGGGTCTTAAAATAATCTTCTGTGGCTCTTTCATGATGCAAACACCCCTTCTATTTTTTCGAGCGCCTGGCTCAAAACGATCAGATGTTCGTGATTGAGGATGTCGTATACATTGAGGTTATTGTAACGGAGCACTTCGACTCCAGGAATATTTCGGGCCGATCGTTCCAGATAGGGATGCCTATCATCAGTGACGATGAGGGCATCCTCTACTTCAAACCTCTTCAAAATATCGATGACCTGGCGGGTTTTAAATCCATCAAGAGGAAATTGATCGAGGAGGATCAGTTTCTCCTCCTGACGTTTGAGGCTGAGTGCGGATAAGAGGGCAGCTCGCCTTGCCTTTTTCGGAATAGAGAAGGAGTAATCTCTTGGCATAGGGCCAAAGATTGTCCCGCCGCCCTTCCAGAGAGGTGAGCGTCGGGAGCCTGCCCGAGCCCTTCCCGTTCCTTTCTGACGATAAGGTTTTGCGCCACCACCGCGGACGAGGGCTCGGTTCTTGGTGGCGGCTGTTCCCATTCTTCGCGTGGCGAGGTGATTTCGCACAGTCTCATAAAAGAGATGAGGGTTGATCTTCACATTAAAGATCCGATCGCTCAACTCGATCTCCCTTACTTTCTGACGGTTGATGTCATAGACAGTAAATTGGCTCATCTCAACCCTTTCCTTATGCAGTGGCTTCAGCCTTCCCTTTCTTAGTGGCACTTCGAATGAGAACCCATCCACGAGGACTCCCGGGAACGCCTCCCCGCAGGAGGAGAAGGTTCTGATCTTCCCTCACCTCTAGAACCTTGATGTTCTGAATCGTCACGCGGGTGTTTCCAAATTGGCCCGGCATCTTCAGGCCCTTAAAGACATGGTGAGGATAGGTGGCTGAGCCCACAGATCCTCCATGACGAAAATACTCGTGGGTGCCATGAGAACCGGGTGAACCATGAAACCCATGCCGTTTCATGACACCTGCAAATCCCTTTCCCTTGCTCAGACCGGTTACATCCACAAAATCGCCAGGTTTAAAGAGTTGGCCGACGTTGATCTCCTGGCCTATCTCATAACCCTCGGTGTCCTCCATACGGAACTCTTTCAGATGAACAACGGGAACGATCCCAGCCTTTTTGCAATGGCCGGCAAGCGGTTTTTTCACCCTCTTCTCTTTCTTCGGAAGGAAGCCAATCTGGAGAGCTTCGTAACCATCCTTCTCTTTCGTCTTCTTCTGGGCGACCCAGCAGGGTCCGGCTTCGATCACTGTGACCGGAACCACAGACCCGTCTTCCTGAAAGATCTGGGTCATTCCTATTTTTCTGCCAATAATTCCGAGTGTCCGTTTCATGGCTTAAGAATTCCTTATAATTTGATCTCCACATCGATCCCGGCAGCCAGGTCGAGCTTCATCAGGTTATCGACCGTTTGCTGCGTGGGCTCAATGATGTCGAGGAGCCGCTTATGGGTTCGAATTTCGAACTGCTCCCTCGACTTTTTATCCACGTGGGGAGACCTCAATACGGTGTAACGATTGATCTTCGTCGGAAGGGGAATAGGACCTGCCACGCTGGCGCCGGTCCGCCGAACGGTATCCACAATCTCAGCCGTTGACTTATCCAAAAGTTTATGGTCATAAGATTTGAGGATCACTCTGATCTTCTGAGCTGTCATTCCATCTCCCCTTTCCTTCTCTTTATTCGTCTATTCGAGGATGTCGCTGATGACGCCAGCACCCACCGTGCGACCCCCCTCCCGAATCGCAAACCGCAACTCCTTCTCCATCGCAATCGGCGTGATCAACTCCACCGTCAACGATACATTGTCCCCAGGCATCACCATCTCCACCCCCTCCGGCAACGTCGCCACCCCCGTCACATCCGTCGTCCGAAAGTAAAACTGAGGCCGATACCCATTAAAAAACGGCGTATGCCGACCCCCCTCCTCCTTCGTCAATATATACGTCTCCGCCCTAAACTTCCGATGAGGCGTTATCGTCCCAGGCTTCGATACCACCTGACCCCGCTCCACCTCCTCACGCTTCACACCACGCAACAAAACCCCTATGTTGTCACCAGCCTGCCCCTGATCCAACGTCTTACGAAACATCTCCACCCCCGTACAGACCGTCTTCAAAGTAGGCCTGATCCCCACTACCTCCACCTCTTCTCCCACCTTAATCACTCCCCGCTCCACTCGACCCGTCACCACCGTCCCACGTCCCGATATCGAAAAGACATCCTCTATCGGCATTAAAAAAGGCTTGTCCACCTCCCGAACAGGCTCCGGTATAAACTCATCCACCGCATCCATCAATCTCAATATCCCACTACACCACGAACACTCCACCTTCCCACAGCCACACTCCAACGCCTTCAAAGCAGAACCCCTCACCACAGGCGCTAGGTCCCCCGGAAAATCATACCCACTCAGCAACTCCCGAACCTCCAACTCCACCAAATCCAATAACTCCGGATCCTCCACCATGTCCACCTTGTTCAAAAAGACCACAATATAAGGCACCCGAACCTGCTTCGCCAATAAAACATGCTCCCGAGTCTGCGGCATCGGACCATCCGCCGCCGAAACCACCAAAATCGTCCCGTCCATCTGCGCCGCACCCGTTATCATGTTCTTGATATAATCCGCATGCCCAGGACAATCAATGTGCGCATAGTGACGCTTCGCCGTCTCATACTCCACATGCGCAATCGCTATCGTTAACCCCCTCTCCTTCTCCTCCGGCGCCTTGTCAATCTGATCAAACGCCATATACTGCGCCAACCCCTTGCTCGCCAATACCTTCGTAATCGCACTCGTCAACGTCGTCTTCCCATGATCCACATGCCCAATCGTCCCCACATTCACATGCGGCTTCGTCCTCTCAAACTTCGGCTTCGACATGGCTCTTACCCTCCTTGTCTCTGGGTTCTGGTCATGCAACCCTCTTCAATTCTGAAAGGATCTCCTCACTCACGGATGAAGGCACTGGGCTATAATGAGAAAATTGCAAAGTGAAGGTCGCCCTTCCCTGAGTGAGGGATCGAAGATCCGTGACATATCCAAACACATTGGCCAGAGGAACCTCTCCGGTGATTACATTGGTTCCCTTCCGGTATTCGACTCGTGTCGTCTTTCCTCTTCTGGAATTGAGATCGCTTACCACCTGCCCTACAAACTCTTCCGGTGTAATGATTTCCACAGACATTAAAGGTTCAAGCAGAATCGGGTTCGCCCTTCGAGCACCTTCTTTAAATCCCATGGAGCCAGCGATCTTAAAGGCCATCTCTGAGGAGTCAACTTCATGGTAGGATCCATCAATGAGTGTGACTTTTATGTCAACCATGGGGAATCCAGCAAGGACTCCCTTTTCCATGGCCTCAACGACCCCCTTCTCAATGGCTGGGATAAATTCCCTCGGAACCGCACCGCCTATAATCTTGTTGATAAATTCGAAGCCTTTTCCTGGTGGCTGAGGCTCAAGGGTCAACCAGACATGGCCATACTGGCCCCTTCCGCCTGACTGACGGACGAAGCGACCTTCGGACTTGACCATCTTGGTAATGGTCTCTCGGTAGGCGACCTGGGGTCTTCCCACATTGGCCTCCACCTTAAATTCCCTTAAAAGGCGATCAACGATGATTTCAAGGTGGAGTTCGCCCATGCCCGAAATGATGGTCTGACCGGATTCTTCATCGGTCTTCACCTTGAAGGAAGGGTCCTCGAGTGTCAGTTTATAAAGGGCATTTCCCAACTTTTCCACATCCGCTTTAGTTTTTGGCTCAAGCGCAACGGAGATGACAGGTTCCGGAAAGCTCATCGATTCAAGGACGATCGGCTCTTTTTCAGTACAGATCGTATCGCCGGTCGTGGTATATTTAAGGCCTACAGCAGCGAAGATATCGCCGGCAGACGCTTCCTGAATCTCTTCCCTTTTGTTCGCATGCATCTTTAGCAATCGGCCAATGCGCTCCTTCTTCCCCTTAGAGGGATTGTAGACAGAATCGCCCGATCTGATCGAACCGGAATAGATACGGAAGAAGGTGAGCTGTCCGGTATAGGGGTCATTCATAATTTTAAATGCGAGAGCAGAGAGGGGATGTCCATTATTTGCTGAAAAGGATTTTTCAATGCCCTGAAGGTCGGTCCCTTTCACTGGAGGAAGATCGAGTGGAGAAGGAAGATAATCGATAATGGCATCGAGAAGCGGTTGAACCCCCTTATTCTTAAAGGCGGATCCACAGAGCACTGGCACCCCTTTTAACTTCAAAGTGGCTTCCCTGACGGCCTGTTTGATTTCAGATTCAGAGACTTCTCCACCCTCGATAAACTTCTCCATCAGAGAGTCATTCCATTCCGAAAGCTTCTCTATCAGAAATTCTCTCATTATTTTCGCTTCAGGAAGGTAGGAAGGTGGGATGTCAATGGTATCATAACGGGTACCCAGAGAATCGGGATCGAATATTAGAGCCCTCATCGAGATAAGATCAACCACTCCTTGGAAATCTTCCTCTTTTCCAATTGGGATCTGAAGGGGAAGGGGTGTTATCTTTAGCCGATCGATCATCATCTGGAGACATCCATCAAAATCGGCCCCAACCCGATCCATCTTATTGACAAAGGCGATTCTTGGGATCTCATACTTGTCGGCCTGTTTCCATACGGTTTCTGATTGGGGTTCCACCCCTCCAACCGAACAGAAGACGGCAATGGCGCCATCCAATACTCGGAGAGAACGTTCCACTTCGATTGTAAAGTCAACGTGGCCAGGGGTATCGATGATGTTGATCCTGTGATCCTTCCAGAAGCAGGTGGTCGCCGCGGAGGTAATGGTTATTCCTCTCTCCTTCTCCTGCTCCATCCAATCCATGGTTGCAGATCCCTGGTCCACCTCTCCGATCCGATGCGTGACGCCAGTATAGTAGAGGATGCGTTCTGTGGTCGTTGTTTTCCCTGCATCGATGTGAGCCATGATGCCGATATTTCTGGTCTTCTCTTTTAAAACGTTTGACACCTAAAACCTCTTAATGTGTTGAGTCACATGCTTCACATGATTGACATTTCGTTTGCGAAAAGCAGGTTGAGGTTAAGATTGAGATTGAAGGGGGAGATAATAAATCCAGAACCCTTAACTTTGCCTTGACCTAACCCTTCGATCCATTTGGCAGCGTTTGGTGCCACCAAGGAATAATAGAATTACCAGCGGTAGTGGGCAAATGCTTTGTTGGCTTCTGCCATCTTATGGGTATCCTCTTTCTTTTTAACAGAGGCTCCTCGATTGTTGGCTGCATCGATCAATTCAGCAGAAAGCTTCTCTTTCATCGTCTTTTCTGACCGCTGTTTTGCGTAACCGATAATCCATCGAATCGCTAAGGAAGTCTTTCGGTTCGGCCTCACCTCGACTGGAACCTGATACGTGGCGCCACCGACCCTGCGAGGCCTTACCTCAATCATGGGTTTCACGTGATCTAAAGCCTGATTAAAGATTTTAATCGGGTCAGATTGTGTACGCTCTTTGATGAGGTCGAGAGCCCCATAAAAGATCGATTCTGCCACACTCTTTTTTCCCTTACGCATAATCCCGTTAATAAATTTGGCAATCAACACATCTCGATATTTGGGGTCTGGCAGTATCTCTCTCTTTTTTACTTCCCCTTTTCTGGGCATAAATGCTCCTTGTTTGTATCTTCAATAATACTGATCGATTGGTTCTTACTTGGGTTTCTTGGCTCCGTATCTTGAGCGACCCTGTTTCCGATCCTGAACGCCAACGGAATCGAGGGTACCCCGGATGATATGATATCGAACTCCTGGCAGGTCTTTTACCCTTCCACCGCGGATGAGGACGACCGAATGCTCTTGAAGGTTATGCCCAATTCCAGGAATATAGGCAGTGACTTCAATTCCATTGGTCAATCTCACACGGGCGACTTTTCGAAGAGCCGAGTTTGGTTTTTTGGGTGTGGTTGTATAAACCCTTATGCAGACCCCTCTTTTTTGGGGCGATCCTGTAAGTGCAGGAGCAGAGGTCTTACTTTTCACTTTACTTCTTCCAATTCGAACCAATTGATTGACCGTTGGCATTAGCACCCTCTTTTACAAACTAATATTTTCAATAGGTTATAAATGAAATCCCTTACAATCAAATTTAAGATGAAAAAACTTTATAATATTATCTGAAAATAATTCTTTTGTCAATAATTTTTTTGCTGGAGTTTCCTGAGTTTTTTGAGATATATCGCTTTTAATGGGCAATTTTAGTAAAAAATTTTCCCTAAGCCCTTGA
>OGCL01000689.1_pt1 | contig 33730 bp, 36 predicted proteins | sample 1570041 | NCBI WGS metagenome assembly OGCL01 (sample SAMN06266162, study PRJEB24511) | hot springs metagenome | isolation source: Hot spring water | place: South Africa: Limpopo | collected 2015-06-22 | reverse complement strand
CCATGTGTTGTTTTTTGAACAAACCCCACCCGCCATACAGCAAGAGATTATCAATCAACGCGGGGTTCGCAAGCTGTTAACGCTAAGCCTTAACAATCCGTCCTGTAGTGTGGGGAGTAGCTTTTGTCTGAGTGTCACAGCAGAGCATTCCAGTTTTAGCTTAAACCTCGACTCACTTAAACAAAGCGGCGTTAAAATCAGCTCAAAAGTGTTGATTTTGGCGAAGCCATCGTCGCAGCAGGATTAATCGGCATGTCGCTAGTACAACCCGCAAAAATGCCATCACTGCGCTCGATACTCAATCGCACACAGTTTTTGATTTTGCTATCCATTATGCTGATTGGCGGTTCGGCAATTTCGTTTATCTCATTTTATACCTTGGAGCGTTATAGCAGTAAAAACAGCCTGCTGATCGCGGATACGGTACGTCATCGGGTCGATGCGGCCGTTGTCTTTAGAGACATTGATGCCATTCAAGACGCAATTGAGCAGGTCAGTCAAGGTCAGGAAGTTAATAAAATTCAAGTGCTTGATCAGGGTGAGCGGCTCTTGGCAGAGGTGGATCTACGCGCCAATCAGCCTAAACTTTGGTTTGAACATGTGCTGTTTAAAAATGCCCAGCCCACCTCGGTTGCGATCACCCATCAAGACAAAATCATGGGCTGGGTTCGGGTCTATGGCAGTTCAAAATCCATGCTGAGCTTTGCTGCGCAGGTTTTTGCTGCGATGATTGTGACCTTGCTGTTGATTTTATTGTGCATCGCTGTGCTGACCTATCGTGCTTACCATCAAATTATGCTGTCATTTGATCGGGTCAATTACACGGCAAACCTGATTAAGGAGCAGCGTGCATTTAACCTCAGAATGCCACAAGATGTGTTTGACGAATTGAATCAGTTAGGGACAACCTTTAATGCATTACTGGTCGAATTAGATGAATGGCATCATGATATTAGTCACGAAAATAAACGCTTGGCACATCAAGCACGGCATGATGATTTGACGGGTTTGGCCAATCGCGCCTATTTTGAAGAGTACTTAGAGCGGCTGTATGAGCAATCTGATCAACGCGACAAAATAGCGCTGTTTTTTATTGATGGGGATGGTTTTAAAGGGGTAAACGACACCTATGGTCATCAGGCTGGCGATTTGGTGTTAATCGAAATGGCGCGTCGCTTGAGCCAGTATCTGCGTCAGCATGATTTTATGGCGCGGCTGGGTGGCGATGAATTTGCGGTGATTCTGCCGAATATCAGTGCGGTGGAGCATGTGTTGCTGGTGGTGCAAAATGTGCTTAATGCCACGCATGAGCCGATCTATCTGCCAAACGGTCAGTCAATTTATTTTAGCTTCAGTGTGGGTGTGGCGATGTCTACCGATGCCAGTACACCACAACAGTTGATTCACCATGCCGATCAAGCGATGTATACTGCGAAGGCTTCGCCAGAGCAGCGTTATTTTTTATACCAGCAGCTACCACAAAGCTCACCGATTGTAGAGACGAAATATGGCTATTAACCTTTGGAATGGATTACGAGTTGTGTTGTTGAGTGCCAGTTTGGTGGCATGTCAGTCGGTACCTGTCTTGGAGGGTGGACTGAATCCTGCACAAGTTGCTGTGGTTAAACAAGAGGGGTTTACGTTAGGTTCAGAAGGCTGGTTGCTGGATTTGCCGGATCGGATTTTGTTTCAGGTCAATCAATATGATATTGCTGAGGACAAGCAACCACCGCTGATTGGCTTGGCGCAGCGTTTACGGGCGGTCGATATCCAGCGTCTGCGGGTACAAGGCCATACCGACAGTACAGGCTCAGTCGAATACAATGAAACGCTGTCAAAAAACCGCGCCCAAGCTGTCAGTGATGTGTTGCAAAAGGGTGGTTTTGAGGCACAGCGTCTCATGGTCGAAGGGTATGGCGCCTATCGTCCGATTGCCAGCAATGACACTGAAGAAGGCCGTGCCAGCAATCGACGGGTCGCTGTGGTGATCGTGCCGTAACGGCGTCACGCGATTGAGTTTACGATTTGCTGTCGATGGGCTATACAAAGCGCATCGACAGATCAATCGCTTGAACATCTTTGGTGAGTGTACCCATCGACACATAATCCACGCCAGTTTCGGCCACTGCACGTAGGGTTTGATCGGTAATATTGCCGGAGGCTTCAAGCTTGCAGCGGCCAGCAACGTGTTCGACGGCGCGCCGCATGTCGTCTAGGCTAAAGTTATCTAACATTACGATATCTGCACCAGCGTACAGTGCTTGCTCAAGCTCCTCAAAATTTTCGACCTCGACTTCGACGGGTTTGTTGGGTGCGATTTGATGTGCAGTTGCAATGGCTTGTGCAATACCACCACAGGCAGCAATATGGTTTTCTTTGATCAAAAATGCGTCGTATAGACCAATCCGATGGTTCTTACCACCGCCGACGGTCACGGCGTATTTTTGTGCAATACGTAAGCCAGGGATGGTCTTGCGGGTGTCGAGAATTTGGGTACTTAAACCATCCACAATCGCGACGTAATGTGCGACTTTGGTCGCCACTGCAGACAAGGTTTGTAAGAAATTCAGGGCTGCTCTTTCGCCGGTGAGTAAGCTGCGTGCCGAACCAGACAGCTGTAAAAAGGGCTGATTGGCGGCCAATCGACTGCCTTCTTCAGCAAGCCAAGTCAGTGTGACTTGCGGGTCAAGCTGTGCAAACAACCGATCCACCCATGGTCGACCGGCCAAAACCATGCTTTCGCGTGTCAACACGCGTGCGATGGCGTGTTGATCCGCTGGAATGAGGCTCGCAGTGATGTCTTGCGCACCGACATCTTCCGCCAGCGCAACGGTGATATTGTCTTGAATTGCCGAGAGAAGTTGTTCTCTTGAGATCATGGAAAGCCGCCGTTGCCAATAAAGAGTGTAAGGATTTTGCAAAAAAAGCCAATGGAATGCGGCATAGTACACATTCTGTGTTGTGCCAAGCATTAGAACACAGTATATATTAGACTATAGGAACCGATAATACCGTGCATGATGCCATGATGAGCCAGACCAAGCCTGTGCCGCCCCAAGCAACATTGTTGCGTTTTAGCGATGCTCTGCGTCAAGGGTTGAGCGATTTTTTTGTCCCGACTTTTTTAAAGTTTCTGGACGATCTGCCGAGCAACGTGATGTTGCTGTGTCAGAACGTGCCGGATAACGAGCAGCAGCCTTATCTCGATATTATTCTGGAGCTGCGGCGTCATCGTACCCAGATTGAGCCACGCATTGCAGGGGTGCTAGAGGCGCAATTGCACCGGTTTAACCAGTTAGCACTCAAAAAAGATGCCAAAGCGGCTGACTTGAGCTTTCAGGAGATTTCGCTGGTCGATAGCAGTGAGATGGAAGTCAGTGTGTCATTAGACACGGCGGGTAGCCGTTTATCGGCTGCGCTAGAGCCCATATTGGGTGAGTCGTTTAGCCGCTTACAGTTGCTGGCAAGCGGTCTCACCGAACAAAGCCAACTGCCATATCACGGTCGCGCCCTCTTGCAAGCGATGCTTGAGTGCCTGTCGGTGATCATGCTCAGTGCCGTGCAGAAAGTTGCACTGGTGCGTTTATTTAGCAAAGAGCTGGCACTGGCCAAGCTGACCCCGTTGATTCAAGACGCGCTGTATCAAGCCCAAGTTCCTGAGATTGATAAAACCATTCGTAGCAGTGACGGTGGCGGCAAAAAAGCCGAGGTTAAGCCTGATCTGGCTGATGTGCTGCGCGATATTCGAGACCAAGGTCGTGCTGGTGTCGGTGGTACGGGGGCAGTGGCAGCCAACGGCACGCTAGAGTCCGTGGTGGATGAGCAAGGCGTGGCGGTGTTGCAGCGTGCGCCGGGCGGTGGTCTGGTGGTTGAACCAGAAGCCTTAATGCGGCAGGCCGAGCGTTTTTCACAAATCAGCCCGAGTGTGGCAGCCGCACCGATTTCGCCCGTCGCAACCAATCCGATGGCGGTCGAAGAGGTGGTGGCAACCAATACCTTGATGGCCTTACTGACGCGCCTACAAGACATCCAGCCGCGCACCCACGTCGATACTGATCCAACTGCGCCGAGTGTGACTGAGGTGCGTGATAGTATCCGGCAACAACTGCACAGTGATGATGAGCGGGTCGAACGAATTGGCAAGCAAGACACCGATGTCATTAATCTGGTGTCGATGATGTTTGATTTCATCCTTGATGATGATGACCTACCGACCGCGATGAAAGCCTTGCTGGGTCGGCTACAGATTCCGATGCTAAAAGTCGCGATTTTAGATGCAAACTTCTTCCGTACCGAAGATCATCCGGCGCGTCGCTTGCTCAATAGCCTTGCCAAAGCGGGCGTAGGTTGGGACGAGCAAGCCAAAAGCAGTGATGTGATGTACAAAAAGCTTGAGGAGACGGTGTTTACCATCCTGAATGATTTTGAGGATGACATTGGTCTGTTTGATCGTCTGCTGGAAGATTTTGAGGCGTTCTATAGCGAGCAGCAAACGCGAGTCTCAGCGGTCGATGAGCGTACCCGCGAGGCGGAGGAAAACCGCGCCCGTGCAGACATGGCACGCACCATCGTGCAGCAGGCACTCAATCGCCGCTTGAACGGGCGCAAGCTGCCGTTTGCCGTGATTCGGGTGTTACAGGAAGGCTGGCGGCATGTGTTGTATTTGGGCTGCTTAAAAGAAGGCACTGAGTCAGAATCATGGCGGCAAGCCGTCAAGGTGGTTGATGCGCTGATTTGGTCAGTGATGCCGCCCAAGGGCGACGCACAATGGGTCGAACGGCTGAAAAGTGTGTCACCGAAGCTGATGAATAGCCTGCGTAAAGGCTTGGTGTCGGTGCATTTCGACACCTTGCAGATGGAAACTTTACTGCGCGAAATCAGTACTGTGCATAAAGAAATTATTGACGGTTTTGAGACAGCAATGGTCGAAATCCTTGACCAAGAGTCGGCCAGCGCCAATCCTGATTTTGATGGTACGCCGGTTGATCAAGCGTTGCGTGCGACCAATCCCAACTTAAAAGCCGTGGTCTTGCCCAAGGCTGACACCAATCCGGTGTACGAGGGTGAAACGCTACCTGCCAGTGATCGCCATGTGATCGCAGTCAAACAGATGACGATTGGTTCTTGGGTCGAGTTTATACACAGCGATCGGCGTGACCGGCATAAGCTGGTTGCACGGATTCGCACCACCGAGCGGCTGATTTTTGCTAACCGACGTGGCATCAAGGTGGCCGAAATGTCACAGATGCAGCTTGCGGTCGAGTTTAGTCAGGGTCGGGCGCGGATTGTTGAAGAAAAGCCACAGATCATCGACCGTGCTTTGCAGTCGGTGGTGGGCGGTTTGCGGCAGCTTAGTGCCTGAGCGTGATGTATCGCCGTGATGTCTGATCTCAGCTTGCACGCCGGATGGTTGGCGATGGCGCGTCATGTGCCATCGCCCAACTACAATCAACGTCCAGCAAACACGCCCGTCCGCTTGATTGTGATTCATAATATCAGCTTACCGCCTGCTCAGTTTGGCGGCGGTTATATTGAGCAGTTTTTTCAAAACCAACTTGATCCGAGCATCCATCCGTATTTTGAAGAAATCAAAGACCTACAGGTATCGGCACACCTCTTAATTACCCGTTTGGGTGAAGTGATTCAGTTTGTCTCATTCGATGATCGGGCATGGCATGCCGGACGTTCGTGTTATCAAGGCGTCGAGAACTGTAATGATTTTTCGATTGGCATTGAGCTAGAAGGCACCGACGATCAGCCATTTACCGAAGCACAGTATCAAGTATTAATGCCAATATTGACCGCCATTCATCAAGTTTATCCAGCCACAGTCGGGCATATCACTGGCCATAGTGATATTGCACCCAATCGCAAGACCGACCCCGGTGCGTGCTTTGATTGGTCGAGGCTTCATCATTTTATTGCTAAATAAAAAAACGCCCCAATCACAGGAACCATCACGGTGGATTGAGGCGGCTTAGACAGTCCCACGCGGTCTAAAAACTACTAAAAAATCCCCCTTTTTTGCAAAAGAGGGGTGGAGCGTACTTTGTATAACTTACCAATGCTCACCAGGGAAGGCATGTGCAAACAAGCGTTGGGCGACGGTGGCTTTTTGCGCTTGGTTTGGATTGGCACCATCGGTCTGGCCGGTCGCTGCGGTGGAGCTTGGGAACAGACGATAACCGACTGACAGGATGTAGTCGTTGACTTTCGGGGCAAGTGCATAGCTGATCGAGGCAAACGTCCCCAGCTTGGTCGCAATGCTTTTTGGTCGCTTGATAATCGCTTGTGCAACCAGATTACCAGCCTGCTCAGGTGATAGGGTCGGCACATACTTGTAGATCTTGGTCGGTGCAATCATCGGGGTACGCACCAACGGCATATAGATCGAGGTGAAGTGTATCTTGTGGGCGCGGACTTCAGCCGACATACAACGGCTAAACGCATCCAGCGCGGCTTTACTGGCAACATAAGCTGAGAAGCGTGCAGCATTGGCAAGTACACCAATCGAGCTGATGTTAATAATATGGCCGCTTTCGCGTTCAATCATGTTCGGCAGTAAGCGCAGAATCAGGCGTACTGCACCAAAGTAGTTGAGCTGCATGGTGCGCTCAAAATCATGGAAACGATCGGTAGACTCGGCCACTGCACGACGAATCGAACGACCGGCGTTGTTAATCAAAATATCAATTTGACCTTCACGCGCCAAAATGTCTTGGGCGCATTGATCAATCGCATCCATATCGTTCAGATCACACGGATACACCGCCGCTTCACCGCCAGCGGCGACGATTTCGCGTTGCACTTCTTCGAGTTTTTCACGGGTACGTGCCACCAGAATCACCCGTGCGCCTGCGCGGCCGAGTTGCTTGGCAACGGTTTCGCCGATCCCACTGGATGCACCAGTGACTACTGCGGTTTTGCCTTTGATTTTTTGGCCGAGTAACGCGTCGATTTTGTTGTTCATCACACACTCCAGTAACGATGATTAAGACGATGACAGCCTGTCGATTCACGCCAATGACGTCGTATTTCAGGCCGTTTTTTTGCGCGGCATTTGCAAGATGATTGCAAGATCATTGCGCTGCATTTGATGTGTTTAAATTAACAGCAGTGGATTATAGTCGTCTATACCGTTTGTCGGCTTCGAGCATTTATTCTAAATTAATAAAATTATATTAAACAGTTATTTGCTTTATTTTTGATTTATTTTGAAATAAATTAGACGATTATTTTTTGAATAATTTTTATTTAGAGTAATTGCTTTATTTTATTTAGAGTAATCACTTTAGAAGTATTCTTTAAAATATAAAAATTAGGACTTTTACTCTATTTTTTGAGATGGCAGCTTGCCCTTGGGTTGCCAAAGATCAGCCATGCCTGTTCCTTGGAACGCCGATTCCAAGATACACTGCCGCTCCCGTTCAATTGCCTGCGAGTCAGCCATGTGGCGTTCCACCTTTATTGTCAGTGCCATGACCATGTTGTCGCGGATTTTGGGCTTGGTGCGCGATATGGTACTGCTCAACGTGTTCGGTGCAGGCGGGCTGATGGACTCGTTTTTGGTCGCGTTTAAGATCCCGAATTTTTTTCGGCGTTTGTTTGCCGAAGGTGCGTTTTCACAGGCGTTTATTCCAGTACTGACCGAGTATAAGACTCAGCGGGCGCATGCTGAGGTGCAGGTGCTGATCAGTCGGGTGTCAGGTGCGCTGCTGGTGATTTTGTCGGTGCTGACCGTGTTTGCGATGGTGGCTGCGCCGCTGGTGATTGGGTTGTTTGCGCCCGGCTTTATCGGTAATCCTGAGCAGTTTGCGCTGTCGGTGGAGCTGCTACGGCTGACCTTTCCGTATTTGCTGCTGATGTCGATGACGGCATTTGCCAGTAGTATTTTGAACAGTTACGGTTCGTTTGCCACGGCGGCGTTTGCGCCGGTGTTGCTGAATGTCACGATGATTGCGGCGGCGTGGTGGTTTGCGCCGTATTTTGACCCGTCGATTGTGGTGTTGGGTTGGGCGGTAATCATCGCGGGGGTGTTGCAACTGGCGATTCAGATTCCAGAGCTATGGAAAAAGAAGCTGCTGATGCCACCGAAAGTGGACTTTAAACACGAAGGGGTGCGACGGATTTTAACGCTGATGCTCCCTGCGCTGTTTGGGGTGTCAGTGGTGCAGATCAATCTGCTGCTGAATACGGTGTGGGCATCGTTTATGCAGGTTGGTTCGGTGACGTGGCTGTACACGGCTGAGCGGCTGACCGAGTTGCCGTTGGGCTTGATTGGGATTGCGATTGCGACGGTGATTTTGCCCGCGTTGTCGGCCAAGCAGGCCGAGGCCAACCAAGAAAAATTCCGTGCGCTGATTGATTGGGCGGCCAAAGTCATTGTGTTGGTCGGTGTTCCAGCCAGTATTGCGATGTATATGTTGGCCGAGCCAATCATGCAGGCGTTATTTCAGCGTGGTGAGTTTGGCGCGGATGATGTGCGGATGTCGGCGTTTGCGTTGCAGGCGATGTCGGCCAGTATTTTGACCTTTATGTTGATTAAGATTTTTGCGCCAGCGTTTTATGCACGGCAAGATACCAAGACTCCGGTGAAGATCGGTCTGATCGCGGTCGGGGTGAATATCGTGTCGAACGTTTTGCTGATTGGTTTATTTAAGTGGATGGGTTGGGCGGCGGAGCATGTGGCGTTGGCGTTGTCGTCGACCTTGGCGGCGTTTGTGAATGCGGGCATGTTGTATTGGCAGTTGCATCGGCAGGGGATTTATCGGTTTGGGGCGCATTGGCGGCGTTTGGCGCTGTGTTATGGCGTGGCGAATGCTGCGATGGTGGCGGCGTTGTGGGGTGGGTTGCAGTGGTATTCGGCGGCTGAGGATCAGTGGTTGCGGCTGGTGGGGTTGCTGTTGTTGTGTGCGTGGGGTGGGGCTGTGTATGCTGGGGCGTTGCTGGCGACGGGGTTTCGGCCAAGAGAGTTACGGCATCGTTAATCGTTAAATAAGGGGATGATGATGAAAAAGTTAGGTGTGGTGGTGCTGTTGTGGTCGGTGTTGCAAAGTGGGGCATGGGCAACGGAAAAACCACCTTATACTGTCGATGCTGCCGTTGTCGAAGCTGCTGTTAAAGCTGCTATTTTGGGGTCTACTGCTAATCTTGAAGCCGCTGCGGCTGTTGCCAATGCCGAAATCGCTGCTTATCGACAATTGGCTGATCAAGGTGATGCAGATGCTCAATTTAATCTTGGAGTCATATACGAAAACGGTCAGGGTATTGCTAAAAATTATGTCGAGGCTGTCAAATGGTATAGGCTAGCCGCTGACCAAGGTAATTCCAGCGCACAGTTTAATCTTGGTGCAATGTACGCCAGTGGCAAAGGTGTGCAAGAAAGCGACACTGAAGCAGTAAAATGGTTTCAGTTGGCTGCGGATCAGGGAAGTGGGATATCACAACACAATCTTGCGATAATGTACGAAAGTGGCAGAGGCGTACCGAAAAGCTATACTGAGGCTGTGAAATGGTATCGGTTGGCCGCTGATCAAGGTTACGCATTGGCACAAAATAACCTTGGTGTACTTTATCAGAGTGGTAACGGTGTGCCGCAAAGTGATGTTGACGCAATGAAGTGGTTTCAATTGGCGGTTGACCAAAAAAATCCAGATGCACAATATAATCTTGGCTGGATGTGGCTCAAAGGGCACGGGGTTGTACAAGATAACGATAAAGCAATGGCGTTATTTCGGCTGTCTGCCAATCAAGGGGATGCGCTTGCAAGATTCGCACTTGGTGCTATGTTTGCCAATGCTCAGGGTACAGTCGAAAACAAGATAGTAGCTTTTGCACTATATAATATCTCCACAGAAGTGATGCAGGCTCCTGATTCACGTGACATGCTCATGGCTTTGTACAAGCTCGGGCAAGAACTCACTCCCGCGCAGCGACGCATAGCTGAAACCATTTCGTTAGAGCTTCGGCGATCTAATAGTTTTTTTCGCCCTAACGATTTCTTAATCACGCTAGACGAAGCCGTCCAACAAACGACTGGAAAATAATATAAAAAATCAGGCGGCTACTCATCCGCCGCCTGATTCTGCGCAGCTTCAGCCGCTTCCCGCTGCTGAATCAACCACTCCTGCATCTCCTCATTCTGCACGCGGTCATAAATCAGCTCAACCGGCAAACTCAGCCCAATCGACTCCAATTCCAGTATCTCGCCCAAATAATACCGCTCCGGCAACCAACCTGCCCGCCGCCGACTCACCTCGATTTTGACAAAATCCTGCTCAATCAACACATACTCTTGTAGCGTAGTGATCTGCGTATAAGCGGCGCGTTTGACCGTCTCATCCATGCGGCGTGTGGACTTAGAAATCACCTCAACCAACAGCACCGGCGTCGCAGTAAACGTACTGTCATCCGGCAAATCCGAACAATCCACCACCACATCAGGATAAAAATAATTGCGCCCGACCTGCACCTTCATGTCCGACGCATACGGCTGACACGTCTGGCCTTCCAAGTGATTGCCAATTCTACGAAACATATTGCCAGACAAGCGATTATGCGCCGCCTTTGCGCCCGCCATCGCATACACCTCACCGTCTATATATTCACGTTTGACGGGAGAGTACGGCTCAGAGATCAGATAATCCTGTTCGCTCATCTGCTGAGTTAAATAGTTGCGTGCGGCTGGACTCATACAAACCCCTTAAACAGGCAAAAGCGTCAGGCATTCAGATTAACACAAATGGCATGTCGCTGGTTTTTTAGTCAGATCGGTCGATGGCTCAAGCCTTCTTAAACGTCTGCAACGAGCGCAAAAACAAGCCCAATCCGCCCATCGACAACACCAAAATCACAATTAAATCAAACGCACTCATGCCACGGAAACCAAAGCGTAAACTGGCAATCACCCCAAAAATTAACGCCACCAACGCCCCGCCAGCCAGTAACCAGCCCAGCCAGTTGCGTGCATTATAAAAAATAATTCCGATCCCAAAAATAAATGGAATCATGACCATGCCCGTGGTCACGCCCCACGCATTGCCCGCGCCAAAACTAAACAACCGTGCGGTTAAACCAAAACTAGAGCTGACATGAATCGAATTGAGCAACAAATAAAACCCAGCAATCATCATGATGATGCCGATAAAAAACTGCCCAACGCCGCCGTCCGTACCACCTGCACCTTTCAACATATTGACTCCTCAGCAGATCAGCTAGTGTGCGGTTTTGCCGCGTAACATCTGAAATAACATCAACAGGCCAACCACCAAGCCACCCGCCAACAAACCGATTAGACCATTTAAGCTCGCACCGGTCATACTTGAAAACATACCCGTCAAATGCGACAGATCTTCCACGCCATGATGCAGTGCTGGCACACCATGCACCAAGATCCCACCACCGACCAAAAACATCGCAATCGTGCCCGCGACTGACAAAAATTTCATCAGCTTCGGTGCAGCGGCCAGCAGCAGGCGGCCAGTGGTTTTGGCGGCATTACTGGTTTTTTGCAGGAGATGTAGGCCGAGATCGTCGATTTTGACAATCCCCGCGACCAGACCATACACACCGACCGTCATCGCCACCGAGATAATTACCAGCACCAAGGTTTGATTCAGCAAGGTTGCACCAGCTGCCGAACCGAGCGCAATCACGATGATTTCTGCTGACAGGATAAAATCGGTACGCACGGCGCCTTTGATTTTTTCCTTTTCAAACGCCACCATATCGACATTGGCATCGGCCAGCGCCTCGACCCGTGCCGCGTGATCGTCCGCTTCGTCGGCGTGTAGGTACTTATGTACCAGTTTTTCTGCGCCTTCAAAGCACAAAAACAGCCCGCCGAGCATCAGCAGCGGCGTGATCAGCCACGGTAAAAAGAAGCTAATCAACAAGGCCGATGGCACGAGGATCAGTTTATTAATCGCTGAGCCTTTGGCAACTGCGAGTACGACTGGAATTTCGCGATCCGCCTGTACACCAGCGACTTGTTGGGCATTTAACGCAAGATCGTCGCCAAGTACGCCCGCAGTTTTTTTGGCGGCGACTTTGGTCATGACGGAAACATCATCCAAAATCGTTGCGATATCATCGATCAGAGTCAGTAAGCTTGTGCCAGCCATGATTTTTTCCTACGTGGTGATTGGATGCAGTATCGGCAAAAACAAGATTGGATGGTAAATTGATCTTGGAGAGTTTATCTGATATTCCGCTGATTCTAAAACATATAGCCGATCTTCCACTTTTTCGCCTGCGGCTGGCCTCACTTTTGACAGGCCAAAAGTAAGCAAAAGCCGCTCTCACTTGGAAAACTCGCCATCCATGGCTCAAACAATTCCAAGTGAACTTCCCTGAGAAGCCACTATCTTTATAACTCTATTGAACTTAATTGCTTATGACTTGCTTCGGTTTATTTAAAAACCCCAATCTTCTGTCCCATTTTGACCGGATCTGCTTCGCCTAGGCTGCTGACCCATGCCGACAGTTCTGGCGGTAGTAAGATAATCGCGGTAGAGCCGAGATAAAAACGCCCAAGCTCTGCGCCTTTTTCTAGGTACAGATCATGGCTGCGGCGTTCGACTTGGCCGGACGGGGTGATTTTGCCGGTCGCAACCGTTTCGATGCCTGCCACGATCATCGCGCCGACCAGCACCACCGCCATGCGTTCGGTTTTGCCGTTCACATCAATATCAAACAAGCACACCATGCGTTCATTGCGGGCAAACAAGCCATCGACGTGGGCAGCGGTCGTGCCATTAACCGAAAACAACTCACCAGGGATATACAGCGTTTCGGTCAAGCGACCGGCAAACGGCATATGCACCCGATGATAATCACGCGGTGACAGATAGATCGTGGCAAATTGACCGCCCAAAAACGGCTGTGCTAATACCCGATCACCGACCAACTCGACTGCCGAAAAATGCTGACCTTTGGCCTGAAATACCGCATCACCCTCGATCTGACCGATCTGTGACACTGCACCATCGGCAGGCGACACGATGTTCATCGGCTCAGCATCAATCGGGCGCACACTTGACTTGATCGGACGGGTAAAAAACGCATTAAAGCTAGGGTAGGCGTTGAGGTTTTCGTCCTGCGCCAGACTCATATCAATTTGATACTGCTTGGCAAAACCACGAATAAATACTTGCTTAATCAGTGGGTTTTCGCTGGCAGCAAGCTGGCCGACCACGCGGCTGAGTTGTTGTTGCGGCAGCAAATGCTGGGCGCGAATAAAACCTGTTGTTTTTAGGTGTTTGATCAGACGATGGTTCAGGATGCTCAAGTGGGTTCTCCAGTATGGATCGGGCTGTCACGGCGGTTGCCCCAATCGCTCCAGCCGCCTGCATAGGCTTGAATCGGCAGGCCTAATAGCTTGCCGACGACGTAGGTCAGGCTAGAGCGATGGTGGCTTTGGCAATAGGTGACGATGGGGCGATCAGTAGATGCAGCGTTTAGGATACCGCATTCGATCAGCTCTTGCCGAATTTGATCGAGTGGGCGCAACCGTAGCGCGTTGCTACGATCCATCGCCCGCGTCCATTCGTAATGCTTGGCCGTGGGAATATGTCCGCCACGCCGTGCGGCCAGTCGTTCGCCAGTATATTCTTCGAGGCTGCGGCAATCCCACAGATGGTATAGACCTTGCTCAAGCCCTGCTTGCAGTTGTTCCGCGCTGACTTCGGGCTGTGGGTCGAGTGACCATGTGCTAGGCGGGCAGGGCAGCGCGTCACTCACACCTTCTTCAGTCGGTAAGCCATCGGCCAACCACGCATGAATGCCGCCATCCAGCAGGGATACCTTGTCATGTCCCAGTCGATGTAGTGTCCAAATCAACCGACTTGCCCAGCCACCGCCTTCGTCATCATAGACAATCACATGATGTTGTGGGGTGATTCCAAGCTCGGCCATCAGTGCGGTCAAAATATCCAGATCAGGCAGTCCTGCCGCGACGGGTTCAACGCCACGCATCAGACGACGGCCATTCAGCCAAACCGCGCCGCGTAGATGCACTTGCTGAAACACCGACTCTCGGCTGAGGTCGATGATGCACAGATTCGGTTGATCGAGGTGCGGCAGCAGGTCAAGCGGGGCAATCAGCAGGGGAAAAGTTGCCATCATTCAGTCACGGCACAGTCAGTCATGCCGCAACTGTACAAGATCAGGTGAGGTCGGGCTAGGGTTTCGGCTCGGTTGTTTGCCGTAGCTGCATCGCGAGATGGCTAATCTGTTCAATCGACTGCGTTGACCAGAGTAGGCGTTGCCATTGCGTATAATCAAAAGGCTCACGCAGCATCAGGCTAATAAAGCGCTCGGCCTGCACTTCACCCAACGCACCAATCAGTACCTCTACGCCTTTGAGTTTGATTTCAGTGTCGGTCATCATGGTTCTATCACCTGAATAAAATCGACTGGATTGACTGCGGACAGCAAGTTAAGCGTCGCTAACCGCTTGAGCAGTTTATCATCGGTTGAAAGAAAATAGTCTGCCTGCCCCGCAATTGCACAAGCAACATGTAACGCATCTTTTGCTTTGATACCAAACTGAGTCACATGCTGAGCCATGTTGAGAATTTGATCAGTTTGCTCAATGTCCTGTGAGGACAGTTGTCGCCATTTTTTAATGGCTTGTTTACGCTCTTGAAATGGATTTTGAGCATTCTCAAAGTCCAAAATGTATGACCAAACAAGTTCCAATTGCCCTTGCTTAATCTGCTGTTGAATGTACAGTTTGGCCTCTGTTTCGATTCGTACACGAAGCGAGGTCTGATCGTCAAAAGGTCGATTAAACATGCAGTTGTCAAGATAAACCCTTAGCATCTTCTGCAGCACTCTCACGCTATATTCTATGTTATGCGACACTAACACGCTTGTGAGTAACAACAAATAGGATTTTTGCATGCGCGCTTTAATTCAACGGGTTCAATCCGCCCAAGTGGTGGTCAACCAGCAAAGTGTCGGCCAGATTGATGCGGGTTTATTGGTGTTGGTCGGTTTGGGTAAAGGCGATACTGAAGCACAGGCAGATAAGCTACTGGATAAATTGCTGGCCTATCGGGTGTTTAGCGATGAAGCAGGCAAAATGAACCTGAGCCTCACGCAAATTGGCGGCGGACTGCTGCTGGTCTCACAATTTACCTTGATGGCACTGACCAACAAGGGCTTACGGCCAGATTTTGCGCCTGCGATGCTACCTGCTGAGGCGAAGGCATTATTTGAATTATTGGTTGAAAAAGCCCAAGCACGCCATCCGATCGTACAAACAGGAGTTTTTGGGGCGGATATGCAGGTCAGTCTGGTCAATAATGGTCCCGTCACGTTTATGCTAGAGGTTTAAATTCATCTAGAGTCGGATAAGCAAAATGATCCTCCAGTCGAGGCAGTTCAGATGTTTGTGTTTTATCACCTGTGTTATGCCTGCGGCTGGCCTCACTTTTGACAGGCCAAAAGTAAGCAAAAGCCCCTATGCTTGGAAAACTCGCCATCCATGGCTCAGACAGTTCCAAGCACCTCGTCCCTGTTCTACTTGCACTTACCAACTGGCGAAAACATGCTCTGGATTCCGTTCACTCTGTTGGCTGCGTTTATGCAGTCATGGCGTAATGCCTTTCAAAAACAGCTCAGTACCTCAGTCGATGCCTATGGCGTGACCTTGGCGCGGTTTATCTGTGCCAGTCCGTTGGCGGCGTTGTATCTGTTTTGGCTATATCAACACAGCAGCAGTCAGGGTGAGACGGTCGCCGCGGTCGAATTTACTGGATTGTTTTGGCTGTATATCGGGGTTGCATCGCTGAGTCAGATTTTGGCGACGGTGCTGATGGTTCGTCTATTTCAACAAAAAAACTATGCCATCGGGGTCGGGCTTGCCAAAAGTGAGGCGGTGTTGGCGGCGTTGATCGGCACGGCGTTGCTGTCGGATCAGCTTAGTCTGTTGGGTTGGCTTGGTGTGTTGATCGGTGGGATAGCGGTGTTTTTGCTGAGTGGTGCGAAGGACATTCGCTCGCTGTCGTGGCCGATTTTATGGGCGGGGCTGGGCAGTGGTTTGGCGTTTGCGATCACGTCGCTCTTGGTGCGAGAGGCCAGTCTTGAGCTGACTGCACTGCCGTTTTTGCTGCGGGCTGGCTGGGTGTTGTTGTGTGTGATTGGTTTGCAGACGGCCATCATGTTGCTGTGGTTGGGGCTGACGCGTCGGGCAACCTTGCGGGCGCTTTGGCAACGTAAGGGTTTAACCGCTGCGGTCAGTGTGGCGAGTTTTTTGGGTTCGCTGGGTTGGTTTACCGCGATGAGCTTGGAGTCTGTGGCGATTGTCAAAACGCTCGGTCAGGTTGAGGTGTTGTTTACCTTGATGATTTCGGCATGGTTTTTTAAGGAAAAACTCCAGCGTACTGACCATTTGGGCTTGCTACTGGTGGTGGTTGGGGCGGTGCTGGTCATTTGGGCGTGAGTGACAAAGTGGTATGATATGGTATGATATACATTGTTAATCAAATCTACTCTGAGGTGTCACATGGCTGCCAATGCGCTGGTCACCACTCGTATCAACGAGTCAGTTAAACAAGAAGCCGCTGAGGTACTCGCCAGTATGGGCTTAACGGTATCGGATGCTGTGCGCTTGCTGCTGACCAAAGTCGCCAAGGAAAAAGCTCTGCCGTTTGAGATTTGGCAACCGAATGCCGAAACCGTTGCAGCGATGCAAGCGGCTCGCGCCGGACAGCTTGAGGTGGTGACGTTGGATCAGTTGCAGGCTGTGCTGAATGCGGACGATTAAACAGACCCGACAGTTTAAAAAAGATCTCAAACGTGAAGCTAAAGGCCAATACCGGCATGTGTTACAGGCGGAGTTTGTGGCCGTGCTGGAGATGCTGGGGCAAGATCAGGCATTACCCGTGAAATACCGCGATCATGCGCTAACAGGCCAATGGCAGGATTTCCGAGATTGCCATATCAAGCCTGATTTGGTGCTGATCTATCAAAAAACCGATCAGGATGAGTTGCTGATTTTAAGTCTAGTACGTTTGGGTAGCCACAGCGAGTTAGACTTGGGTTAACTCAGCCTTCCACAATCACATAATATTTTTGCACTGCTTCGACCACTTCAAACACGCCGACAAAGCTCGGTGGAATAATCCCCGCATCGCCTGCGCGGATTTCCACCATTTGCCCGTCTGCATCGTGCAGGCGGACGATGCCTTGAATCACTTGAAAAAACTCTTGTTTATTATCTGCAAATTCAATCCGCCATGCACCGACCTCACAGTGCCAAATGCCGCAACTCATATTGGGGTGTTCGTACAGGCTGTGCGTGGTGCGCTGTGGGTTGCCACTGATCAGGCGTTCGGGGCGAGGGTAGTCGATGCTGGCAGTGCAGGATTGCAGGCCGTGACCTGCGAGGTGGATTTGGGGCATGTGGGTGACTCGGTGGAAAATTTGGTCAAGCAAAGAACACAGTAAAAAATTTACCAAAGAGATGCTCTCAAACCTACTTAATGCTCTCAATAGGCCTGAGAGGCCGAGGGTTGGCAGGGCTGTACAGTTATTAGCGAGAAGACAATCCGATAGATACACCGCTGTTGGCAGTATCAATATCAATCAGCAACGATGCGTTGTTAAAGTGGCGTTGTAAGCCAATATTAAAATTCAGTTTGCCAGTTTCGTCAGTATATGAATTGCCGCATATGCTGGGATTGCATTCTGAATAAGCACCTACACCTAACAAAATATTGGTACGATCTACGCTCTCTAGTGTTCTGATTGTGCCAAAATTGATGGTGCTTGAGTCGCTGAAAAATTTAGAGGATAAATACAACGGAACTTGCTTGCCAATGTATGCTGCTCCTGCTCCAAACTCTTCGTACTCACCATCGTAAGCTAATAAAATTGGCTGATTGAATCCGTAAAAGCCCGAGACCAGTGCCAATCCACCTGCAATGATTTTTGCTGCCTCGTTAAAAGATAAGCCAGATTTGTCTCCTGAATTTGAGCCTGACCCCGAGCTTGAGCCGCCATGACAGTGGTATGGCTGAGTTCCTGCGTGACATCCATTTGCGTCCGTGCCTCCGCTGTGCGCGAATGCAGTGCTCATCGTACAGAGTGCCACCAGTGGAGTCGCTAATTGGTTGAATAGTGTTTTCACGGTAAGAATCTCCAAACGCAAAATTTTATGGGTATATTGCCGAACAATGATTTTTGATGAAACATGTTGGGTGGTTTATTGTATGTGAATCAACTGGTTTTTTGAGAAAATCCTGATGAAATAACCCCGCCATCACGTCAACCAGCCGCCCCACATGCTCGGCGGTATGCGCCGCGCTCAGCGTCACCCGTAAGCGCGATGTCCCCTGTGGAACAGTCGGCGGACGGATCGCCACTGCCAAAATCCCCTGATCGGCCAAACGCTGCGACAACGCTAAGGTCTGTGCAGCATCCCCCACAATAATCGGCTGAATCGCGGTCTGACTTTCGATCAACTGCCAACCTTGCGCCTGTAAACCCTCGCGTAACTGAGCAATATTGGCCTGTAGCTGTTGCCTGCGTTCGGGTTCACACTCAATCACATCCAACGCCGCCAAGGTCGCCGCTGCCAGTAAGGGCGGGGTTGCGGTGGTAAAACAAAACGTGCGCGCTCGACTGGTCAAATATGCAATTAAATCATCTGAACCGGCTACAAACGCGCCAAACGTGCCAACCGCTTTGCCCAGCGTCGCCATATATACATCGACTGGCGGCAGTGCCTGCGACCGCAGTCCAAAACCATGCGCATCATCAATCATTAAGGCGGCTTGATAGCGTTCAGCCAAATCAATCAACTCGGTGAGTGGCGCTTCTGTGCCATCCATACTAAACACTTGATCGGTCACGATCAGCTTGCGCGGTGCGTCATCCGTCTTGAGCCAGTGTTCTAACATCACCAGATCACGATGCGCATAACGCCGCATTTTTGCACCAGATAAACGCCCACCATCCAGCAACGATGCATGGTTTAGACGGTCTTGATACATGATGTCTTTAGCGGAGAGGAGCGCATCCATCACGCCGAGATTAGCCATATAGCCGGTCGAAAATAACAGCGCACACGGGTAGCCCGTCAGGCTGGCCAAGCGTTGTTCAAGCTGATCATGCAAGCTGGTATGTCCGGTGATCAGATGCGCTGCACCTGCGCCGATACCATGCTGTTTAAGATGGTTTTGTGCCGCGTCAATCACGGCTGGATGTTCAGCTAATCCCAAATAGTCGTTACTGGAAAAATTTAGATATTGCTTACCGTCGCGCCAGACGTACGGCGTTACACCGCGCTCAACTGCACGAGTACGGCGGCTGAGGTGTTGCGCGGTCAGGTCGGCCAGTTGTTGCGGTAGTTGGAACGCTTGTAGAGTCATGCGGCAAGCTTCAAAGAGGTGCTTAGCCCGCCATCGCATCCACAGCGGTCATTTTGACGGAAACTTTCGGTGCTTCACGTTTAAGCCCAAGGGTTTCAAACAACTGATTGTCCCGACCGGTATCAGCATTCGGGGTGGTCAGGAGTTTTTCACCATAAAAAATCGAGTTCGCACCCGCCATAAACGCCATCGCCTGATCACTATCGCTGAGGGATTCACGACCCGCTGACAGACGAATATAACTCTGTGGCATGATGATTCGCGCGACGGCAATGGTGCGTACCCACTCAAGTACCGAGATTTGTGGCGCATCGGCCAGTGGCGTACCCGCGACCGCAACCAACATATTGATCGGCACAGATTCCGGATGAATCGGCAAGGTTGCCAGCTCATGTAGCAAGCCGACCCGATCAGCGCGTTGCTCGCCGAGTCCCAAAATGCCCCCGCTGCACACCTTCATGCCTGATGCGCGGACATGCTCTAGGGTGTTTAAGCGATCATCATAGGTGCGCGTGGTGATCACATTCGGGTAGTGTTCACGCGAGGTGTCGAGATTGTGGTTATAATAATCCAATCCTGCATCGCCGAGCCGTTCGGCTTGACTGGCGGTCAGCATGCCGAGGGTCATGCAGGTCTCTAGTCCCATGGCCTTGACGCCTTGCACGAGCTCAAGCACATACGGCATATCGCGTTCGTGTGGATTGCGCCAAGCTGCGCCCATACAAAAACGCGACGAGCCATTGGCTTTGGCTTCTGCCGCAGCAGCAAGGACTTTATCGACAGTGATTTTTTTTTCGGCTTGCAACTTGGTGTCGTGATGGCCGGACTGTGAGCAATAGTTGCAATCTTCGGGACAGTTGCCGGTTTTAATCGAGAGTAGGGTGCTGACTTGTACTGTATTCGGGTCAAAGTGTTGCCGATGCACACTCTGCGCTTGAAACATTAAGTCATTAAACGGCAGGTCAAATAGCGCGGCGATTTCACCACGACTCCAGTCATTACGCATCATCAGCACATACCCTTTTTTACCACGCGATCTAGATACCGGCAAATCGCCAGATTCAGCGCAGTGCCGCTGGTTGTGGCACTGACCGCTGAGTGTGTAAGCAATGATTAGGCCAAATCAATATCAAGATTGCTTAAATGCAGCACGTTTTTCGGCCACAAAGCGTTGTGCTTGCTTGATCTTTTGTAGGACAGGCTTCGGGATGTTTGGGGCGATCAGCTTGGCAGCTTGGTTAAACCACATCAGCAGCGAAAAATCGCCTTCCATCTGAATCGTGCCTGCCTGCATACCGAGCATAAATGCGGTGGGGTCGCCTTTGCTCAGCGTGCTTAGCCCCGTCTGGCTGTCTTTAAAGCGCAGGGTGAAGTCAGGCTGTGCCGCTTTGCCACCACGATGACAGACTTTGCCGTCTTTGATGCGGTAATGACGGGCGATGCCGTCTTGTGATTCGATCTGCAGGGTAAACGCACGACCATCAATCAATGCTTGGAATGCAGGATTGGTATAGCCGAGTTGCTGCATGCGCACACCAAGACCGGCCAACAGCAGATCAAACGGATCAGTGGTCAGGTTAATAACAGGGACTTTCACCACAGGAATTTTAATCATTGCACACCAAGGCGGTTATTCAGATCAGTCGAGGTGCTGAATGTAACACCGGCTAGGCGTGCTTGTCATCTGGTGCTTGCCGCTTGTCATCGGGCGACATGGGTTGCACCCGAAACACTTTGGATCTTAACGCACTGACCTAGAGGTCACGGCATTCAATCGGGCGGTGTTCAATCTGGCGGGCGATTTTTTGCGCTTGGCGACGGCTGGCACGTTGTTCTTCGGTCAAAGCAAGCCAAGTGGCCAATCCAACCAGTGAGCAGACCACGCCAATCAAGTAGCCTTCGATGCTGCTAACCGACCAAAGCTGCTGGCTCAGTACGCGAATGCCTTCTAGGATAGTGAAATAGGCCATGCCCGCGACCATAAACGCCAGCCAACGCCGATAGGGTGAAAACAATAACACTGTGCCACCAACGCCGACTGCCACCACTGCTAACCATTCGACTAGACTAAGCGATAAACTGAGCATGGAACCTTCTCCTTATAAAAACAGCACCCACTGTCTGCGTTCGAGTGTAGCGGGATTTGCGGCAAAACCCTACATCATCCTTAATGTAGCGCGACACCAACCGTCGTCTTGCTGTTGATGTCTTGCTTTGATTATGCCGTATTTGTAGTTTTCCACAAGCAAACGGGGCTAGTGATTTACACCACTGGTACTGATGATTCAACCGTTAGTCGCTGCAAGTGTATCAGACTGTTACAGTGGCTGCATTGGCTTGCGGTAGGTCATAATCGCGTACCCCGAGCAAATATAAAATCCCGTCTAATCCGACACTTGAAATTGCCTGATTAGCACTTTGTCGCACGAGTGGCTTGGCGCGATAGGCCACACCCAAACCCGCAATCGACAGCATGGGCAGGTCGTTTGCCCCGTCACCCACCGCGATCACCTGCTCTAAGCTAATGCCGTCGCGTGCCGCCAACTGGCGCAACAGCTCGGCCTTACGTGCGCCATCGACCACTTGCCCGACCACTTGTCCGGTCACTGTGCCATCTTGAATATCCAGCGTGTTGGCATGGACTTCATCAATGCCCAGTTCGCGCTGGAGGTACTCGGCAAAGTAGGTAAAACCACCGGACAAAATCGCGGTACGGTAGCCGAGTGCCTTTAACGTTGAAATCAGTTGCGCTGCACCTTCCGTGATGGTCAGTCGTGCTGCAATCCCTGCCAGTACGTTTTCAGATAGGCCTTCAAGCAAGGCGACTCGTGCGGCAAAGCTTTGTTTAAAGTCCAGTTCGCCTTGCATGGCGCGTTCGGTGATCTCGGCCACTTGTGCGCCAACACCCGCTTCAATCGCCAGTTCGTCGATCACTTCTTGCTCAATCAAGGTCGAGTCCATATCAAAGCAAACCAAGCGACGGTTGCGCCGATACACATTGTCTTCTTGTACCGCGATATCAATCGACAGTTCGTGTGACAAACGCAGACAGTCAGCCTTTAAGGATTGCGCATCGAGTAACTTGCCGCGTACACCAAATTCGACACAGGCTTTGCCTTGGCTTTGAGCGGTGTCGAGTTGGTTTACCGATAAGCGACCAGACAGTCGAGTCATGGTTTCGATATTAAAACCATAACTTGAAATCACTGCGGCGACTGCTGACAATTGGTTTGGCGTGAGTGCTCGCGCTAACACGGTGACGATGTGACGGGTTTGGCCGCCATCGTTGACCCACTTTTGGTAATGGTCTTCGCTGATTGGTTTAAAACGTACTGTGAGACCGAGCTCTTGTGCGATCAGCAGCATGTCGCGCATCGCCAACGCGGTGGCGGTCGGGTCGGGACTGGCCGTGACAATGCCCAGTGTGAGCTGGTCATGGATCACACCTTGGCCGACATCAAGGACATCTAAACCTCGATTGGCCAGTACCGCCATCAATCGGGTGAACTGATTGGGCTGATCAGGCCCTAAAAATGACATTAAAATGATTTCGCGCATTGCATCGCTCAGGCTTGAGTGACAAGATTGTGCATCATAATCTATTCGCCATTTTTGTGCTGGAAGTCCGCTTGAACGCTCCTCGACAAGGCATTTATGCCGCTTTACTCGCCACCAGTTTTGCCATTCATGCGGTTCTGATGATTCAGGGCACTGAACATCAGCTTGCGGTGACGCGTGCTGCACAGGGCGAGTTAATGACCGGTCAGTTGGTCGCTGATAGTTTGGCCGCTGTGGTCGCGGTTGATACGGTCAGTCTGGCATTGCTGACCAGTCGTTATACTGAACGTGCCGATGTCGCGTCAGTACGAATTTTGACCGCTGGTGGTCAGGTGCTGGCCAGTGGTGGTGCAGCACCGACCCGTGGTGGTCAGGTGTTTAAGCAACCGGTTAAGCTGGACCAGCGTAACGTCGGGCAGGTTGAGCTCACCTTGATTGAGCCGACCCGTGGTGAGATGATTCACTATCAGTGGCTACCGCTGTTATTGTCTGGATTGCTGCATGTGCTGTTGTGGCTGTTATATCGGGTCATTGCCCGTCCACCACGCATGCCCAGTACGGCGGCTGCGGTCACGAGTGCTGTTGTACCGCTCAATCCTGCGACCACTGGTCACCTACCGGCTGCCACGGAGTCTATTGTGGGCGCTGCGCCAACCACACTGGCTGAGTCTAGCCAATTGGGCGAGTCGTTACCTGATATGCCAGTGACCCTGACGATTGGTTTTGATGACCCACGTCAGTTATTGGATACGCTCAGCCCAAGCTTGGCCGAGCCGTATTATGTGTTATGTCAAACCTTGCTGGAGCAGGCGATCCGTGGTTTGGCAAAGTCACAACAAGGCACTGCGCCGATTTGTAAAGTGTTGCATAAGTTTAATGCAGAAGGCGTATTGGTGGGTTTGAGCGGCGCACCAGCCGCGATGCTGGCCGAATATGCGATTGAATTGGCGAGTTTATTTAATCTGTTGGCAACGGTGGTCTATCGTCGGCATCGTGAGCAGAAACACTTTGCCTTACACAGCCGCGCTTTAGTTGCGGTGAGCCAAGACGAGTACAGTCAGCAGCAAGTTGCTGAAAAACTGTTACCTTATGCCCGCAGCAGTGGCGTATTGGTGCATGCCTCAGAGCAGTTGATGGGCGCGTTGCTACGTCGCACGCCGCTGAGTCCGTTGGAGCACCCATTAAATAGCCTGATGCGCGAAGCCATGCATGTGGATGGCCTCAGCGCGGCGCAAGCGGCACGGATTGGTCGCGTGCGTGATCAGATCTTAACTGGTGCGGCGACGTGATTTACAGCCACGGCGATAGCAAGACCGCCAAACCTAACAGCGCAAAAATTGCCGCCGCCACGCCATGAATGAGCTTCAGTGGCAAGCGACCGGCCATTTTGTCGCCGATAAACACCGCAGGCGCATTGGCGATCATCATGCCGATGGTCGTGCCCATCAGCACTGGTACTAAAGCATCAAAACGTGCCGCCAGTGCGACGGTGGCGATTTGGGTTTTGTCGCCGATTTCGGCAATAAAGAACAACACAAACGTCGCGCCAAATACGCCGAGTTTTTGCCATTTTTGGATGCTATCAGACTCATCATCGAGTTGGTCTGGAATCAGCATCCAACCGGCCATCGCCAAAAAAGACACGCCAAGCAACCAGCGCAAAATATCATCGCTAATCATACTATTGACCCACTGACCAAGAGCGGCAGCCAATGCGTGATTGAGTAGGGTAGCGATAAAAATCGCCAATAAGATCGGGATGGGTTTACGAAAGCGAGCAGCCAGCAGCAAGGCGAGCAGTTGGGTCTTGTCACCCATTTCAGCCAGCGCGACGAGACCAGTGGAAATCAGGAAGGCATCCATTTGAGCATCTCTTGGGGCTGGTGCAACCGATGATCTATTGCTCCGCCAGCCCACTGTGTCAGAGTCATAGATCAAAGGTCTTGCTGATCTGCGCGACAGACGCGGTCAGATTGTCTTGGCCATACCGATGCGCGGTAAGGATGTTGACCAAGACCACCTCGCTACCCTAAGTGGTAGGCGAAGCATAGCTACTCCCCAATGATGTGCTGAGTTTAGCAGGAAGTTTGGCCTTGAGCGAGAGGGCTGGGTGAATTGAACATCAAACCCGTGCACTGTGTAGTCGCGGCCAGTTCCAGATCAACGCCAGCATCGCGACCACGCCCAAGATCCAGCAGTAGTAAACACTACCGACCAACTCCAGTGGTGACAGTTGGGCAATCGAGCTGGCCAGCAGGATTTGAGCACCATATGGAATCAATCCCTGCACCACACAAGAAAAAATATCCAGTAGGCTGGCTGTGCGGCGTGGGTCAACGCCGTGTTGCTCAGCGATATCGCGCGCAATATCACCTGTTAAAACAATCGCGACCGTATTATTGGCGACGAATAAGTTGGCAATTGAGACCAACAGGATTACACCTAACTCGCCTGATTTTTGGCGGGCAAGCCGTAGATGCTCGGTCAGCCATTGAATCTGTTGAATCAGCCAACGTGTACCGCCTTGCTGTTGCATTAATGCAGATAAACCGCCGATGAGCATGGCGAGTAGGCTAATTTCGAACATGCTTTCAAAACCGCTATAAATGCCTGTGCTGAACTGTGGCACAGCATAATCAGCAGTGAGCAGCAAACCTAACAGTCCTGATACGCCAATCCCAATGGTCAGCACGGCCAGCACATGTAAGCCACTGAGTGCCAACACAAACACCAAAACATATGGCAATACCAGCCAGAACGAGGCACTTTGTTTGACCGTGTCGTGTGCATCTCCGCCTAATAAAGCCAACACCAGCAAGGTGATCAGGGCCGCAGGTAATGCGATCCAAACATTGACGCGGAACTTGTCCTGCAAAGACACGCCTTGGCTGCGGGTGGCCGCAATCGTGGTATCCGAAATCATTGACAGGTTATCCCCAAACATTGCCCCGCCAACGACAGCACCCAAAGCCAGTGCAGGCGGCAGTCCTGTTGCCAAGGCAAAGCCCGTCGCAATTGGTGCAGTTGCTGCAATCGTGCCCATGGACGTGCCCATCGCCGTGGCAATAAAGCCTGCGATCATGAACAACGCAGGCAGTACAAAACTGGCTGGAATCCATTGCAAGCCAAGCTGAACCGTGGCATCTACACTGCCAATGTCTTTGCTGACGCTTGCGAATGCCCCTGCCAACAAAAACACCAGTACCATCAGCACGATGTTTGCCTGACCTATCCCTGACAATAGCCGATCAATTGCGCGATTAATTCCCTCTCGATGTAGCACAATCGCCAGCACAATTGCAGGCAGAGCCGCGACGGGGGCTTTGAGTTGATAAAATGCAAACGCAGTGTCCAGCACGCTGTAATACAGCCCACTACCCAAAAACAGCAATAAGAATAGCAACAAGGGTAAAAGTGCGCGGGCACTTGCGGTGGTAGTCGTCATGACAAAACAGTCGTTTGATCGGTGATGTGGTGATGGTAAGCGCAATCACGACATAAACCAAAATCAGATTGTTTGCTGAGCAAATCACATCAACCTGTTTTTGATACGGTGCTGTTTACCCGAACCGGCAAAAAATCGGTAGAATAGCGCCCACATTAACAAACGCCATCGGTCTTAATTGATCAGGTCAAGGTGAAGTCATGCAGCTCAATAGCGTTGAAGAACTGATTGCCGATATTCGGGCAGGTCGGATGGTCATCTTGATGGATGATGAGGATCGCGAAAACGAAGGCGATTTGGTCATGGCGGCCACGCATGTGCGGCCAGAAGACATCAACTTTATGATTACCCATGCACGTGGCTTGGTGTGTCTGACCCTGACCCGTGAGCGTTGTCAGCAGCTGGATTTGCCACTGATGGTACAGCGTAACGGCGCGTCACACGGCACAAACTTTACCTTGTCGATTGAAGCCACCGAAGGTGTATCGACAGGGATTTCGGCGGCAGATCGGGCGCGTACCGTGTTGGCTGCTGTTGCGCCAATGGCTAAGCCAGCCGACATCGTACAGCCGGGGCATATTTTTCCGTTGATGGCACAATCTGGCGGTGTGCTGCATCGCGCCGGTCATACTGAGGCGGGTTGTGATCTGTCGCGTTTGGCGGGGTTGGAGCCTGCTGCGGTGATCGTCGAAATCATGAATGATGATGGCACGATGGCACGGCGGCCTGATTTGGAGGTGTTTGCGCAAAAACACGGCCTGAAAATCGGTACGATTGCCGATCTGATCCACTACCGCATGCTGAACGAAAAAACCATCGAACTGGTCGAGCAACAAACGCTACAGACCGCGCATGGTGATTTTCAGTTGTATCGCTACAGCGAACACGGCACACCAGACACGCATTTTGCTTTGGTGAAAGGCAATCCACGCGACGGCGTGACCACCGTGCGCGTACACGGCTTTAACCCGATGCGGGATTTGTTCGGGGCGCGTTATCAGGGCAAGCCGACGTGGAATATCCATTCTGCGCTACAGACCTTGAGTCAAAGCGAGCGCGGCGTATTGGTGTGGATCGGTCAGTCAGAGCCAGTCAATCTGGGTGAGGCACTGGACCAGTTTAATTCGACCAAACCAGCGGCCAACTTGGGCGCACAGCAGTATCGCAGTATCGGTACGGGGGCGCAGATTTTGCGCGAATTGGGCGTGCGGCAAATGCGTTTGCTCAGTTCGCCACTGCGCTTTAATGCGCTGTCGGGTTTTGACCTCGAAGTGGTCGAATACCTCAGTCCTGACGTCAGTTAAACCCACCAGTTACCGCAGTATGCCTGCGACAAGTCTGCAAAAACACCGTGATTCTCGGTCAGTATTTTGCCTTGTCGCCGGTGTCCTGTGTAAAATGTCCGCCGATCTGAACCCTATTCTGAAACACATGTCATCCTGATGATGACCGGAGCTTGCACCATGTCGATTCAAACCATTGAAGGTCAACTGCATCAAGGCAACGAAGGCCGCTATGCAATTTTGGTCGGTCGTTTTAATAGCTTTGTGGTTGAAGCGTTGCTCGACGGTGCGCTAGACACGCTGAAGCGTCATGGCGTTGAAGACAGCCAAGTCACCATTATTCGCGCACCAGGTGCGTGGGAGTTGCCACTAGTTGCGCAAAAAGCCGCCAAATCCGGCAAATACGACGCGATTATTGCACTGGGTGCAGTGATTCGAGGCGGTACACCGCATTTTGATTTCGTGGCCGGTGAATGCGCCAAAGGCTTGGGCGTGGTCAGCTTAGAAAGTGGCCTGCCGGTGATTTTTGGTGTATTGACCACCGACAGCATCGAGCAGTCGATTGAGCGTTCCGGCACCAAAGCGGGCAACAAAGGCGCAGACGCTGCACTGACCGCGATTGAAATGGTCAATCTGCTGAAGGCAGTCTAATGAGCCAGCCTAAACCTCAGTTTAATGCCGCCAAAAACGCGATTCATGCACAGCAAGCCGCGCAGCGTAAGGCGCGTCGGTTTGCCTTGCAGGGCTTGTACGAGTGGCAGATGACGCACAATCACGCGCATGAGATTGAGGCGCGTACTCGTGCTGACAATGCCATGCATAAGGTTGATCTGCGTTACTATCACACCCTGTTGGCGGGAATTGTGCAGGATGCTGAAGCGATTGATGCTCTGCTGATTCCGGTATTGGATCGCGAATTTTCTGCCTTGAATGGTGTGGAGCAGGCGATTTTGCGGATTGGTACGTTTGAGCTGCGCGACCGCCTTGAAATCCCCTACAAAGTGGTCATTGATGAGGCGATTGAGCTGGCCAAACACTTTGGCGCAACCGATAGCCATAAGTATATCAATGGTGTACTGGATCGTTTGTCGAAAACCCTGCGTGCGGTTGAGCAGGGTCTAGCACCGCTTCATGCTGCTGATGATTCAGATGACGATTCGGACAAAGATACGGGTACAGGCGCAGAGTAAGCGCGTTGTATCCTGCTTGAAACAGACCCTCTGCTATACAATAGCAGGGGGTTTTGTCTGTTGGGTGAGCCGTATAGGGCGCAAGGGCGGCGATGAATGAATTTGGTCTAATTCAGCGGTTTTTTGCTGAGGCTGCTGCATCCCGTGCCGCCGCAAAAAATGATTCCATGCTATTGCTCGGTATCGGCGACGACTGCGCCTTAATCACGCCACCACACGGTCAGCAATTGGCGATCAGTACCGATACGCTGGTGGCCGGTCGGCATTTTCCGCTAGAGACCGATGCGTATTCGATTGGCTGGAAGGCGGTCGCGGTCAATCTATCGGATTTGGCTGCGATGGGCGCAACGCCGCACAGTATTTTGCTGGCACTCAGCCTACCAAGTGCCGATGAAGATTTTTTGCATGAATTTAGTCGTGGCTTATTTGCGATTTGCGATCAGTACGGCGTACAGTTGATCGGTGGCGATACCACACGCAGTCCGGTGCTGAGTATTACGATCACGGTATTGGGTTGGCTGCCGATTGGGCAAGCGATCACCCGTGCAGGCGCACAAGCCGGTGATCTGATCATGGTGACGGGGACGCTTGGCGATGCGGCCTATGCGTTACGGCATCCACGCAGTCCGCTGCAACATCGGCTGGATCGGCCGTTGCCGCGCGTGGCGTTTGGCCAAGCGTTACGCGGTTATGCGACCGCGATGCTGGATATTTCGGATGGCTTGACGCAGGATTTAGGGCATATTGCGCAGGCCAGTGGCTTGGATGCTTGCGTCGATGTGGCATGTTTGCCATTGCATGCGGTTTTACAGCGTTGCCTTGATGACAACCCAAACCATCCCGCTGTGTTGCACGATGCGTTGGCTGGCGGTGATGATTATGAGTTGTGTTTTACCGTGCCGGAGCAGTCGGTGGCGGCGGTGCTGGCCGAGGCAGATCGACAACAGGTGCAAGTGACGCAGATTGGGCGTATGTTGCCGCGACAAAGCGCCAAAACACAGGTACAGTTACGACTGCATCAACAGCCCTTTGTGCTGCAACAGATAGGATTTCAACACTTTGACTAAGCCAAACGCTGCCGACGATAGCAGCCCCAAGGACAGCAAATCTAAGCAAAGCAATCCGAAACAGGCCTTACCACCGATTCCACCGTTACAGGGCATGGATCGGCTGTGGGTGTTTTTGGCGGTGGGACTGGGTTCTGGATTAACGCCCAAAGTGCAAGGCACGTCGGGTTCGGTGGCGATCTTGCTGCTGGTGCCGCTGTGGGTCTGGTTGGGGTTTTGGCCAAGTCTGCTGCTGGTGTTGTTGATGAGTCTGGTTGGTATCGTCATTTGCGATAAGGCCGCCCACCTGATGGGCGTGCATGACGATGGTCGGATTGTTTGGGATGAGTTTGCAGGGCAGTCGATTGCGCTGTTGCCGTTGATTTATTTTAACTTGCTGACCGGTTGGCATTGGACGAGTGCGCTATGGGTGTTGGCGGCATTTGGTTTGTTTCGCTTGTTTGATGTGTTGAAGCCTTGGCCGATCAGTTGGTTAGATGCCAAAGTGCATGGCGGATTTGGGATTATGGTCGATGATCTGGTGGCTGGTGTGATGGCTGCTGCGGTGTTGTTGATCTGGATTGGATTGAGATGAGTAGAAGCGATGAGCGCATTAACGGTAATTATTTTGGCGGCAGGTAAAGGCACTCGGATGAATTCACGTCTGCCCAAAGTCTTGCAGCCGCTGGCCAGTCGCCCGCTGTTGGCGCATGTATTGCAGTGTGCGCAGCGTCTGGTGGCACAGCAAACCATCGTGGTGTATGGACATGGCGGCGCACAAGTGCAAGCGTGCTTTACCGACCCGTCGATTGCTTGGGTCGAACAAGCCGAGCAACTCGGCACGGGACATGCGGTACAAGTGACGCTGCCGGTGTTGCCGAGTGAAGGGCAAAGCTTAATTTTGTATGGCGATGTGCCGTTGGTGCAGCCTGCCACCTTAAAACGTCTGCAAGCTGCTGCCGCATCTGGCATTGCAATGATCACCCAGACCTTGGCCAATCCAACCGGTTACGGTCGCATCGTGCGTGAAGGTGGCTTGATTACCCGTATCGTCGAGCAAAAAGATGCCAGCGCAGATGAATTAAACATTAACGAAGTCAACACTGGCATTTATTGCGTCGATAACGCGCTGTTGCATCGCTGGCTACCACAACTCTCCAACCAAAACGCCCAAGCCGAATACTATCTGACCGATATCGTGGCAATGGCGGCAGCAGATGGGATTGCGATTGGCAGTATTCAGCCGACCCATGACTTTGAGGTTGAAGGCGTGAATGATCGGCGGCAATTGGCCGGTTTAGAGCGGCGTTTTCAACAGTATCAGGCTGAGCAGTTATTGACGGCGGGAGTGACCTTGCTTGATCCAGAGCGGTTTGATTTGCGTGGACATCTGTCGGTCGGTCAGGATGTGTTGATCGACATCAATGTGATCATCGAAGGCGACTGCTATCTTGGCGATGGGGTCATTATCGGTGCGGGCTGTATTTTAAAAAATGCCCGCGTTGGCTCCGGCACACAGGTGCAACCGTATAGCGTGCTGGATGATGTGACCATCGGCGCAAATGCGACAGTAGGGCCTTTTGCGCGACTGCGGCCAGGTACGGAGCTGGCGGATGAAGCGCATATTGGTAACTTTGTCGAAGTCAAAAATAGCCGCATTGGCCGTGGCAGCAAAGCCAATCATCTGGCCTATCTCGGTGATGCGGTGGTCGGTGCGGGCAGTAACATCGGCGCAGGTACGATCACCTGTAACTATGATGGGGCACGTAAACACCAAACCATCATCGGTGAGCGGGCGTTTATTGGCTCCAACAGTTCGCTGGTTGCGCCGGTCAGTATCGGCGACGGCGCAACAGTCGGTGCAGGCTCCGTGATTACCAAATCTGTCGAGGCCGAGAGCCTTGCGGTGGCGCGTGGGGCGCAGCGCAATATCGCCAATTATCAACGTCCAACTAAAGGTTAACGCGTCTATGTGTGGCATCGTCGGTGGAATCGCAGAGCGCAACTTGGCGCAAGTATTGGTCGAAGGCTTAAAACGGCTGGAATATCGTGGCTATGATTCGGCAGGATTGGTGTTGGTCGATCAATCCGAACTGATTCGTGAGCGTCAGGTCGGTAAAGTCGCGGTACTGGCCGATGCGGTTCAACACAATAAACTACGCGCTAGCCTTGGCATTGCGCATACCCGTTGGGCAACGCACGGCGAACCAAGCCAAGCCAACGCACATCCGCACACCTCAGGCAGCATTGCCGTGGTGCATAACGGCATTATTGAAAATTACCAAGAGCTAAAAGTCGAACTACAGGCCGAAGGCTATGTGTTTAGCTCGCAGACCGATACCGAAGCTGCCGCTCACTTGATTCATCGCGCGTATCAACAAACCGGTAATTTGCTGCAAGCAGTGCAGGCGATCACGCCACTGTTGCAAGGCGCGTATGCACTGGGTGTGGTCAGTGCCGACCAGCCGGATGAGTTGATTGCAGTGCGTTCTGGTTCACCGCTGGTGGTCGGGCTGGGGATTGGTGAAAATTTTATCGGCTCAGATCAACTGGCGTTATTGCCAGTGACCAATCGGTTTATTTATCTGGAAGAACAAGACGTGGTGCGGCTAACCCGTACACAGGTCGAAATTTATCAAGCCGGACAGCGGGTAGAGCGTCAGTCACATGAGTTGGACGCGAGCATCACCAATGCTGATAAGGGTAAATTTAAACACTACATGTTGAAAGAAATCTACGAGCAACCGGAAGCGATTCATCGCACCTTGTTTGCCTGTTTGAGTCAGCATGGTTTACGGCCAGAATTTCTCAGTCGCGGCAATCAGTTGCTGCAAGGTGTTAAGCAGCTGCAAATCATCGCCTGTGGTACCAGCTATCATGCCGGGATGGTCGCCAAATACTGGTGTGAGCAACTGCTGCGCCTACCGTGTCAGGTTGAGATTGCCAGTGAGTTTCGTTATCGGGATGCAGTGGTTAGTCCAGATACGCTGTTGGTGTGTATTTCACAATCCGGTGAAACCGCCGATACGCTGGCGGCGTTGCGCGATATTCAGCGTCAGCAAATCAGCGGTGTGGTCAGTCTGGCCTTGTGTAACGTGCCGACCTCGTCGCTGGTGCGAGAAACCCATCTACACCTGTTGACAGAAGCCGGTCCTGAAATTGGTGTGGCATCGACCAAAGCCTTTACCACCCAGTTGGTCGGCTTAAAGTTGCTTTTACTAAAGCTGGCACAAGTCCAGCAACGCCTCAGCCAAGATCAGATCGAAGCGACCGCGCTGCAATTGTGGCAATTGCCGAGCTTGGTGCAAGCCACACTCGCACTTGATCCGCAAATTGAGCAGATGTCGCATTGCTTCACCGAAAAACGCCATGCGTTGTTCTTGGGTCGCGGCATCGAGTATCCGATTGCGCTAGAAGGTGCGCTGAAGCTAAAAGAAATCTCGTACATTCACGCCGAAGGCTATGCGGCGGGTGAGTTAAAGCATGGCCCGTTAGCCTTGGTTGATCACGAGATGCCGGTGATTGTACTGGCGGCGGATGATCCGCTACTGGATAAACTCAAGTCGAATATGCAAGAAGTGCAAGCGCGGGGCGGTGAGTTGTTTGTGTTTGCCGACCAGAATAGCGGCATCGTTGCTGAACCACGGGTGCATGTGGTGGATATTCCATCAGTGAATGGCATTCTTGCGCCGATTGTCTACAGTGTGCCGGTACAGCTACTCAGCTATCACGTGGCGGTGCTACGCGGCACTGATGTCGATCAGCCGCGTAACCTCGCCAAGAGTGTAACGGTGGAATAAGCTAGTCGAGTTGCGGTCGCGGCAATAGT
>OGCL01000688.1_pt1 | contig 33795 bp, 33 predicted proteins | sample 1570041 | NCBI WGS metagenome assembly OGCL01 (sample SAMN06266162, study PRJEB24511) | hot springs metagenome | isolation source: Hot spring water | place: South Africa: Limpopo | collected 2015-06-22 | reverse complement strand
AGGAACTTTTTTTATAAGGTGTCGTATAAAAATCCTTCACCAGCCCTTCCTATCTTACTTGCTGATTTTATTAAGCTTTTTACTTCTATCGCTGATTTTGGGGTGACAGATGTTATTTGAACTTCTCTTGTATCGATAAAATCTTCTTTTAATAAAAGATATTTACCTGTATCGTCTTCCTCATCCATGCAAGCGTATGATAATATCTTTTGCAAATCAATACCAGATTGTTTTAACAATCTTAACTCATCAAAAAAGGACTCGCCATGTTTTACATGTCTTGAGCCACTGTCAGTGCCAATATTTATCTTCACTCCTATTGTTGAGGCATAGTTTATTGACTTTAAATGATTATCAATAATCCTTTGCAAGATATTTTTTTCATCATCCTTTAACAAAATAGAATATTGCCTTAGCGAAAATACTGTAGGTGTCCAGGAAACTAATTTTTCTTTCATTTCTTGTAGTGTTTCCATGGATGCAAAATAACCATGCTCTATTGATACTACCCCAGCCTTTATGGCATCTCTGATAGCCTTGTCACCATTTACATGACAAACTATCTCAAGACCCTTGTTTTTTGCCTCTTGGCAAATTATCTTTAATTCTTCAAATGTAAAACCTCCTGGACTAATATAATTCTTACTTTTTAGTGAAACTATCCCTGAATTTACTACCTTTATAAAATCTGCCCCCTCTTTTATTATCTGACTTACCAAATCTCTTGCCTCTTTTACATTATCAATCCCTTTGCCTAAGAAGACCCCATAGGTGCCTTTCTTATACAGTGCATAACCACAGGTTTTGATCTTAATCTTATCACCTATAAGTCTTTTTGCCCTGAAACCTTCAGCAGTACTAAAACCCATATCCCTGACCTCAAATATACCCATTTTTTGAAATTCCTTACCAATGCTTATGATTCCTTCATCACTTATAGGCTTTCCATCTACTACAAAGTGAACATGGGCATCTTTAAAAGGTGGAACCTTGAAAAAGTTCATAAATTTAATATGAATCTATGTTACTTTAATACCGCTATAGTAATAAAACCAATCTTTAAGTTTTTGACTATCTACATTATGAAAATGTCCATAGATAATCCTGTTTAATTGTGCTATTTCTCTACCTTCTGAAATCATCCACGCCTTTCCGAGTGTGTCTTTTTTGCTTGATTTTATTATTTCCCCATGTATCTCTGCCTTAAAACCGGGTCTTAAATCACCATAAACATTTACATCCTCTATAAGTGTCATGATTGAAGATAATCTAAAGTCATTTGAATATATTATGAGCCATCCAAGCAACTGTGCCATTGTCTCTATATAAATCACCGATGGAATAAGAGGTTGCTTTTTGAAATGTCCCCTAAAAAATTCCTCTGACAAAGAAAAGGTCTTTGTCCCTACAATCTTTTTATTAGTTTCAATATAATCAATCTTGTCGTAATATAAAAATCTCATCTTATACCCTTTCTACGAGAATTGATGTTACATTTCCTTCTACACTAAAGGCATTGATTAATATGGTATTATATTTTTTCTCCTTTACATGTCCATTTATAAAAACAGGCATCTTATCATTTAAAAGACTTACAGCTAAAGCACAATCAAAGGCACCTGCACAAGTAAGCATATCGCCAATTAGAGATTTTGTCGAAACAAACTCCACATCATCACCAAAAATCCCCTTTATTGCACTTATCTCATTAAAGGAATCCTGTTGCCTACTATAATGGGTAAATACCAAATCAACCTTCTTGCCTCTACAAGCTTGATACATTGAAGACTTTACTGCCTGCTCTGTGACCCCACCAGATACATCATCAAAACCAAAGGATGCACCAAAACCAGATAAACTTGCTAATTTTTTATTCTCTGTTGTTTCACCCTCTATAGCGAAAAACACTGAACCTTCTGCCATATAAATATCAACTGGCATCTCTGGTGAGGAGACTCTACTTTTGTTTGTGTTACATAAAATATATCTTGCAATACTTTGAGGCGATATTACCTCGCTTACTGCCCCTGCAAGGGCAACCTTGCTTTTATTATTTGAAATTGACCATATTGCTTCGTTAATTGAATGTAAAGATGCGTCAGAGTGTGGAGTAAATACACAGTTGTCGCCTTTTATATTTAGTCTAATTGCTGATTGACAGAGCGAAATGTTATTAAGCATTGAAAGTGGCCATAGGGGATAAATCTCCCTGTATCCCTTTTTAAAGAATTCCTGCAAATCAAATTGTCCCTCTTTCATTGATTTTATGACAGCAGACAATAGGTCTTCATTTTCATAATCAATCATTCCAATAGCAGAGAAATAACCAATTTCCTCTGGATTATACCTATCAAATCCTGTTTTTTTATAGGCTTCTTCTGATGCCTTAATCAACATCAAGGTATGTTTCCCCATAATACGAGAATCCTTGGATGATATATCAAGAGAATCCTTAGAAATATTGCAAATACTATGATTTTTTAAATCAAAGAAATCAGTGCTACATTTATCTCTTTCAGGAATCTTTGAATTGATGAGATTTTCAAAATCTTTTGTGAATGCTGTAATAAGTCCCACAGATGTGATATATGCCTTGGGATACAATTAGTCAAACCTCAAGATAAAAACTTGCCAAGACACAGACAAGCATTTTGCCCACCAAAACCAAAAGAATTAGAAAGGGCAATCTTATGCTCCTTCATAATTGCCTTATTTGGGACATAATAAAGGTCACACTTTGGGTCAGGGAATTCATAATTAATAGTTGCAAGTATTATTGAGTTGTTCATACCCATTATGGTTAACACTGCCTCTATTGCACCTGCACCAGCTATTGTATGACCAAGCATTGACTTATTTGAACTTATTGGTATCTCCCTTGCTCTTTCACCAAAGACCTGCTTTATGGCAAGTGTCTCTGTAATATCGTTTTGAATGGTTGATGTGCCATGGGCATTAATATAGTCAATATCATTTGTCGTCAACCCTGCATCAGCAATTGCCTTTTTCATAGCTATGACTGCACCTAATCCCTGTGGATGCATGTCAGTTATTCTATAAGCATCTGTAGAAGAGCCATAACCAAGCACCTCGCCGTATATTTTTGCACCTCTTGTAGTAGCATGTTCATAATCCTCAAGAATGAGGACACCTGCACCCTCTGACATAACAAAACCACTCCTCTTTCTGTCAAAAGGACGAGAGGCACCTTGAGGAGAACTATATCTCTCCGCCAATGCCTTGAGCAAAGTAAAACCAAGATAACCAAAGAAGTCAATTATAGATTCTGCTCCACCTGTAATCATTACCTTACATCTTCCATCAATTACTGCCTTATAAGCCTCTCCGATTGCCTGAGCACCAGCCGAACATGCTGAAACTGTAACTATATTAAGCCCTTTACAGTCAAACTTATGGGCAATTATCGATGTCACAATATCAGGTTTTCTCTTCATAAAATTTAAGAAGGAATAACCTCCAGCCTTTTGTAATTTATGATAATCCCAATTTCCTTTACCATCATAAAATTTGTGTACGAATACCATATCTTTGACCTTTGGATTGTCTCCATGACAACCAATAGAGATACCTATCTGGGAAGTGTTAGTTATCTCTTTTAATCCTGCTTGTTCGTAAGCCTCCTGAACAGCCCTCAGCAAAAGCAAGCAACCCCTTGAGGCATATTTGGAAAATCTGGAGTTTTCTAAATCACTAATCCATTCATTCTTGACCTCACCACCAATAGTGCATGGTAACCCTGTTGTATCAAAAGACTTTATATAATCAATACCTGATATGCCCTTTGATGCCTTGTCAAAGGTCTCTATTGCATCTTTGCCAAGGGGGGTAATAAGTCCATAGCCCGTGATGACTGCTCGTCTTTTATTCATTAGGCAAAAATCTTCTTTTCCGCTTGCACCTTTTCCAGATACTGCCTTATTAGATCATCACCATTTGAATACTCTGCAGGTTCATTACAAGATGTGCAAATTATCTGAAGTTCCTCTGCAATCTTCCATTTGTCTGAACTACAAGATTGACACTTATCTGGCAGGCTTTGGAGGATTTCCATGACACCATGAGCCAAAGAACTAACGGTAATTAATGATGTAACCTCATCTATATAAATGCCGGGCTTTAGCCCCTCTGCCTTTTCACCAAGCCTTATTTTAAGTAACTCAATTGCCTTATCAGTCAGTTTGCCAGTATCATCTATCGCCGAACCCTCACCAAATATTTCCTCTACATGCTCAAGGATAAATTGTCTTGCCATTTTGATACCAAACTTTTGCTCAAGACGATAGTTAATATCAAGAAAATCCAGCGACTCAGCTCCTAAATCCTTTATAAGTGAACTTTCTGCCGTTACCTTTTGCAAATCAATATTTAAGGTCTCCGCCACAGCCTTTTTAGTCTCCTCAAGGACTTGTTCATAAGTAATAAGATTATTAGCCATTTAAATGCCTCCGATTTTATTTTAATAATAGTGAAGCCTATTACTCATACCTCTATCAACAACTATTGTTTGTCCCTTGATACCTCTACTTGCCTCTGAACATAAGAAAGATACCGTCTCTGCAATCTCTTCAGGCTCAACAACGAGTTCATTAGGTATCCTTTCAATACCTTCCCATACCTGTCTTAAGACCTTAAATGAATCAGTCTTTACAATGCCTCCACAGACTGCATTTACCGATATACCCTTTGATGAAAGGCTACAGGATAAATCCCTCACTACGGACTCCATTGCAGACTTCATTATTCCAAGTGGATAAGAGGGATTATAAAATCTGCTACCTAAACTTGATATATAAATAATCTTGCCTTTTCTTTCTTGAAGTAAAGGGATTGCTTGTTGGATACAAAAAATATTTCCCAATAGATTGATATCAATCAACATCTTTAATTCTCTCTCAAAGAGTTTTTCAATGGGTTTAAAAGGTGCCCTTGCTGCATTTAAGATTAGAAAATCAAGCTTGCCAAAACTTTGATTAATCTTTTGAAACATATCCTTTACTGAATCCCTTGATGATATGTCTGCCCTTACTAAAAGATATTTATTTCCCAAGCTTTCAATCTCTTCACAAAGTTCCCTTGCCTGAGATTCCGAAGAACCGCCTTCTTTTGTGTAATTTATAACAATGCGGCATCCCTTTTTGGCAAGAGTCCTTGCAATGCTCTTTCCAATGCCTCTTGAGCTCCCAGTTACAAGAGCAACCTTGTCTTCGAATAATTTATCCATAATAAGAGTGAGAGATTTTATCATCATAGGACAACAAATTTCTATAAAAGATGATTGACCTTAAAATAGCGATAGCAAGGGCTGGTGAAGGATTTTTATACGACACCTTATAAAAAAAAAGTTCCTTGGGCTTTGTCATAAGGCATTGCAATATAATGAATAAAGCAAAATTAAATAAAATCTGTCGATTATAAAAAGCCTAAAACAGCCCTTCCTATCGCTATTTTAAAGACACGCACTCATTATTAAATTAAACCATCTCATCATGCTATAATAACCAAATGTTTGGCAATAAATATAAAGAAATGCTTGAAGCCGTAAATGATGCTATTTACTGTATAGATAAATCCTTCAGAGTAATATATTTCAACAAGGCGTTTGAGGTTTTAATTGGTTTTCCCCCATCTGAAATCAAGGGTAATTATATTTACAATCTTTTAAAATACTTTGATTCAAATGGATTAAATATTGAACTTGATGAATATCCCTGCATATTTTCTATCAAATCTTCCAAAAGTTGCTCAAAAGAGTTAACTCTCAAAGATTATTACTCTGATGTCTTCCCGATAGAAGAGTCTGCCTTTCCAATACAAAAAGGGAAATCAGCAGATAGCTGTGTCTGTATCATAAAAAAGAAATCAATAAAAATAAAACCTTGTGTAAGCAACAACCTCTTAACAATCTGCGCTTGGTGCAAAAAAATACACTGTCTTACAGAAAATTGGATAAGTATTGAAAATTATCTTGCAGAGATGGCTGAAGTTAATGTTACTCATGGAATGTGCCCAAACTGCGCATCAAAGATTTTTGATAAGAAGATATATCTTGAAAGTTATCAAGATATATGTAAGGCTATAAGCTCAAGCGTTTCTCTTAAAGAAGTATTTGACCTTATAGTTAAAAATATTGTTAAGGTAATGAATGTTAAAGCATCTATGTTGAGACTTATTAATAATGAGACAAACACCCTTGAAGTTGCTGCATATTATGGTTTATCTGAAAATTATGTTAATAAGGGTCCCGTTGACCTTGATAAAAGTGTCAAAGATACTATGGAAGGCAAGACTGTCTCCATTTATGATATTTCTACTGACACTACTGCACGATACAACAAAGAGGCAATGGAAGAAGGTATTAGAACAATACTATCAGTGCCACTAAGAAAATGTTCTGAAATGATAGGCGTTTTAAGGATGTATACCGATGAACCCGTTCACTATACTGAAGAAGATTTTAAATTTATAAATGCTCTTGCAGAACAGGCTGCCATTGCTATTGTTAATGCAAAAACCTTTGAGATGACTGTATCAAAGGCAAAAGAATTTCTTCGTGTGTTTCAAGAGGTTACACAGGCAGTCAATTCAACACTTGATTTAGAAGAGGTATTAAGACTCATTGTAAGAAAAATACCTGAGACTATGAAATTGAAAGGTGCTACTGTTCGATTACTTAAAGGGAAAAGGTTAGTGCTTGTTGCAGATTATGGGCTTAGTAAAGAGTATCTTAATAAAGGACCTATAGATATGGAACAAAATGTAAAGATTGCCCTGCAAAAAGGTGCTGTGGCTATTTATGATGTAAGCAGAGACGACAGGGTTATTTATAAAAAAGAGGCTCAGAAAGAAGGTATTAAGAGTATGCTTACATTACCAATAATGGCAAGAAATAAAGAAGTAATAGGCATATTAAGACTATTTACTGAACAACATAGACACTTTACTGATGAAGAAATTTCCTATACATCATCCCTTGCCGAAGTCTGTGGTTATGCAATTGAAAATGCAAGGCTTTTTGAACAGATAAAATCAAAGAAATGAACACAAAATCATCGATAGAACTGAGGACTTAATAAAAACAAGAAGGAAGGGTTGGTAAAAAATTTTTATACGACACCTTATAAAAAAGAAATATTGAAAAACTTTAGCAAAAGGCATCGCATTATAAGCAAAATTTAAATGAAATCGTCGATTATAAAAATTCCGAAACAGCCCTTCCTATCGCTATTTTTAGGATAAATATGAACCTTGACACTGTCAAAAAGAAAATAACAAAAATAAGTGGAGATTCCTATGAGACCCTTGAAGATCTCATTGCTATTGAAAAAAGAATCAGGGTCTCTGTCAATGGTAAAGAAATCTTAAGCCTTTACTGTACACCTATCATGGTCAAAGAACTTGTGGTAGGTATGTTTATGACTGAAGGCATCATTGATGGTAGTTGGTGCATAGACCGTATTAATATTTCATTCAAAGAAGATGTATTTGTTGACATCCCTGCCGATGGCAAAATATCAATAGATGATGCAGTGATTACCTCGGGCTGTATTGGTGGAATAACATTTCCTAAAAGGTTGAAGATTGAAAAGGCAAAAGATAATTTTAAAATTGAGGCAAGGCAACTTTGTGAAGTCTTCAGAAAATTTCAGAACGCCTCATCACTTTATCTTGCTACTGGTTGCGTCCATAGCGCAGGGCTTTCTGATGGCAAAGATATAATCTGTCTTGCCGAAGATATTGGCAGGCACAATGCAGTAGATAAGATAATCGGTTATGCCATTCTTGAAGAGATACCCTTTGAAGACAAGATTATGCTTGCCAGTGGGAGACTTTCTTCCGAGATAGTAGCAAAGTGTGCAAAATGGCGCATACCAATCGTTGCAAGTAGGACATCTCCTACAAGCCTTGCAATAGAGATTGCAGAACAAGGTGCGGTAACGGTAGCTGGATTTGTAAGGGGTAATAGATTTAATATATACACAAGTCCAGAGAGGATTTTAAATAATACACCTTAAAGCCCCTTTAAAGCCCTTTCAACAGTCTTGATGGCACAAAGTTCACCACACATACTGCAAACCTCCTGGTCATGAGGTGGCCTCTCTCCCCTCCATTTATAAACCCTGTCAGGATCAAAGCTTAGTGATATCTGTCCTTGCCAATCAAGATTTTTCCTAAATTGAGCCATCATTTTATCTCTCTTTATAGCTGATGGTATTCCCTTTGCTATATCTGCAGAATGGGCAGCTATCTTTGCTGCAATAACACCTTCTTTGACATCATCAACATTAGGAAGTCTGATATGTTCTGCAGGTGTAACATAACAGAGGAAATCAGCGCCTGCCATCCCTGCAATGGCTCCACCAATAGCTGTTGCTATATGGTCATAGCCCATAGCACAGTCAGTAACAAGTGGCCCAAGGACATAAAAAGGTGCCCCCTTACAAATCTCCTTTTGCATCTTAATATTTAACTCTACTTGATTTAATGGCACATGACCGGGGCCCTCTATGATAGTCTGAACACCCTCTTGAAGTGCCTGATCCCTTAATTCACCAAGGGTGAGCATCTCTTCTATCTGACTCCTATCAGTTGCATCTGCAAGGCATCCAGGTCTAAAACCATCTCCAAGACTAAGGACAAGGTCATATCTTTTGGCAATCTCAAGGAGTCTGTCAAAATATTCATAAAGTGGATTTTCCCGTTCGTTATATATTACCCACTCAAGCAAAAAAGCTCCCCCCCTGCTGACAACATCAAGTATCCTCTTGTCTCTCTTTAATCTGTTGATGGCACTCATTGTTACTCCACAATGAACGGTTATAAAATCAACACCATCTTCGGCATGGTCAATAATGGCATTGAACAAATCATCAGCAGTCATCTTCTTGATAGTGCCATATTTATCAACAGACCTTACAACAGCATCGTATATTGGGACAGTGCCAACAGATATAGATGATTTTGCTATGAGTGTCCTTCTAAAATCTCTTAAATTACCACCTGTTGATAAATCCATCACTGCATCTGCACCATATTTAATCAATGTGTCAAGTTTTAAAAACTCCTCATCGTAATTAATGCTGTCTCTTGATGTCCCTATGTTTGCATTAATCTTTGTCCTAAGCCCCTTGCCAATACCGAGTGGCTCTATGCCTTTTTTATTATTTTTTGATATAACTACAGTCCCTTCTGCGATATTTCTTGATAGCTCTTCTTCAGTAACACCCTCAACTTTTGCAATCAATCTTACCTCATCAGAGATAATACCCTTACGGACAAATTCTATTTGTGTCATACCTTCTCTCCTAAAATACTCAAATATTCCCTTGTTTTTGAATACACATCATAAGCACCTAAAATCCCACTAATTAAGGCGATATTATGAGAGCCAATTTTTGTTAATTCTCTCAAATTATCAGTCTTTATCCCACCAATTGCATAAATTGGAATATGAATCTCTTTCATAGCCTCTTGTAACAAACCAATTCCAAGGGGCTTACCATATTTCATCTTGGAGGGAGTGTCAAATATGGGGCCAAAGGTAATAAAATCGGCATCCTCAGATTGGGCACCAAGGGCTTCTTCGATAGAATGGGTAGATACGGCAATCTCCATATTATCCCCCACAAGTTTTTTTATTGCTCTCAATGGAATACTCTCTTGCCCAAGATGGATTCCCTCAGCCTTCACACAAAGTGCTATATCTAATCTATTGTTGATAAAAAGCCTTGCGCCATATTGAGAGGTTAATTCTCTTACCCTTATAGCCATCTGTAATAATGCCCTGTCAGGTAAATCCTTTTCCCTCAACTGTAACATCTTTATGCCACCCTTTAAGGCTGACTCAAGTGCTACATAAAAAGCCTCTTCACTAACAAAGAGCTTTCTGTCAGTAATCAGGTAAATCATCCTATCATTCCATCAAAGGGACTACTTGCAGTGGCATAGAGCTTTTTCACTATCCTGCCTGCCTTATAGGCAAGTCTACCTGCTATGACTGCATTTTTCATAGCAGTTGCCATCATTATAGGATCCCTTGCCCCTGCGATGGCAGTATTGATTAAAACAGCATCACAGCCAAGTTCCATTGCAATAGTTGCATCTGAGGCAGTCCCAACACCTGCATCTACAATGATAGGCACCTTTGCTTGTTCAAGAATAATTTTTATATTAAAAGGATTCCTTATCCCAAGCCCTGAACCAATGGGTGCACCAAGTGGCATTACCGCAGCAGCACCAGCATCTTCAAGTCTTTTTGCTATTATGGGGTCGTCATTTGTATAAGGAAAGACCATAAAACCCTCTTTTGCCAATATCTCAGTTGCCTTTAATAATCCAATAACATCAGGGAATAAGGTCTTTTCATCACCAATGACCTCAAGCTTAATTAAATCTGATACACCTGCCTCCCTTGCAAGCCTTGAGTATCTTAAGGCATCTTCAACAGTGTAACAGCCAGCGGTGTTTGGCAAAATCTTGTATTTTTTTGGGTCTAGGTAATCAAAAAGGTTCGGTGAGTTTCTATCGGTGATATTTACCCTTCTGACTGCCACAGTTACTACATCAGCGCCCGATGCCTCAATTGCCTTTGCAGTCTCTTCAAAATCCTTATACTTGCCTGTTCCTACCCAGAGCCTTGATTTAAATTCAATGCCTTTGATGATTAACTTATCCTCTATCATTTAACCACCTCCTACAAAGATAACGACCTCTACTGAGTCGCCTTCATTTATTTTTACAGTATCAAATTCAGTCCTCTTTAATATCTTCTTATTCAACTCAACTGCCACAAATTCTACCTTAATGTTGTTTTCTTCAAGCAATTCACTGATGGTCTTTGCCTCTGTAATACACTCTTTTCCATTTAATCTAATCTTCATTTAAAACCCCCAAAATAAAAAAACCTCTGTCAAAAACGACAGAGGCTCTAGATAACATTTAATAATTTACTATCCCATTTCCTCCGTCGGCATTATCCGAATCAGGTTCAAGGGGTCTTTCCTCTTTAAAGAGAAAACTCTCAGGCACTTTTGCCTCCCCCATGGCGAGATTATTAATCTTAAGTTTTAGACATACAAGTTGTCAATAAAAATAAATTAGTTTATAATTCATCGCTATGGCATATAGGGATTTAAGACACTTTTTAGAGGCATTAAAAAGAGAAAATTTGATTCATATAATAAAGACTGAAGTTGACCCAATACTTGAGATTACAGAGATTACCGATAGGATGTGTAAATCTCAAGGAGGGGGCAAGGCCTTATTTTTTGAAAAAGTCAAGGATTCTTCTTACCCTGTTGTTACTAATCTATTTGGTTCTTATGAGAGGATGTCCCTTGCCCTTGAGGTAAATAAATTAGACGATATTGCAAAGAGGATTGAAGATTTATTAAATCAAACACCGCCTAAGACATTGCTTGAGAAACTGGCCATGTTGCCAAAGTTGTTTGAGTTTTCAAAATATCTACCAAAGATTGTTAAGTCAGCACCTTGTCAAGAGATTGTAAATCAAGAATCACCTGACTTAAGTATCTTTCCTATACTAAAATGTTGGCCACTTGACGGTAAAGATGGTGAGGGCAGATTCATCACCTTGCCTATGGTTTTTACAAAAGACCCTGAGACAGGCAGACCAAATTGCGGAATGTACAGAATTCAAATATATGATAAGGTTACAACAGGCATGCATTGGCACATCCATAAAGACGGTGCAAGACACTTTGACAAATACAAAAAGCTTGGCAAACAAATGCCTGCTGCCATTGCAGTTGGCTGTGATCCTGCAGTAATTTACGCCTCAACTGCCCCCTTACCTGAAGCAATAGATGAGATGCTCTTTGCAGGATTTTTAAGAAGAGAGCCTGTAGAGATGGTCAAATGTATCACCTCTGATATAATGGTTCCTGCAAGGAGTGAATTAGTGATTGAGGGCTATATTAATACTGAAGAAAAGAGGATAGAAGGTCCATTTGGAGACCATACAGGTTTTTATTCACCAGCAGATTATTATCCTGTCTTTCATGTAACCTGTATTACCCATAGAAAAGATTTGATCTATCCTGCAACAATAGTTGGCAAACCTCCAATGGAGGATTGTTATATGGGCAAGGCAACGGAGAGGATTTTTCTGCCACTTATGAAACTTGATTTCCCAGAAATTGTAGATATTAATCTACCTATGGAGGGGGTTTTTCATAATGCAGCACTTATCTCAATCAAAAAAAGCTATCCTGGTCACGCAAGAAAAATCATACATGGCTTATGGGGAAAAGGTCAGATGATGTTTTCAAAGCTCCTTATTATCGTTGACGACAATGTGGATGTGCAAGATATTTCATATACTGCATGGAGGGTGCTTAATAATGTAGATTGGAAAAGAGATGTAGTCATCGCAGATGGTCCCCTTGATGACCTTGACCATTCTGCAAACTTTCCGAGATACGGCTCAAAGATGGGGATTGATGCCACTACAAAGACAAGGGAAGAAGGTATGATGAGGGATTGGCCTGAGGAAATATATATGAGTAAAGATATAAAAGACCTCGTTGATAAAAAATGGAAAGAATACGGTTTTTAGCTTGTTTAAAACAATGTATCTTTTGTGATTGATAGTTTATATGCATCATTAAAAAGGAGTGATAACAATATGAAACAGGCAGATATAATTATTTGTGGTGACTATGTAGTTACTATGAATGAAAAAATGGACTTAATAACTAAAGGTGCCATTGCAATAAAAGACGGTAGAATTATAGATATTGGTCAGGAAAATAGTATTAGAAAGAATTATCTCTCAAAGACCTTGATTGATGGCAAAGACAAGGCCTTATTGCCTGGACTAATTAATACTCATACACATGCGGCTATGGTTTATTACAGAGGGCTTGCAGATGATTTACCCCTTAAAGAATGGTGGGAACAACACATGTTTCCTGCTGAAACAAAGACCTTAAACCGTGAATTTATCTTAGATGCCCTTGAGCTCGCCTGCCTTGAGATGATTAAGTCAGGGGTTACAACTTTTAATGATATGTATTTTTTTGGTGATAGTGCTGCTGAATCAACAATAAAATCTGGTATCAGAGGTATTATCGGTGTAGGAATCCTTGATTTCCCTTCAGTATCAGCAAAGACTCAAGAGGAATACTTTAATAATGTTCAGGTCTTAATAGACAAATACAAGGGACATGAACTAATCACCCCTTGTATTTCACCACATGCACTCTATACTTGTAGCCCTGAGACATTTAAGAAGGCTCAAGAGATGGCCGAAAAACATGATATTTCTATCCATATACACCTTTCAGAGACAGAATGGGAGGTATCTGAAATCCTATCTCGTTATGGAAAAAGACCAGTCAATCTCCTTCATTCTATCGGTTTCCTATCACAAAGGGTATTAGCTGCCCATTGTGTATGGTTAAATGATGAAGAGATTGACTTGCTTGCACAAACAGGGACATCCGTATCCCATTGTCTTGAGAGTAATATGAAACTTGCCTCTGGCTTTGCACCAATTGTAAAGATGATTAAAAGTGGTGTCAATGTATCCATCGGTACAGATGGGGCTGCAAGCAATAATGACTTGAGTATGATTGGTGAGATGTCAACAGTGGCAAAGGTTCACAAGGCTATAGAAAAGGACCCCACTGCCATTGATGATAGGACCACTTTAAAAATGGCAACAATAAATGGTGCAAAGGCGCTTGCAATGGAGCATTTAATTGGTAGTCTTGAAAAAGGAAAATATGCAGACATCGTATCTATTAATCTAAAAAAGCCTCATTTAACACCTCTTTATGACATATATTCACACATTGTTTATTCAAGCATCTCTTCAGATGTAGATACAGTCATAGTAAATGGGAAGTTACTTATGGAAAATGGCTATGTTCTAACCCTTGATGAAGATGAGGTCATCAAAAAGTCCAATAAATGGGTGGATCAGATAAGTAAATTTAAAAAATAGCCTCTAATCTGAACTTGTTTATTCCGAGACCCAGCGATAAGGATAAGTCTTTTTCGTTCAGGAGCGATGTTTTGACAGTTCTAATGCTCCTTTTGCTAAAGTTTCTCAAGATTTCTTTTATAAGATGTCGTGTAAAATTTTTTACCAACCCTTCCTGCTTGATTTTGTTAAGTTCTCAGTTCCATCGCTGATTTTTGGTGACCATGTCTATTGTTGATTTCTAATGGTTATTTATCCATTCAATAATCCCCATGGCAGTTGAATCAATAATATCTACCTTTACATGAAGTAATTCCTCCATATCAGTAATAGATAAATCATCAAGAAATATGTTATCACCTTCTTTTAAACAGACATCGGGGATTAATAGCGTTGTGTCTTCAGTAACTTTATCAGACAAGGTCTTTATAACATCCCTACCTGTTAATAAGCCTGTTACAGTAACGGACTCGCCAAAAAAAGAATTTTTTACCTCATAGGCATCAATATTAATACCGTTTTCTTGTAGTCTGATAATAAATTTTTTCAAAAAGGGATAGAAAGAGGCTCCACTAAAGGTAATAATCTTTTGATTAGCCATATTTTTATGTAATAGTGCATTCTTCAATTTAATCTTTTTTGTCTGACTGTCAAATAGGGCAATCATACCAACTCCATTTTCTATTTGATGAAGGTCATCGTAATACTCTATTTCAGGTATTAGATAGTCAGCCTTTATCAATAATTCATCTGCAGGATAGACGAAACCTTCGCCGTGTTTTTTTCTGAAACGATTATTAAGCCTCTCAATTATCTTTACAGTATCTACTGCGATGGATTTATCGAAGGGCCTTAGTTTCCTTTTTAAATATCTTGTAATCCCTAAAGGCACAACTGCTACTGACATGACATATGGGTAATAGCGATACAAATCTTTGATGGTCTTCTCTAATACAATACTATCATTAATACCTGGACATACTACAATCTGACAATGCATCCTTATCTTATTTTTTGCAAACCAAGCAATCTCATCTAAAACTGGCGCTGCCTCTTTGTTGCCAAGTAAGATTTTCCTTACATCGTTATCTGTGGCATGGACAGAGATGTAGAGGGGACTAAGTTTTTGAGCCTTTATCCTTTCTTTATCTGCCTTCGTAATATTTGTAAGGGTTATATAGTTACCATAAAGAAAAGACATCCTGTAATCCTCATCTCTTATATATAAAGACTTTCTTAAGCCCTTTGGTAGTTGTGATACGAAACAGAAGATACACCTATTTGTGCAAGTCTTGATCTTAAAGTGTTTGAAGACTATATCTTTACTTATTACACCTTTATCTAAGCCATATAAATACGAAAGGTCAATTTCAAAGGTCTGACCATCTCTTTTAATGAGGGCTGTCTTTGGATTGTCATTACCGTAATACAAGATGTCAATAATATCTCTGATTGGATTTCCATCAATAGATAGCAATATATCGCCATCTTTAAAACCAGCTTTATAAGCATTTGAAGAGTGATAAATAGTCTCTATCTTTAGTCCCTTTGAACATCTCATGTATTTTGTGTCAATCCCCTGTATATGTATTGAATACCTGAAAAGGCTGTAATACAACCTACTGCAATAAAAACCTCAAGTGTAACCTTGGGCAATAAGTTATGAAAATTAATATAGGCAAGTGTATAGGCTATGAGGATAAATTGTGTAGCAATGGCTATTTTACCTGAATATACAACCTCTACCTTCGTCTTACCATATATGATATATAGCAATATCCAACCAAATAGTACTATCAAATCCCTACTGATTACAATAACAGCAAGCCATTTAGGTATCCACTTTAGATAGGCAAAGATTATAAAAGATGTCATCAATATTGCCTTATCTGCGAGGGGGTCAAGAAAGGCACCTAATTCAGTCTTTTGACCTGTCCTTCTGGCAATCATGCCATCAAAGGCATCTGTTATGGTGGCGATTATGAAAACTACTAATGCAGTCTTATGCCTTCCATAAATTAACATCATTACAAAAACTGGGACTAAAAGAATCCTGATAGAGGTCAGTATATTTGGTATGTTTACAATTTTCATGGGATATTTAACGGGAGTGTTAAATTAACCATTTTTGCACCAAGTTTATTATATAAATCTACATGATGGCTTGTATCCTTCTTAGTAAAAAGATCTTTTATAAGTAAACTATGTTGTCTCTCTAATGATAGTTCAAATTCCGAGGCCTTGTTTATGCAAAATTCTATCTTTTCTAGGGCATTGTCCTTATCATTATCAAGATACGATAATTCCGCCTCTGCCATCTCGCAATAGATGAAACCCCTTATATCACCAGTTTCTTGAAAATTTTTCTTTGCCTTATTTAGTAATTCTAATGCCTTTTGAGCATCTCCCTTTATTTTATATATAGCTGCATAACTCCACAATGTATAGGAACTACTGACAATATCACCTATTGAGTTGTAAATATCTAAGGCTTTTTTAAAACAAACCTCTGCATCTTTGAAATTACCATTCATCCTATGTGCATTCCCAATACCACAGAAAGAATAGGCCCTTGCAAAATTATCCCTTGCTGATCTGCTTTTTACATAAGCTAATTTGTAATAATAATAAGATTTATCATTTTCCCCAGCAACCCTATAAGAACCACCAAGACCACAATAGCTATACAGCTGCCCTAATAAAAAACCATTTTTTTTAAAAAAATATCCTGCACTGGCAAAACATTTTATTGATTTCCTTATATCCCCAGCTATTCTTAAAATAGTCCCTTGAGCCCAAAGGGCATAATGCATAGCCTTTTGGTCTTTAACTGCCTTGTAAATTGCCCTTGCCCTTTTGACTTCTTTAAGTGCCTCTTTCCATAGGCAACAACCCTTTAAAGATAGAGCTATCCCTACAAGACAGTCTGCCTTTGATTGTCTGTCATGTTCTACATCAGCAAGGTCGAGGGCAGATTGATAATATTCCCTCGCCTTCTTAAAATTACCAATCATACGTGATGTATGTCCTAATCCAATAAGAGACAAAAGCAAAGCCTGCATGTCATAACATGATTGAGCCAAATCTTTTGCCTCTAAATAGGCATTGAAAGAATCATGAAACCTTGAATCCGACTTCAATCTGTTTGCCAAATTAAGTAACTTCTTTATAGCTACCTGATTAACCATCAAGTCTCTCCCTTAATGTCTTAATAAACACCTTATAATCTGCGGATTTAAAAAAGGCTGAACCAATCACAAGCACATCTGCACCTGCCCTGACGATTGTCCTTGCATTATCCAACTTAACACCACCATCAACTTGTATCAGGGTCTTTAATTGACGAGACTGTATCATATCTTTTAAAAGGGCTATCTTTGGTATCATGGCAGGGATAAACTCCTGTCCACCAAAACCAGGATTGACAGACATCAAGAGAACCATATCAATATCCTCTAATATATATTCAAGGACATTTATTGGAGTGGCAGGATTAAGTGATACACCTGCCTTTTTACCATTCTGTTTGATTTTCTGTATAGTTCTATGAAGGTGTAGCGATGCCTCTGAATGAACTGTTATATAGTCTGAACCAGCATTAACAAAAACATCTATAAAATCCTCAGGTCTTTGAATCATCAAGTGCACATCAAGGGTTAGTGAAGTAATAGACCTTATCGCCTCTACTACCATAGGACCTATAGTAATGTTAGGGACAAAGTGTCCATCCATAACATCTATATGGAGCCAGTCTGCACCTGCCTTTTCTGTAGACCTTATCTCCTCACCGAGACTAACAAAATCTGCAGATAGGATAGATGGGGCAATAATTGTCATATTTATAAATCCTCCTCTTTTTAATCTTTAACGGTCTTTACTCACTAATACCAGTACTTACAAGCACAAAAAATGTGTCTCCACCCTTTTCATGAATCTCAGGTCTTTGAGCAATTACTATGTTAGGCATCACCGTTGGGTGTGATACATAAATAGCCCTCGTTATCTTAATACCCTTTTCTCTTAACATCTGATCTGCACTCTCAAGGGGCTGTCCTACTACATCAGGGACATATCTTATCCTTGGTCCCTTGCTAATCATTACACCTATCTCACGACCTTCCTTTACTGTTGATCCACCCGGTATTTGTTGCCACATAATACTACCCTGTGCGACAACAGGGTCAAAATCTTCGCCTTCAAGCCTTATATATAGGTCGTTTTTTCTTAATAGATTACCTGCTTCTATCATGCTCTTTCCCTTTAAATCGGGGACGATGACCGTTTTACTATGGCTTAATAATGTAAAGGTCAGATGCCCAGAAATGAGACCAAATACTATTACTGCAACAATGTAAAGAGGATACTTTATTATCTTTCTCATGATACCTTCTTGATTAATGCTGAAAAAAAACCATCAATATTATGACGATGGGGAAATGTCCTGTATGAGACAAAATCCTTCTCCTCAGTATTATAAAAGATGCTAAAATCTATTACTTTACTAAAAGAGTTATATATCTTACATAAGTTAGATTTTTTTTGTAAAAAAGCCTTTATAACCTCTTCGCCTTCTTGCCTCTCCGTTGAACATACTGAATAGACCATCTGACCACCTGGTTTAAGAAAATTAAAGAGATACTCAAGCATTTCTAACTGTTTTTTCTTGAATCGTCTCAAATCTACTAATTTATGCCTATACTTTACATCAGGGTTTCTTCTTATGACACCAATAGATGAGCAGGGTGCATCAAGTAGAATCCTATCAAAATAATTGGGCTTGATCCATTCAATATGATGAAGCCTCAATATGTCAGTGTTTATGACCTTTATTGATGAATAGCCCGAATCTTTTATATTAGACTTGAGTTGTCTTATCCTTGATTCACTTACATCTACTGCTATGATTTGTCCTTTATCCTGCATCATTTCAGCTATATGAATTGTCTTACCGCCTGGTGCAGAACAGGCATCAAGGACTGTCATGAAAGGCTCAGGATTAAGTAAATAGGTAATCAATTGACTTGCCTCATCTTGAATGAAAAACCTCTCACCGATTGCCTTACTTAGATAATCATAAGTAACCGTGTCCTCCACAATTACTGAATTTGGACAGTATTGAGAAAGTCTGTGGGCAATATTGTCAACTGTTAGTGCATCAATTGCCATTTTAACATCCTTTGTATCTGTAAACCTTAAGGTCAAAGGTGGCTTTTCATTATTCTTCATTGCCAACTCCCTTGCCTCTTTGTATCCAAACCTCTCAATCCAACTTTTTGTTAGCCAATAAGGATGTGAGGTCTCAACAGCAAGTCTCTTCACAGGATCTTTTATTGACGATGTCTTAATATTATCTCTTCTTCTGATATATTCTCTTAAGACTGCATTGACTAGTGATGGTTTGCCCTTGTTTGTCTTTTCAATCTCTACAGCCTCAAAAACTGATGCCCTATCAGGCACACGCATGAATATGATTTGATAAAGGGCAATCCTGAGGTTGTTAAGAGTTTCATCAGAAAGTTCATCAATAGCCCTGATAAAGATACCCAGTAACCAATCTAAATAATCCCTATACCTGATAACACCATAAACTATCTCCATCACAAAAGACCTATCCCTTGATGTCTCATAAACATTATTAATTGACAGTGCATCCTTGGGTTTTAAGTCGCCCCTAAATATAGAATTGAGCGCCTCAATACACTTTATCCTTAATTTATCCATTTAACCCTTATCTTTTAACCCCTTTATCGTGTAAAGATCTCTACTGCTTCCTTGACCTTTTCAATATCAACCTTTGTGTTAAAACAAGGTCCTTCAGGTCTCTGATTGTATATACCAAGCACAGGTAAGGGAAAGGAATCAACAATACCACTACTTAAATCCCTCTCACATGCCACCGCTACCACTGCATCGGGGTGAAAATCCTTGAGCACCTTCCTTGCCATACTACCTCCAGTGGCGATGAATAACCTTATACCCTTTTGCTCTGCAAGTCCAATAAGTCCATTAATACCACAGTTGCCACATCTCTTACAGTTATAAATGTCATTGGTAATCCTTATGTTGCACTCATTTACTTGAAGGCAATGGGGTAGTAATATAAGTATTTTTTTGAACTTACAACCATAAGAAATAACTAATTTATTATTGACATTGATAATAAATCTTTGAAACCCCTCTTTTAAAGTTTTAGAAAAACCACCAAATAACATCAACAGGGGATAAATGATTTTTAGCAGTAATGCTCTAAGAAAAGTAATCATCTTTGACACTTACCCTTCTGCCTGAAAGAAAGTCTCTACAAGACATCCTCTTTTTCCCCTCAGCCTGCAACTCTTCTATCTCTAAGAGTCCTTCACCTGTGCCTACAATAAGATTACCTTTCACAATATCCTCAATTCTACCTGCTGTGCCACTACCTTTTAATGCCTTGACCTTGTAAAACTTTATCATCTGACCCTTTAAATATGAATATGCATTGGGCCACATAAAAAGCCCCCTTACAAGATTAAAAATATCTCTGGCACTTTTCTGCCAATTTATAATGCCATCTTCTCTCTTAATGGGAGGTGCATAAGTAGCACCGTCTCCTTGAGGCACTGGAATTATTGAATTTTCCTTAATCCCTTTAATAGTATTAATCAACAATTCCGCACCAATTGATGAGAGCCTTGTGGTGAGGGTTTCTGCATTATCATTATCACTAATAGATGTTTCTTCCCTTAGTAGTATATCTCCTGTATCAAGACCGGCATCCATCATCATGGTGGTAATTCCAGTAACATTATCACCATTTATTAATGCCCATTGAATAGGTGCAGAACCACGATAAAGGGGGAGTAATGAGGCATGGACATTTATTGCACCATATTTGGCAATCTCAAGCATTTCCTTTGGTAGTATCTTTCCATAGGCAACAGTGACAATAAAATCAGGACTATAAGTTGATAACAATCTCATAAGCCCTTTATCTCTTAATCTTTCTGGTTGTAGAACCTGTAATCCTTCACTTAAGGCAATCTCTTTGACTGGAGAGAAGATGACCTTTTTGCCCCTACCCTGTGTCTTATCAGGTTGAGTAATAACCAAGGACACCTTTTCACCTGAGGAAAGTAGTGCCTTTAGTGTTGGGACTGCAAAGGATGGTGTGCCAAAAAAGACTATTGACATGACAAGTTCTTATCCCAAATATAGCGATAGGAAGGGCTGTTTCAGAATTTTTATAATCGACGATTTAATTTTAATTTTGCTGAGACCCAGCGATAAAGATAAGTCTCTTTCGTTCGTTTTGACAGTTCTAATGCCCCTTTCGCTACGGCCGCAAAACTCAACTACCACCCCAAAAAGTCTTGCAACTTTTTTGGGGCCCCTTTCCTTTGGGTTCAAACACTTGCGGCTGTGTTTAACGCTCCAGTCGCAAAGAACTGCTGCCCAAACATCGCTATTCACTTCAGAGCCCCATCCTTATCGCTGTATTTGGGTTTTGCTTTATTCTGCAATATTTTTTGCTAAAGTTTCTCAAGATCTCTTTTATAAGGTGTCGTATAAAATTTTTCACCAACCCTTTCTACTTGATTTTGTTAAGTTTTCAGTTCTATCGCTGATTTTGGGTCTTATATAGTCTATTTCAATTAACCTGAAATTTCATTACTATAAGTATCTCTCTATTTCTCATCTTTAAGGCTTTTGAGATACTTTTTTTTATAAAACTCCCTTTTTATAGGTGATAACTTATCAAAAAGAACTATACCATCAAGGTGGTCCAATTCATGTTGAAAAGCCCTTGCGAGTAAACCCTTTGCCTCAATCTCTATAGGATTTCCATTTCTATCAATACCCCTTACTACAATTTCACTTGCACGATCAACACTTATAGTGCATCCTGGCAAACTAAGACAACCCTCCTCTGAGGGTTCAAACTTATCTGCATGGACTATCTCTGGATTGATGACGATAATAAGTGGGTAACTCTTTTCCTTTGTAGAGATGTCAATTACTACAAGTCTTTTTAATTCACCTACCTGATTTGCTGCAAGACCAATACCAGGTGCATTATACATAGTCTGAACCATATCATCTATGAGAGTTTGTAAGCCACCGTCAATATTTTCAATCTTAAGTGCTTTTTTCTTTAATACATTTTCAGGATACTTGTATATTTTAAGAACTGACATGGCTGTTCACTGATATATTAATTACTGACTAATTGATAAAAATTCTTAAATAGGTAAATTGAATCATTGGGGCCTGGACCTGCCTCTGGATGATATTGCACCGAAAAGACCGGATATTCCACATGTTCCATACCTTCTTCTGAACCATCAAATAGGTTTCTATGGGTAAGCCTTACCTGTCCTTTAAGGCTCTTAATATCTACGCAATAGTTATGATTTTGCGATGTTATTTTGACCTCTTCAGTCTTTAAATCCATCACTGGATGATTCCCTCCATGATGACCAAACTTTAACTTATATGTGTCTCCACCCATTGCCAAACCAAGTATCTGGTGTCCGAGACAGATACCAAAAATTGGTATCTTTCCGATTAATTTTTTTGTATTTTCTATTCCTTTTATAACTTGTTGAGGATCACCAGGACCGTTACTGAGTAATACCGCATCAGCCTTCATTTGCAAAATCTCTTCAGCTGGGCTATCTTGAGGAACAACGGTAACAGAGAAACCTGCATTTACAAGATTACGAAGAATATTTAATTTCACACCGAAGTCATAGACAATTAATTTTTTTAAAGCCCCCTTTGTTTTCTCCCTACTCCAAATGGTCTCACTCCAATCATAACTATTGGGTGTAGTAACCTGGTCAGTAAGGTTAATCGTTGATATATCAGGATAATTCCTCACCTTTTTTAAAAGGCTTTTATAATCTAAATCTACTGATGAAATAATACCCTTTTGTGCACCATAGTCTCTTAATCTCCTTGTCAGTGCCCTCGTATCAATACCTTCAATGGCAGTAATGCCATGCTCTTTTAGATAATTTTCAAGAGTTGCTTTACTCCTCCAATTACTTGGATAAGGACATGCCTCTTTTACAACAAAACCCTCAGCCTTGACACCACCATTTGATTCAATGTCTTCTTCATTTATGCCATAATTACCAATTTGCGTATAAGTCATAACAACAATTTGTCCCTTATAGGACGAATCGGTGAGTATCTCTTGATAACCAGTTATAGAAGTATTAAAAACTACTTCACCTATTGTCTCACCAATTGCCCCAAGTTGTTTACCCTCAAAAACCGTCCCATCAGCAAGGACGAGCAATGCCTTTTTCATTTAACTATCTCCCTTTTATTCAATACTATAGAGTCTCATAAAATCTGGATTGTCTTTAAACTTTATAAAGTCATCTCCTTTAACAACCTTTTCCTTATATTTTGGATTTAACTCTATCGCCTTAGTAAGACTAAAGAGCGTATTTTCCAAATCCTCTTTAATGTGATGAATAAGTGCCTTATTATACCAAGCCTTTGCATAAGCCCCATTGATGCTGATTGTGTTATCAAATGTTTTTAGTGCCTCATCGTAATTCTTTAAATAGAACAAGGCCAATCCTTTACCATAAAGTGCCTTATAACTGTCCTTGTTTAACTTGATAGCAAAGTCAAAGGCTCTTAAGGCATCCTCATGGGCACCGAGATAACTTAATGCAATAGCTTGACCATACCATGCCTCTTCATCTTCGGGCTTGATAGCAATTGCCTGCTCATAGGCTTTGTAAGCATCCTCGTGCATACCCAACCTGCTTAAGGCAACACCCTTTGCCTGCCATGCCTTGTCATCCCTTTGATTTGTGATTATGGCATTTTCAAAACATTGTAAGGCCTCCTGAAACCTCTCAATGGAACTTAGGACAATACCCTTTTCATACCAAATATCACTACAAAAGAAATCAAGCTCAAGGGCTTTATCAAAACAATCAAGAGCTTCATCATTTGCACCTTTGTTAAATAAAAGTAATGCCTTTAAAAAATAAGGATGGTAATTTCGTATATTTTCCTTAAGAAGTTCTGTAATCATAGTCTCTGCTTCAGAATACCTATCTTGTTTTAACAGAATGACACTTTCGTTGTAAATTGGGATAAAATTGTATTGATTAACCTCTGCAGCCTTTTTATACCACTCATGAGCATCTTCAAAAAGCCCCCTTTTGGCATAATAACAACCTATAGTTAAATATTGTTCTAACTTAAAAACTTTGCTCTTAAAATCCTTATCTATTTCGTTAATCCTTTTTGCTAAATACTCTACTATTGCCTGACCTTCTGAGGCAGGTTGAAGGATAGTCATAACAGGGCTCAAAAGTGTATCCTTTTGCCCTGAATAATCTAAAAGTCTTTGCACAATATCCCTTAAATCCATTGTAGTGAGACCTCGCTCAGCATAATGATTTAAGTCATCAATCAATCTAATCTCAGGAAAGATTGTATAAAAACACCTGATCCTCTCTTGTAAATCATCAAAGGCACTCTGGAAATTATCCCTTATCTTGTTAATCTCTTCTTCAGGGTTAAAAACAGGCTTGAGTATATTTTTGCTTAACTCCTCTGTCTTTACAACTTCTTTGGGCTCTTCCTTTATTATGGGCTTCTGTTCTGGTGTCTTTTTATCTATCTCCCTTTGTTCTTCCCTTTTTTGTCTTCTTTTGATAAGGGCAATTATCATTAGCACAACCAATACTAAAAAGATTCCATAGAAGATGACCTCTATTGGTATGTCATGCCCTAAGATGTTTAAATTCTTGTTTAACCAGTCCATATTAGGAAGATTCATGATAAATCCTCTCTTTAAAAATTGTATATACTACCTTGCCTTGAAGTTCCCTATTTAAAAATGGCGTATTCTTCCCCTTTGAGTACATAACCTCTTCGGTGAGGATATATTTTTTTTCTGTATCAATGATGATTAGATTAGCCTCATCACCAATATTAATTGAACCACCTTTTATCTTTATAATTGATGCAGGCATTGATGAGAGTTTCTTAAAGAGTTCTTTATATGTTAATAAACCTTCTCTAACAAGGTTCAATGAAAGGCTTAAAGCGGTATCGAACCCACTAATCCCAAAAGGTGCCTTGTCAAATTCAAGCAACTTTTCATCTTTATGGTGAGGTGCGTGGTCTGTGGCTATAACATCAATTGTGCCATCTCTTAAACCTTCTTTGATTGCAAGCATATCTTCCTCTGTCCTCAAAGGTGGATTTACCTTTGCCAGAGTGTTGTATCCTAATGCCTCCTGCTCTGAAAGGGTAAAATAATGAGGACATGTCTCTGCAGTTACATTAATACCTTCTACCTTTGCCCTCCTTATAAGCTCTACTGACCATTTAGTTGACACATGAGCAATATGGAGCCTACCGCCTGTAAGTCTTGCAAGTGCTAAATCTCTGGCAATCATAACCTCTTCTGAGGCACTTGGTATTCCCTTTATCCCTAATTCAGAGGAAACATGACCCTCATTAATTAATCCACCATCAGAGAGATTGTCATCCTCTGCATGGGAAATAATTGGCACATCAAGATATTTAGAATATTCAAGGGCTCGTCTCATTACAAGGCTATTCATTACAGGCTTACCATCATCTGAAAAGGCTACCGCACCTGCCTCACGCATAAGAGCCATTTCTGCAAGTTCTAATCCATTCTGTCCCTTTGTGATTGCACCAACAGGAAAGAGATAACAATAACCTTCCTGTATTGCCTTCCTAATCATAAAACTCGTCACTGTAGCATTATCATTAACCGGGTTTGTATTTGCCATTGGGCAGACTGCTGTAAAGCCACCCCTGATGGCTGCATAAGTCCCTGTCTGAATAGTCTCTTTGTGTTCAAAGCCTGGTTCACGGAGATGCACATGAAGGTCAACCAAACCGGGAGTAACAATATAAGGACTTGCATCAATTACCATTGTCTCTTCTTTATTGTAACTAATTGGATGACCAATACTTATTGAAGCAATCTTTCCATCTTTAATCAATATTGAACCAGAAGCATCAATGTCATTTTTTGAATCAATTACCCTTGCATCTTTGATTAATAAACTTTTACTCATTACTGTCCCCTATAAGATAAAGCACCGCCATCCTAACTGCGATCCCATTGGTCACCTGTTCAAGTATTACTGCCTTCGTTGAATCTGCCACCTCTGAAGAGATTTCAATCCCACGATTCATTGGTCCAGGGTGCATAATTATTACATTAGAATCAGCAAGATTTACCCTCTCTGCAGTGATACCATAGAGTTTAAAATACTCCCTTTCAGAGGGGAAAAAGGCTTTATCCATTCTCTCTTTTTGAACCCTCAATGCCATTATCACATCAACACCACGCAAACCCTCATTGATGTCATAAAAGACCTTTACACCTTCAGGGACGCAGCAAGGCATCAATGTTGCCGGCGCTATATAGCGAATATTGGCACCCAGTTTAATGAGGCTATAGGTATTTGAACGAGCTACTCTGCTATGTCTTATATCGCCAACGATAGCAATATTAAGCCCCTTTATTTCCCCCTTTTTTTCCTTAATGGTGAAGGCATCAAGGAGTGCCTGAGTGGGATGCTCATTTGTCCCATCTCCAGCATTTATTACAGAAGCAGATACCATCCCTGAAAGCAAGAAAGGGACACCACTACAAAAATGCCTGATAACAATATAATCAGCGCCATAAGCCTGAATGGTCTTGATGGTATCGTAAAGACTTTCACCTTTTACTACACTACTTGTTGGGACAGAAAAATTATAGACATCTGCGCTTAACCTTTTTTCTGCAAGTTCAAAGGATGTGCGGGTCCTCGTTGAGGGTTCAAAAAACAGATTGACAACTGTTTTACCTCTTAAGGTTGGCACCTTTTTGATATCTCTTTTTAAGACATCTTTGAAAGAAAAGGCTGTGTTTAAGATAAGTTCTAATTCATCAACAGCAAGGCTTTTGATGCTAACAAGGTCTTTTTTCAATTATTACCCCTATCAGTCTTTTCAATAAACACCTTGTCTTCTGAACCATCTTCAGAAAAGGTTACCGTAATCCTTTCTTTCTTTGAAGTTGGAATGCTCTTGCCAACAAAATCAGCCCTTATAGGTAATTCCCTGTGTCCCCTATCAATTAAGATTGCCAGTTGGATTTGTGAAGGTCTTCCCATATCCATAAGGGCATCCATAGCAGCCCTAATAGACCTACCCGTAAAAAGCACATCATCTATCAGTATAACCTTTTTATCCGATATATCAAAGGGAATATCTGTCTTACGAACAATAGTTCTTGTCTTTTTAATAGAAATATCGTCTCTATATAAAGATATATCAAGCATACCAAGAGGGAGATTTACATACTCAATTGTATTTATCTTTTGGGCAATCCTATTGGCTAAATAGACCCCACCTCTCTGAATGCCAACGAGACAAAGGGCATCTACTCCCTTGTTATACTCAACTATCTCATGGGTCATACGGAAAATTATCCGCTCAATAGTGTCGTCACTTTGGTTGCGATCGTCGATAGCGAATCCCAATTCGCCGGCTGGGGGGGCGATTTGGATGCGTCGTGTGGCCTTGCTTTGGTGTGCCCAGTAACGATGGATAAGGCACGGGCGGTCACCGCAACTTTCAATGGTTTCGCCGCAGCCAATTCGCTGACTGTGATCAAAGATGGTTCGGGTTCCGAGTTTGGGCGTGTATTATCGACTCCAGCAGGAATTGATTGTGGTGCGAGCGGCGGAAATCGGAACTGTGCAAACAGTTTTACGGGCGGTCAGAGTGTGACTTTGGTCGCCAGCATCCCCGATGCCAATTCCGGTACGGCTTTCGCGGGCTGGGAGGTGTATTTGGGCAATAACGCTGTACCTGAGCCTAACATGTGTACAGGCGCCGAACCGACCTGCCAAATCACGATGACCGGTGTGGCGGTAACTGTCAGAGCGCGATTTGAGCGCGGTTATATTTTAACTTTGCAAAATCATGGCAATGGTCAAGGCAACATCATTGCCAATGCGGGGCATTTACAAACGATTTGCTTCGACACGATGTGCAGTCAAACCTATAACTTCAACCAAACCGTTACGCTGACCGCGAATCCTGGATCGGGTTCCGCATTTAGAGGTTGGCAAGGCGCCTGTAGCGGTTTCAATCCCGTTTGTACCGTGACAATGAACCAGGCGCGGTTAGTCACGGCGATCTTCGATCAAACCATCAGCGGTCAGCTAAGCATGATGGTGATCAAGGAAGGCTCTGGATCGGCGGAAGGCCGGGTAGTCGCTGTCCCCGAAGAGGGCGGAGATGGCATTGACTGCGCAAGCAATAATTCCCGCGATTGTTCCGGATTATTCCAGGCCGGACGGGGGGTGACGCTGACTGCAACCGTGCCCAATGAAAATACTGGCGCTTATTTCTCGCGCTGGCAAATTTACTTCTGGGATCCAGTCAATCTAATTTGGGTATTACAAAAGGATATGTGTACCGGATTAGAACCGGTGTGTCACGTGACAATGACCTCGGAAGTGCAGGTACGGGCGATGTTCGACATCGGCTTCATTCTGACTGTGGTGCGCAATGGTACCGGTACGGGCTCGGTCGTCACCAATGTACCAGAATTGGATGCGTGTACGATCGATAGTCCAAAATCGATTTGTAGCCAAACTTTCAACAGTAACCGGCGCGTGACTTTGATCGCGGTGGCAGAGTTGGGGTCGCGCTTTATTGGCTGGAATAGTTGCGAACGCACCGAAGATCGCAATGGGGATGGAGTCAACGAGACCTGTCTTGTCACGATGTCCACTGCCAAACTGGTCACCGCCACATTCGATGAAATTGACAGTGCGCGTTTGACTATTCTCAAAGATACCAATAGTACCGGCAGCGGTGTGATCAAATCCGAGCCTTTGGGTATCGATTGCGGTGAGGTGTGTATCCGCAATTTCGAGCTTGGTACCCAGGTCAAGTTGACGGCGATGCCTGCCGAAGGATCAGAGTTCGTCGGTTGGGGTGGTGATTGGTGTGCGGGATCCGAGCCGGTTTGTGTGGTATCAATGGACAAAGCCAAAATTGTTACGGCGCGCTTCGATCGTGGATTCCGCTTGACGGTGGAAAAACAGGGGAGTGGTGCGGGTCGTATCGTCTCGCAACCGCAAGGAATTGATTGCGGCGCGACGTGCGCTTTCAGTTTTACCAACAACGCTACGGTGACGCTGACCGTCCGGCCTGACGAAGGAACAACCTTCCTTGGTTGGGGGGGAGCATGTAGCGCGAGTGGTACGGCGTTAACGTGTACTCTGCCGATGACACAATCGCGTAAAGTCATCGCGACATTTTCGGATCGGGTGTTGGGTAAGGCGTTGGACAATCAACAACTCAACTGGCTTAGCGGGGGCGATGCGGCATGGTTTGCGCAAGACTGGCTTTATTACTTCGGCGATGCGTCGGTGCGTAGTGGCGGCATCAGCCACGGCCAGCAAAGTTGGATTCAAACCACGCTGGTCGGACCTGGGCGCTTGACGTTCTATTGGGCCGTATCTTCTGAGGTTGATCGTGATGCGTTGATATTCGAGACTTCGTTTGGTCAGTTCGCGCAAATCAGTGGTGATATCAATTGGCAGCAACGGACTTATGACATTCCCGCAGGAACCCACGTCGTGCGCTGGACTTATCGTAAAGACAACGACGTGACGCACGGTTTGGATTTCGCCGGATTGGATCGCGTCGAATATTTGCACGGCGCGATTTTAACGGTGAATCAAACCGGTAACGGGTTTGGCACTGTCGTCTCGAATCCACGTGGTATTGATTGTTTGGATCGCTGTTCAGCAGGATTCCAAACCGGTACCTTGGTAACCTTGACCGCCAATGCGTTGGATGGGTCGAATTTTGTCGGTTGGGGTGGTGTGTGCTCGGGAAGCAATCCAACGTGTACGGTTACGATGGCGGATGCACGAAACGTTACCGCAACGTTCAATTGGACGGCAGGATTGGCCGGGCATTGGGCGACGGAGCTGGGGCGGCTCAACGATACTGGTATCGACTGGTGCGCCAACAATGCGACGCATTATTTGGCGAACCGAGAAGCTTGGTGTGCCGATTTATCGGTGACGCATCCCAATCAAGATGCCCATGTCGGCCGCGATGTAGCGGTGCGCCGAGGTAGTATCAATAAAATTGGCGGCGGCAGCGCTGGCTTCGATTACACACGCATCTGTAACAGTGGTGAAGCCGCCGGTCAAGGCCAGTGTCCGCAGCAACCCCCGTTGGGTACAGGTCCGAATGAGTGGGGCTGCACGCGCGATAACGTGACCGGATTGATTTGGGAAGTCAAAACGGTAGGAGGCTTGCGCGATAAGGATCGTGTTTCTAGTTGGTATAATCCGGATGACCGCACGAATGGTGGCAGCAAAGGCGATAATTGTATTGCGGAAAATTGCAATACCGCGCGTTATGTCGATTCGATTAATCGCTTAGGGTTGTGCGGCGCCAATGATTGGCGTTTGCCAACGCGGCAAGAATTACATTCATTGGTTCATCACGGACGTACGCAACCGGCGATCGATAGTGCGTATTTCCCGAATACATCAGCACAATCTTTTTGGACGAGTACGCCGACAGCCAATTTCGCGTTCAATTCGGCATGGTATGTTCATTTCGAATCGGGTTGGGATTATTGGGATAATAAATCGAATAAGCATCGCGTGCGTTTGGTACGGACTTGCGAAGATTGCCGTGTAATATCAGGTTTTCCCAATCCACGTTTTGCGAACAATAAACTTCAGTTGCCTGTGGTCAATGTCGGTGGGCGTTTTTATCGCGTTACGTTGCGCGTTGTGAATGAAGAACCATTGACTTTCGAACTGACACATGCCGAGGATTTGGCGGTGCCGATCGGACGCTCGACCGAAATCGAAAGCTGGCCGCGTTATCATGTGGATAAGCGTTTGGCCATTTTGGGTGGCGTGGAAGTGGGAAGCGATACCTATAATGCGGCATTACAAGAGGTGCCAGGTAGTCAACCGCTGCGCTTTGTTTTGAGCGCAGCGCGCAAACTCCAATAAACTAAACGAGGAATGTAACTATGCGCTGGATTAAATCTTTGTTCGTGGTATTGGTTATTTCCCCGTTGGCGAGCGAAGCGGCAGATTGCACGGCAATGGGTATCGCGCCGAGTTCCGATGAATCGATCGCGTTTACCGTCAATGCCGATGGGACGGCAGTCGATCATCACAGCGGCTTGATGTGGATGCGTTGCGCGTTGGGTCAGACTTGGGATCGGAGTCAGCGCCGTTGTAATGGGACGGCGTTTGCGATGGAGTGGGATCGTGCACTGGTGGCGGTAGATGTTTTCAATGCTGAGGGTGGCTTCGCGGGCTTTACCGATTGGCGCTTACCCAATATCAATGAATTACGCAGTATTGTCGAGGATTGCCGCGCGCATCCTGCGATCAATACGCTGATTTTCCCGCAATCCCCTCAAAAACCGTTTTGGAGCGCTTCGCCTTATGCGGTATCGGGCTTGCAAGCATGGTTGGTCGATTTTAGCTTGGGTCGGGATAATTACGATCTGAAGAATCGCTTCAATTTTGTGCGTTTGGTGCGGGTCGCAAGATAAATTTTTTAGCGCCGCATCCCACTAAACACTTGGATGCTCATGTTCGCTGGTACGGTTGGTTTTTTGAGGGCTCTTTAATAAAAAGCCCGCTGTCAGGGGGACTGTGCGATACTGCGACGCTCTGGCAGTGGGCATGTTTTTTATTGCGGTGTTTCGTATGGGGGTGGTTAGGCTACTTTGAATTCTTCTTTGTGATGCCCTTCAGCCAGGTATTTTTTTAACCAGCGCGGCATTTGACCGCGTCCCGGCCAAGTATTTTCCGGATTGGCAGGATCAACATACAGCGCAGTAGGTTTACGTTCGACCTCTTTGCCGGATTTTTCTTTGATAATGACATCCACGTCGATGGATGCAGCGAGTCTTCTGATTTCCGCCAAGACACTTTTTTTGTGATTTTGCCATTTGGCATCTAGCGCTTTTTGCGCTTCAGCCATGACTTTTTTTAGTTCTTCTGGAGACAAACTTTCGTAATCGATCATCATAATTTTCGTTCAAAGTAAAACCAAGTTAAATCAAAGGAATTTTTATTTTACGGTAGAGTTTTAATTTTTCGCAATAGAAAATTATTATCAAAATAATAGATATATGCGTGGCTTTTGGTGGATTTTTAATAAAAATCAATCGTTTAATATGTTGTGCGATTCGTTTGTTTGGTAATAAATCAGTAAAGCTTTTATAGTAGAAAAAACCATTAAATCGGAAATCGAGATACAAACATGTACGATGCAATCATAGTAGGGGCGGGGTTTGCGGGCGCGGTATTAGCCGAACGTTTGGCTTCGCAACGTCACTGGAAGGTGTTGATCATTGAAAAACGTCGCCATATAGGCGGGAATTGCTTTGATCGCATCGATGATCACGGGGTGTTGATTCATCAATATGGCCCTCATTTTTTTCACACCTCAAATCGTGAAGTATTCGAATATTTGAGTGCTTTTACCGAATGGCAGGCATATCAGCATCGAGTGTTGGCGTCGGTCGATGGACAATTGATTCCCATTCCATTCAATTTGAACGCGTTGCATCGTGTTTTTCCGACCAGTTTGGCGCAACGGCTGGAAAACAAATTGATTGAACGTTATGGTTTTGGTTTAAAAGTACCGATTCTACAGCTTCGAAAAGAGCAAGATGCCGATCTCAAATTTCTTGCTGATTTCATTTATGAAAAAGTGTTTGTGCACTACACGACCAAGCAATGGGGTTGTAAGCCGGAAGAAATCGCCCCCGAAGTAACCGCGCGCGTTCCGGTCATGATCTCGCGTGATGACCGCTATTTTCAAGATATCTACCAAGCCATACCCAAGTATGGTTATACGCGACTATTCGAAAATCTATTGGCCCGCCCCAATATCAGCGTGCTATTGAATACGCATTACAAACAAGTCATTGATTTTGATCCCGACAGCGGCAAAATTTCTTTGTGGGGGCAACCGTTCGCGGGTGCTTTCATTTTTACCGGGCAAATTGATGAGTTGTTCGATTTTCGTTTCGGGGAATTGCCTTATCGGTCATTGCGCTTTCAATTCGAACATCATGAACGAGAGTGGTGGCAACCGGTTACCACGGTCAATTATCCGAACGATTACGATTACACGCGAATTACCGAATTTAAGCACATCCATGATTTTCCCGTGCGCGGTACGACGATTGTCAAGGAGTATCCGCAAGATTATCACCACGATGATCCTTTGCGTGATACTCCCTATTACCCGGTGTTTAACGAAACCAATCAAGCCCGTTATCAGCAGTATCGGGATTATGCGCAGCGTTTTGCGCAATTGACTTTAGTAGGACGTCTTGCGGAGTATCGTTATTACGATATGGATGATATCGTCGAGCGTGCTTTGCAGGTGTTTGCGGAAAAATTTGCGATTCGGGATTGAAATGATGCGTGATCAACTACGATTTGTCATGGGGCTCGCCCTTGTCTTGATGAGTGGGGTGGGAAGTTGCAACGCGGCAGAAAATCAACCTGCCGCGCGTGTCATCACGCCGCGTATTATCAATGGTACGGCAACGCGCATCGAAGATTGGCCATGGATGGCTGGTCTAATTGATACGCTGCAAAGCAATGCTTTCGATGGGTTGTATTGTGGCGGTACACTGATCGCGTCGCGTTGGGTGTTGACAGCAGGGCATTGTGTGTACCGACGGTCGCCGCATATGATTGACGTCGTGCTGGGTCGGACACAATTGACTTCGAATCGTGGTACTTTGCACGAAG
>OGCL01000686.1_pt1 | contig 33811 bp, 30 predicted proteins | sample 1570041 | NCBI WGS metagenome assembly OGCL01 (sample SAMN06266162, study PRJEB24511) | hot springs metagenome | isolation source: Hot spring water | place: South Africa: Limpopo | collected 2015-06-22 | reverse complement strand
GGCGACGTCGTGGTCTTCAAGATGGAGAGCCACAACCACCCTTCCTATATCGAGCCCTATCAGGGTGCTGCCACCGGCGTTGGCGGCATTCTTCGAGACGTCTTCACCATGGGTGCCCGTCCGGTGGCCGCCATGAACGCGCTGCGCTTCGGGGCGCCTGATCATCCGAAAACCAAGCATCTCGTGGCCGGCGTTGTGGCCGGTGTCGGCGGTTACGGTAACTCCTTCGGCGTTCCCACAGTCGGCGGTGAAGTCGAATTCGACGCCCGCTATAACGGCAATATCCTGGTCAACGCCTTTGCCGCAGGTCTCGCAAAGTCCGACGGCATCTTCCTGTCGCAGGCCAAGGGCGTCGGCCTTCCCGTCGTCTATCTCGGCGCCAAGACGGGGCGCGACGGCGTCGGCGGTGCCACCATGGCCTCTGCCGAATTCGACGAGTCGATCGAAGAAAAGCGCCCGACCGTGCAGGTCGGTGACCCCTTCACCGAAAAGTGCCTGCTCGAAGCCTGCCTTGAACTGATGAAGACCGGCGCCGTTATCGCCATCCAGGATATGGGGGCTGCCGGCCTCACCTGCTCGGCTGTCGAAATGGGCGCCAAGGGCGACCTCGGCATCGAATTGCATCTCGACAAGGTGCCGGTGCGCGAAGAGCGCATGACGGCCTATGAAATGATGCTCTCGGAAAGCCAGGAGCGCATGCTCATGGTGCTTGAGCCCTCCAAGGAAGAGGTCGCCAAGGCGATCTTCGTCAAGTGGGGCCTCGACTTTGCGATCGTCGGCTACACCACGGACGACCTGCGTTTCCGCGTCATCCACCAGGGCGAGGAAGTCGCGAACCTCCCGATCAAGGAACTCGGCGACGAGGCTCCGGAATACGACCGCCCCTGGATCGAGCCGAAGACCCCTGCCCCTCTGACCGAGAACGACATTCCTGCTGGCGACGTCGCAGACGCGCTTGTGAAGCTCGTCGGCTCTGCCAACAATTCCTCGCGTCGCTGGGTCTACGAGCAGTATGACACGCTGATCCAGGGTAATTCTCTCCAGCTTCCGGGCGGCGATGCTGGCGTCATCCGCGTCGAAGGCCATGCCTCCAAGGCGCTCGCCTTTTCGTCCGACGTCACACCGCGTTACGTCGAGGCCGATCCGTTCGAGGGCGGCAAGCAGGCGGTTGCCGAATGCTGGCGCAACATCACCGCGACCGGCGCCCTGCCACTCGCTGCGACCGACAACCTGAACTTCGGCAATCCCGAGCGTCCTGAAATCATGGGCCAGTTCGTCTTTGCGATCAAAGGCATCGGTGAGGCCTGCAAGGCACTCGATTTCCCCATCGTCTCGGGCAATGTCTCGCTCTACAACGAGACCAACGGCCAAGGCATACTCCCGACCCCGACCATTGCCGGCGTCGGCCTGCTGAAGGACTGGAAGAAGATGGCCCGCATCCGCTTCGCCGCTCAGGGCGAGGCGATCCTGCTGGCCGGTGCACCATCCGGCTGGGGCACTCATCTCGGCCAGTCCGTCTACCTCCGCGACATCCATGGCCGCACAGACGGTCCTGCTCCGCATGTCGACCTCGTGCATGAAAAGAAGGTCGGCGATTTCGTCCGCGGCCTGATCGAGGACGGTCTCGCAACCGCTGTCCACGACTGCTCGTCGGGCGGTCTTGGCCTCGCCGTCGCCGAGATGGCGATGGCCTCCGGCATTGGCGCCCACATCAACGCCTTGAACGATGCGAACCCGATCGCCGTCTTCTATGGCGAAGACCAGGGCCGCTACGTTCTGACCGTCAAGGAAGCCGACGTTGACCAGGTGCAGGTCCGTGCCGAAGCCGCCGGCGTCTTCTGCCCGTGGATCGGTCGCACCGGTGGGTCAAACGTCGTGCTCGGCGACGCGAAGCCGGTTTCCGTGGATGACCTAAAGCAGGCACATGAGGCGTGGTTTCCGGCCCTCATGGAAGGCGAGTTCGCCTGACGCTTTCTTCACTTGCCTGTGGAGCATGGGGTAGGCCCGGCCTACCCCATTGAAACCCTTCAGCGAATGCACGATAGTTCTCGAATTGCTGATTTGCATGAGGGATCCGTTCTATGCCGATGAAACCAGGCGACATCGAAGACATGATCAAGGCCGGAATTCCCGGAGCGAAGGTTGTTATCCGCGACCTCGCCGGTGATGGGGATCATTACGCCGCAGAGGTCGTCGCCGAGGCCTTTCGCGGTAAAAGCCGTGTCCAGCAGCACCAGATGGTCTACGATGCCCTGAAGGGCAATATGGGCGGCGTGCTGCATGCATTGGCATTGCAGACCAGCATTCCCGACTGACGAGACTAGAATTCCGAGCGTACATTTAAGGCCTGCCGGTTACGGTGGGCCTTTGTCATGCCGTAGGCAGGCTCACCGGCGGGCGTGATGATTCGAGAGTTTCAAAACTTTTCGCCGGCAGCGGACCCGCCGTCATCAAGGTGAAGTCGAAGCCGCTCGGCTGATCCGGCCCCAGCACATACTGCCGGTGCATCCTGAGAAAATCACCACGGTTCTTCTGATAACGCTCCGCCGACATCGCATGTTTGAAACGGATAAAGACCAGTTTCGGCTGTGGTGCATCCCCGTGACCCGACAGCGCTACGGTATGGCATCTGTATAGGTGAATCGGGTCGGTCAGGCATTGAATGTCGAACCAGTCGACATCGGCATGGCGCGCGAGGACACCGACGCGTCGGCGAAGCAAGCTCGCAGGCGACAGGAGGCTGCACTGCAGCGCCGCACCGCCGAGGGTAACGAAGACAAGTCGCCGGCCGCGGAGCACCTCCGGCGACGTCTCGAGTAGCCGCCCGACGACCGAGATCGCAAAGCTGGCCCCCATGCTGTGAGATGTCACCAGGATTTCGTCGGCAGGGAACTTGAGCGCTGCAATCATCTGATCGGTCGCCTGTTCAATAAACGATGCGACCTCCTTGCGGTTTTCGGCCACGGCCACAGCCAGCCGCCAGTCCGCAAGCAGATGCATGACATGGTACCGGTCCGAAAACGGAATGACACCATGGCGGAAAACGAGATAGCCCGAAGGCGCGGTCACAAGGTACCACCAAGGCGAAAGATCGAACGCAGACGGGATAGCCGCTATATTGATACCGAGCGCAAAGCCGGCGGCCAGGAACAGGAACGGAAACAGGAAAAACAGACCGAACCGCCAGGCATGGCGGAAGTACGCCAATGCCCCGCCCTGGCGCACGATGTCGAAACCAGCCTTGAAGCCTTTCACGATCTGCGTCCAAACTGGTTCAGTCCGCATGGCCGCAATCAGTTCATTGTGGTCATGGACATGAATGTTTGACCGCGTGGTCCAGCCGGCCCCTGCAGCATTGACAGAAAAACCCGCGCCGGTCTCATCGCGGTTCAGAGTTCCTACGTTGAAATCAGCCTTCCACACCGCCGAGGCTTGCGCTGCGGAGCGTTGATAGCGCTGGCGATGAGCCTCGGCATCCAGCGGCTCGAAACCCGGGAAGTGCAGAACAATGCGATGCTGGATCATATACGCGGTCACTCTTTCGACGGCAGGCGGCCGCAGGTGGCGCTTGCTAGACGAGAATTGCGCTGATTTAAAGAGCGTAGGGAGCAAAACCATCCGGCGAAGGGAATCTAGGGGGGGACAAGAAGATGGCGGATCTGTTAGGCGGCATCGTCAAGGACGTCGTAGAGGGCGTGCTGAAGGAGATTCTGAAGAAGTCCACACGCAGCGGCACGACGCGCCGGCGCAAACGTCAAACCCGCTCCGCGACCACGGGCCGGTTCGTGCGCAAGACGACGAAGCGCGTCAAGGCTCCTGCCCGCAAGCAGGTGAGCCGCCGCCGCACCGCTGCCAAACGCAGCCGCCAGCGCAGCCTTTAAATCGCGCCTTGCTGCAAATCCGCCACTGGCAAAAGCCAGGCCGTATTGCTATTTCTACGGCAGATCAAAGCTGCCGCCTTGAACGGCATGTGAAAGGAAAAATGACATGAGCGCCCACGAATTCATCGACAACGAAGTCAAGACCAACGACGTGGTCCTGTTCATGAAGGGCAGCCCGCAGTTCCCGCAATGTGGTTTCTCCGGCCAGGTCGTGCAGATTCTTGACTACCTCGGCGTGGACTACAAGGGCGTGAACGTGCTCGCCGACATGGAAATCCGTGAAGGCATCAAGCAGTATTCCAACTGGCCAACCATTCCGCAGCTCTACATCAAGGGTGAGTTCGTTGGCGGTTGCGACATCGTCCGCGAGATGTTCCAGGCGGGCGAGCTCCAGAAGCATTTCGAAGACCAGGGTATCGCCGTCCGCGGCGCTGCCTGACCCTCCCGGCCGAAAGGCCTCTGAAAATCTCAAGGTGATGAAGGCGTTGTCCCAAGCAACGCCTTCATGCCGTTCAAGGTCATAATCCATGTCAGATTCATTTCAGTCTGCCCCCAGGACACTCGGGGGCATGGGACGTGCCGAATTCATCGCAATGATGGCATTCCTGATGGCGCTCAATGCACTTGCCATCGACATCATGTTGCCGGGCCTCCAGGAAATTGGTGCAGCGCTCAACGTTGAAAACGAGAACCACCGGCAATACGTCGTCTCCGCCTATCTGATCGGCTTCGGTGTTGCGCAGCTGTTCTACGGCCCGATCGCCGACCGCTTCGGCCGTCGCATTCCGATGATCGTCGGCCTCGCCATCTATGTGGTCTCGTCGCTGGCGGTGGTCTTCGTGCCGTCCTTCGAGAGCCTGCTGCTGCTGCGTTTCATCCAGGGCATTGGCTCGGCCGCGACCCGCGTCATCACCGTCTCGATCGTGCGTGACGTCTTTGGCGGTCGGCAGATGGCGGAAGTCATGTCTCTGATCATGATGGTCTTCATGGTCATCCCGGTTGTCGCTCCCGGCACCGGTCAAGTCATCATGCTGTTCGGCGACTGGCACTGGATCTTCGTCTTCATGGCCGTGATCGCGCTGATCGTCGGTGTCTGGATGTATGTACGCCTGCCGGAAACGCTGGCCGCTGAAGACACACGTCCGTTCACGGTGAAGGTCATCTTCGATGGCTTCCGCATCGTTCTGACCAACCGTGTGGCGCTGTGTTACACGATCGCGAGCACCTTCATCTTCGGGGCGTTGTTCGGTTTCATCAACTCCGCCCAGCAGGTCTATGTCGGCATCTATGGCCTTGGCGTCTGGTTCCCCGTCGCCTTCGCGGCGGTCGCCCTGTTCATGGCGCTCTCCTCCTTCGTCAACGCCAAGCTGGTCGGGCGTTTCGGCATGCGCAAGCTGTCGCATGGATCACTGCTGGGTTTCATCGCCATCAACGCCTTGTGGCTCGCCGTGCAGGTGCTTGGTCCGCAGCCAATGCCGTTCTTCCTGTTCATCACCTTCTTCTCGCTGGCGATGTTCCAGTTCGGCTGGATCGGTTCGAACTTCAACTCGCTGGCGATGGAACCTCTCGGGCACGTCGCGGGTACCGCATCCTCTGTGCTCGGTTTCATGGGCACGATCGGCGGCTCACTGATCGGGGCTGCTATCGGTCAGGCCTTTGACGGCACGGCTCTGCCCATGGTCGCCGGCTTCTTCGTGGTCGGCTTCATCGGGCTCGTATTCGTCCTGATCGGCGAGAAGGGGCGCCTGTTCCAGGCGCACAACAAGCCGGTTTGATCTGAAAAGAGGCTTCCTACCAAGCAAGAGGCCCGGTCATCACCGGGCCTCTGTCATGTTCAGACCGTGAAAATGCGCTCGCGCAATTCCTGCCAGGCATCCGGATCGGCCGCAATCAGGAGCCCCCCATCGGTATGATGCGGCAGATAGGGTGACCCGTCGAAGCGAGCCACATGGGCGCCCGCCTCCTGCATCATAAGCGCCCCGGCAAGATGGTCCCAGGGCATCAGCTTGTTGTACATGGCAAAATCCATATGGCCCTGGCCGAGAAGCCGGTATTCATGGGCCGCGCAGCGATAGCTGGTAAAGAGGCGAACCTCGGCGAGATTGGAGAGGATCTTTCGGCGGGTTTCGATGTCGAAGAACCCGGTATTGGCAATCCCGATCATCTGCTCCAGCGGACCGCTGGGACGCACGAACATCTGCTCTTGGCTGCCGTCCGTGCGGTAGAGCCAGGCGCCTGAGCCTTTCTCGACCAGCGCCCAGTCATTGCCGACCGGATCATAGATCACACCCGCAACCGTTTCGCCCTTGGACACCACGGCGAGGATCATGCCGAACAGGGTGAGCCCCGAGGCGAAATTGAAGGTCCCATCGATGGGGTCGACGACCACGGCGAGATCGGCCCCCTGCAGCCGGCCGAGCAGATCCGGATCCGCCGCAACCGATTCCTCACCGACGAACAGGGCATCTGGCATCAGGCTCTCGATGCCTTTGCGAATGACCCGCTCAGCCGCTTCGTCCGCTTCGGTGACGAGATCGATCGCCTCCGTCTTCATCCTGACGTCACCATCCCCGAGATTGCGAAAGCGCGGCAGGATTTCCTGAACCGCAGCCTCCTGCAGGAGATTGGCAAGGGCGGCGATATCGACCGGGGTCGTCATGGGATGTCTCCTTTTCTTCGGATCGGCAAGCCGACGGCCTACCCTCCATACGGCTCCCTTCTAGCGCGCCGGCGACCGTGAAGTATAGGCCGAATGGCGCGCCAACCCGGTTGTCAGCGGACCTGAATCATGCATGAATTCGGCACAATCGGATTTTCAGGACCTCCTCTCGACATGATCTCCAGGCGCGCCCTTCTCTCCCATGCATCTCTGATCCTTGCCGCATCGGTCCTGCCTGCCGAGGCAGCCAAACCCAGAAAGCCGAAGCTGGCAACCGGCCAAGTCTACCTCTTCCGGGGGTTCGCCAACATCTTCTCGACGGGCCTCGACACGCTCGGACAGCAACTCATCAAGGACGGCATCAAGGCTGAAGTACTCTCGCTGCCGAATGCCCAGGCCTTCGCTCGCAAGGTCGCCGATCGCTACCGCGCATCGAAGGATGCGCGTCCCATCGTTCTCGTCGGTCATTCGCTGGGCGCAGACATGACCTTCTCGATCGCAAGCGCGTTGCAGCCGATGAAGATACCGGTCGCTCTGATCCTGAGCTTCGATCCGACCGGCAAAGGCCCTGTTCCCAGTAACGTCAAGAAGACGCTGAACTTCTACACCGGCGGCGAAAACCTCTGGTCGCCCGTACTTCCGGGTCCCGGCTTCAAGGGCGAACTGGCTAACATCAACCTGCGGCAGGGCGAGACCGCCATCAAGGGCATCGGCCACTTCAACATCGACAAGAACCCGGCCCTACATGACCGGGCAATCAACGAAATCACCCTGGCCCTTCGCAAGCGCTGAAGCGGTCAGAAAACGCCGGGGACCAGCCGCTTGGTCCGGGCGCAGTAGGCGTCGTATTCAGCGCCAAAGGTCTCACGCATCATCGCCTCTTCCCGCGACTGACGCACGGCATAGAGCGCGAGCACCGCAACGAGGCCGGCCATTCCGGCAATCCAGTTGGGAATGAGCAGGGCCTGCGTCACGCCCCAGAGCAGGAATGAGGCGTACATCGGATGCCGGACATGGGCATAGACGCCCTGCGTGACCAACTGGTGCCCTTCGCGGACTTCGAGCGTCACTGACCAATTCTTGCCGAGGTCCTTGTGGCTGCGCCGGAAAAGCCAGAGAAAGGCGATGCCGGTGAGAGCGCCGAGGATAATGGTGATGATCCCCTGCCCGCGATCACCGAATCCGTTTAACAGGTCCAGCCTCCAGGCAATCGGCATGACCACGAGCGCGAAGGTGCAGAAGGCGAGGAGCGAGATGTCGAGGGGCGACCGACGATCCACCCGGGTCTTCTGGCGGCGTGCCCGGCGCATGGCGGGGTAGCGCATCGCGCACCAGGTCACGAGCATCATGGCCCATAGAATGAAGGAAACACGGATCATGATACTGCCTCTGCCGTTTTAACTGTCTCCACCGCGAACGGCAGAGTATCGCCTCTTACGGCCTCGATCGGGCGCGTGCCACAGCAGATCATGAAGAAATCATAGAAATAGCGCCGGCTGTTCGCCGAGATAAACTGATAGTGAACCCGGAAGAAGTTCTTCTTCACCCGGCGGTAGGTCTCCCGCTCCAACATCTCCCGGAACCGCACCCGAAATTGCCGCGGAAACTCATCGCTGCGCTTGTGCGTGAGTCCAGCCCGGGCATAAGGGTCGCATTTGTAGAAGTTGATGATGTCGGTGAGCGACTGGAACTCTGTCCAACGGAGATCAGGATACCGCGCCAGGGCTTCGAGCCGCTTCCGGGCCCGTCGCGCGGCCGGATGGAGAGCGACCTTGAGCGAGGTGGAGCCAACGGTGACCAGCTTGAAGTTCACCGGCCGGTCCTCACTCGCGAATCGCTCGGCAAGCTGGTGTGCCACGTCGAGAATGAGTGCACCGCCGGTTGAATGTCCGACAAGCAGCACCTCGTCATAAGTGGTCGTTGTAACTCTCTCACCGATCAGTCCTGCCCAGGCATCGATACGAGCGTCCATCTCCGGCCGGCGGCAATGCAGGTGCTCCCGGCTGAATGACCAGAGGTCCATGAGGTGAAACACGAAGTAGCGCCCACCGATGAAGCGACCTACCGCATAGGCGACGCCGGCGCCGACCAATGCCGGAAGGATCGGGCCGCCCGGAAGCGGCGCATGGCTTACCAGGCGATAGGCAGCCACCCCGAGCCAGGCAAAGAAGACCAGCATAACGAAAGGATAGAGGAAATAGAGTGCGAAACGCCAGTTAGTGGCGAAGAAGCGGAACATGGTACCGCTCACAACATAGTCGAAGAAGGCGACGAGATAGGCCGACAGCCTGACGACGAAGGGCCGCGCACCGTCATGTTTGACGATGTCGTCGAAGCTCAAGAAGGTAATGTCGGAACGGCACACACCATCGGGTCCGCGGTAGTCGGCAACCGCCGTCGTCGCGCTCGCAGCCGGGACTTCAACCGGTGTCCCAAGGCTTGTCTCGACAGACCAGCACTTGCGAAAGCGCTCCATCTCACGCCCGATGCGCCGGAAGAAGCCGGCAGCGTCATTGCGTTCATACCCTCCGACGAGAAACACCGCACGCCTCGACACCGAAGGCTGAGTCACCTCAGACATTCCTACTCCCACAAATTCCCCTGGCAGGCGAGGCGCTGCTCACCGGCCCTGTCCGGGCGCAATGTGCAAGATGCCTCATGCGCCGTCCAGTCTTGGAACCCCATAGAACCAGAATGCGTCAATTTTTCCCGTGTGTTTCCAAGCAAGAACGCGACAAAGGGAAAAATGCAGCGATCACTCGGCCTTCGTCGCCATCAACCCGGCAAAATCGAAGAGCTTGGGGTCGAGCAGATGAGACGGATCGACATGGGCAAGTGCCCTGAGCATCGCATCCTTGCGGCCTGGCATTTTTGATTCGATTCCGGCCAGCATCTCCTTCATCGCATTGCGCTGGAGCCCGTCCTGGGATCCGCAGAGATCGCAAGGGATGATCGGGAACTGCATGGCCTGGGCGAAGCGCGCCATGTCTTCTTCAGCCGCATAAGCCAGCGGACGCAAGACGAAGAGATCCTTCTCGTCGTTCAAGAGCTTGGCCGGCATCGCGGACAGGCGCCCCCCATGAAAGAAGTTCATGAAGAAGGTTTCGAGGATATCCTCGCGGTGATGGCCGAGCACCAGTGCGTCGCAGCCCTCCTCCCGCGCAATCCGGTAGAGGTTGCCGCGCCTGAGACGCGAACAGAGCGAGCAATAGGTCCCCCCGCTCGGCACCTTCTCCTTTACGATCGAATAGGTGTCGCGATATTCGATCCGGTGCTGGACGCCGATCGAGGCAAGGTATTCCGGCAGAATGTGCTTGGGGAAGTTCGGCTGGCCCTGATCCAGATTACAGGCGACGAGTTCCACGGGCAGAAGCCCGCGCCATTGCAGGTCGAGCAGCACGGCAAGCAGCCCGTAGCTGTCCTTGCCGCCGGACAGACCGACAAGCCAGCGCTTCTGGCCCTTCAGCATATCGAAGTCCGATATCGCCTGGCGCACCTGTCGGATGAGCCGCTTGCGCAGCTTGTTGAACGACACAGAGCGCGGCGCCTTGGCGAAGACCGGGTGCACGGTTGCAAGGTCAAGCGCATCCTCTCCGTCGAGTACTGCGGCATCCTGGCTGTCGATCGTGTTGACGAGGTTCATCTTCGGCTCCGGCCTCGGCGGCAATTCAGCCCTGCAATGCCTGCTCGGCGCAGCAAGATCAAGTCCCGAAGACGGACCAGCCCGTGCGGGTAGCCAGCATTTCGAGCGCCGCCGAGCCGAGCGCAGAGTTGCCGACCTTGTTGAGGCCCGGCGACCAGACTGCAATCGAGGCCTTCCCCGGGGCCACAGCGAGAATACCGCCGCCGACGCCGGATTTGCCCGGAAGGCCAACCTGATAGGCGAAATCACCCGAACCGTCGTAATGGCCGCACATCAGCATCAGGGCATTGATGCGGCGTGCGCGCTTCGGCGAGACGACCGAAAAGCCGGTCAGGGGATTGGTGCCACGATTTGCGAGAAACAGGCCCGCATGCGAAAGCTGCACGCAGGAAAGCGCCAGCGCACATTGGTGGAAATAGACGCCGAGAGTGTGTTCGACAGGATGGTCGAGATTGCCGAAACCGCGCATGAAATTGGCCAGCGCGAAATTCCGGTAGCCGGTCCGCTGCTCCGACTGTGCCACCTTCTCATCGATCGAAAGGGTTTCATCATCGGCGAGATAGCGCATGAACCGCAGATATTCACCAATCGCCTCGCGCGGCGCGTGCCCGGCCAACACCATGTCTGTGATCACGATGGCACCCGCATTGATGAACGGATTGCGGGGAATGCCATGCTCGTGCTCGAGCTGGACGATGGAATTGAACGAAGAGCCGGAGGGTTCGCGGCCAACCCGTTTCCAGATCGACTCCCCCGCCTTGCCGAGCGCCAGCGTCAGCATGAACACCTTGGATATGCTCTGAATGGAGAAAGCCGTGTCCGCATGTCCCGCCTTGTAGGTCTGGCCATCGACCGTGGTGATCGCGATCCCGAACTGCTTCGGATCGACCCGCGCGAGCTCCGGAATGTAGTCGGCAACCTTGCCCTCACCCAGACGCGGCGCGAGCGCGGTGACGATCTCGTCGGCGATCAGCTGCAGATCCATGACATTCCCCTTACCCGCATCCTAGCGGCGCCATTTTCCCCGGCCGACGCTGCACTGCAAACAAAAAAAGCCGCCCCGTAGGGCGGCTTTCCACAAATCCGTCTCGCGGGCAATTAGCGCGAGTAGAATTCGACGACCAGGTTCGGTTCCATGATGACCGGATACGGAACATCCGACAGGCCCGGAACGCGAGCGAAGGTAGCAACCATCTTGTTATGGTCGACTTCGATGTAGTCAGGAACGTCACGCTCTGCGAGCGATACAGCTTCAAGAACCGTAACCAGCTGCTTCGACTTCTGGCGAACCTCGATGACGTCGCCGGCCTTGCAGCGGTACGAACCGATGTTGACGCGAACGCCGTTGACGGTGACGTGGCCGTGGTTGACGAACTGGCGGGCAGCCCAGATGGTCGGAACGAACTTGGCGCGGTAGACGATGGCGTCCAGACGCGACTCGAGCAGGCCGATCAGGTTTTCGCCGGTGTCGCCCTTGCGGCGGTTGGCTTCATCGTAAGTGGCGCGGAACTGCTTCTCGCGGATGTCGCCGTAGTAGCCCTTGAGCTTCTGCTTGGCGCGCAGCTGCACGCCGAAGTCGGAAAGCTTGCCCTTGCGGCGCTGGCCGTGCTGGCCCGGGCCGTATTCGCGACGGTTCACCGGGGACTTCGGACGGCCCCAGATGTTTTCGCCCATACGGCGGTCAATTTTGTACTTGGAAGATGCGCGCTTGCTCATCCGTATTTCCTTCTCAACAGGTTACAGCAGTTTGCTTACAAACTGCCTTAAGGAAACACGCCCTCCTCTGAACCTCCTTCTGGGAGGTTCTGACAGGCTTCTCACGTCAGCGAACGGAGAAAACCACGGGACATGTCAAAACAAACACCGGGCGTTTCGGCCCGGCGTTGGAGGGGTGATTAGTGGCAGGGGAAGGAAATGTCAACACACCCAGCGAGATCGGCTGTCGGCAACGGCAAAAATGGCGCCGAGCATCCGCATCTTCAGCCGAAAAATCATCCTTGGACGCCTGCAAAGGCTGACAGAAGCCACCAACTCCGCTATCCCGGATCATCTCCTTTACCACGGAAGCTTCCTCCTTCATGATCAGCCGCATTTTCAGCCTGCCCGCTATCGCGCTCCTCTCACTTCTGACGGTCATTGTTCCGGCCCGCGCCGAGATCCAGAAGCCGGGTCACGCCCATATCCTGATCGATGCCGGAACCGGCACGATCCTGGAGGCCGAGAATGCGGACATGGTGCTTTATCCGGCATCGCTGACCAAGATGATGACCCTGTATCTGACCTTCGAAGCGCTGCATTCGGGACGCTTCAAGTGGGACCAGCGGCTCGTCGTCTCGCAGAATGCCAATGACAAGGAGCCCTACAAATTCGCCATCGGAGCCGGCAACACGATCAGCGTGCAGGAAGCCGTCATGGGGATGGTGGTGCTGTCAACCAATGATGCAGCGACCGCAGTCGCCGAGACGCTGGCCGGATCTGAAGAAGCCTTCGGTCAGATGATGACGTCGAAAGCGCGCGAGCTCGGCATGATGAGCACCGTCTTCACCAACCCGTCGGGGCTTCCAGATCCGCGCCAGGTGACGACCGCAACGGACATGGCGCGTCTGGGACTTGCCCTGATCCGCGACTTCCCCGAGGAATACAAGCTATTCGCCTCGCGCCGCATGGCCTTCCGCAGCATGAAGTTCCGCGGCCATAACGCCTTCCTGGCGCAATACCCCGGAGCTGACGGCATCAAGACAGGCTATACAAAGGCCTCCGGCTACAACATCGTCACCTCGGCCAGCAACGGCAGCCGGCGGCTTGTTGGGGTCGTTTTGGGCGCGGAGAGTGCCGATGCCCGGACCCAGGAAATGATCACGCTCTTCGACCGCCATTTCGGCACCAAGATCAGCCAGTGATCCGAGGAAGACCAGGAAAGGCTTTGCCATGACCGATACCGTACTCACGCGTTTCCTCCGTTATGTCGTCATCGATACCCAGTCAGATCCGGGTTCCGACGCCCAGCCATCGACGGAAAAGCAGAAGGATCTGGGCCGCGTACTGGTATCGGAACTTCTAGCGCTTGGACTGTCGGATGCGCATCTCGACGAGCACGGCAATGTCTATGCGACGATCCCGGCCAACAGCGACCGGCAAGTTCCGGTCATCTGCTTCTGCTCGCATATGGACACCGCTCCCGACTTCACCGGCACCAACGTCAAGCCGCAGCTGGTGCGCAATTATCAAGGCGGCGACATCACGCTGACCGGCGACACCAGCCAGGTGATCCGCGTCGCCTCCCATCCGCAGCTCAACAACCAGATCGGCAACGACATCGTCACCACCGACGGCACGACGCTGCTCGGCGCAGACGACAAGGCCGGCGTGGCGGAGATCATGACGGCGGCAGCCCATCTGATGGCAAACCCCGAGATCAAGCACGGCACGATCAAGATCCTCTTCACGACCGACGAGGAAATCGGCCGTGGCGCGGACAAGGTGGATCTCGACAAACTCGGCGCCCGCTTCGCCTATACGCTCGATGGCTCGACCGTCGGCGAGATCGAGAATGAGACCTTCTCCGCCGATGGCGTCGTGATTGAGATCAACGGCGTTGCCATGCATCCGGGCTATGCCAAGGGCAAGATGGAGAATGCCATCAAGGCTGCCAGTGACATCGTCGCGCGCCTGCCCCGCGATATTGCGCCGGAGACGACCGACGGACGCCAGGGCTTTATCCATCCGGTGGACATCTCGGGCAGCATGGAGTCAGCCAAGCTGCAGCTCATCGTGAGAGACTTCACCGAGGCTGGCCTGAAGGAAAAGGAAGTTCTCTTGGAGAAGATCACCCGGGAGGTGATGGCGACCTATCCGGGCTCCACGCATACGCTGACGGTCAAACACCAGTATCGCAACATGAAGGAAGTCCTCGACCGCCATCCGGAGATCATGGACAACCTCGAAGAGGCCGTGCGTCGTGTCGGACTTGAACCGGTGCGCCACAGCATTCGCGGCGGCACCGACGGCTCGCGCCTATCCTTCATGGGCCTGCCCTGCCCCAACATCTATACCGGCGGCCATGCCTATCACTCGCCACTCGAATGGGTGAGCGTTCAGGACATGGAAAAGGCCGTCCAGACGATCGTTGAACTGGTCAAGGTCTGGGAAGAGCGGGCGGCCTGAGCCGCCCGACGAACCAACCCGAGAGGCTCACTCTGCCGCGGAAGCGCTCTCCTCGTCGGCGTCGAGCTGGTTCGGATCGCCGGGCTTTGTCTCAGCCTCAAGATCCGGGAAAGCCACAATGCGCTTGCCGGCAAAATCGGTGTGGACCACGACCAGCCCTTGCTCCTCGAAATAGCCCAGGAGGCGACGGGCACGCCGGGCGGAATGCGTGCCATAGGCCCGCGCGATCCGCTGGTCAGAGGGGCATTCCTCGTTGCGCAGTGCGGCCTTGGCAAGCAGCAGGAATACGCCCTGCAGATCATCCGAGACCCGCACGGACAGTGACAGCGCCGTCTGCCATCCCTCACTCGCCGCCGTCTCCTCGTCGACACCGGCACGCGCGATAGCCACCCGCCGACGGAACTCGCCCATCGGCATCGGCGGCCCGGTCACACGGCGCATGCGGGCGCGCACGAGGAACTCCTGGTAAAGCACGCTGTCGGTGCGATAGGCGGCCTGCGGATCACCGAGGATTTCGGCAAGCACAGCGGACAGACGGTCCTCGCGCTCCTCGACCGACATCTCGGCGCCGCGCATCGGCGTCTCGTTCGGCGCAGGCGCCATGGAGGCCGGGGTCGAGCGCGACAGTTCGGCGAGTATATCCGTCGTCGGACGCGGTGCAGGCGGCGCGCGGCGCACGATCGGCCGGGTAAACTCCTCCGGGTCGGGCGTGAAGATCAGGTCCTCGACATCCTGCGGCGCATCCGGCAACGGCATGAGTTTGGGCGAGGAGGACCGCGCCGAGGTCTCGACGGCACCGATAACGATCGGCAGAGGCCGGCGCGACATCGCAGGCCCGAGCGCAACGAAGTTGCCGCGCTGCAGGTCACGGAACATTTCCGCCTGACGGCGGTCCATGCCGAGCAGATCGGCCGCACGCGCCATGTCGATGTCGAGGAAGGTTCGGCCCATCAGGAAGTTGGAGGCTTCGGCGGCCACGTTCTTCGCAAGCTTCGCCAGACGCTGGGTGGCGATGACGCCGGCCAGACCGCGCTTTCGCCCACGGCACATCAGGTTGGTCATGGCGCCCAGCGACATTTTGCGGGCGTCTTCCGAGACGTCGCCACCGACGGCGGGTGCGAACATCTGCGCTTCGTCAACCACGACGAGCACCGGGTACCAGAATTCACGATCGGCATCGAAGAGGCCGTTGAGGAAGGCACCGGCCGCGCGCATCTGCTGCTCGACGTCAAGACCTTCCAGTGTGAGTACGCAGGAGACCCGGTGGCGGCGGATACGGTCGGCAATGCCGGCAAGCTCCGCTTCCGTGCGCTCGCCATCAACGACGACATGGCCATACTTGTCGGAGAGCGTGACGAAATCGCCCTCGGGATCGATGATGACCTGCTGCACCCACTGGGCAGACTGCTCCAACAGGCGACGCAGCAAATGCGACTTGCCCGAGCCCGAATTGCCTTGCACCAACAGGCGCGTGGCGAGAAGCTCCTCGATATCGAGCTTGGCAGGTTGTCCCCCCTGCACCGTTCCCATATCGATTCCGACCTTCAATGGCGGCATCCTCAATTCATGTGTTGATCTGTTGTCACTAACAGACTTGGGCGCGTGCGTGTCACCCGCATCGACGAAACCCACAGGGAAGTGCTGTCATCCCTGGGCCTTTGTCCGACGCAAAAGCCGAGCCAGGAAGACGCTGAGTAGCAGTGGGGGGAGCAGCGTGGCAAGCCCACTGCGAAGGCCGAGCACCTCCGCAACGAAACCGATCAGCGGCGGGCCGACCAGGAAGCCGAAGAGCGCGATGAAGCTCAGGATCGCGACGTTCTCGGCCGCCGGACGATCTTGCAGGCCTGCCGAGGCCGTGACCGCAAGCGGAAAGCCCACGGAAACGCCCAGTCCAACACAGGCGAGTCCCAGATAGACAACAAGGGGTATCGGCGCTGTCACGACCACCAGCATCCCGGCAAAGGCGGCTATCAGGCACAGGCGCGCAAGACGAACCGGACCGAACCGTTCCTTGGCCGCATCGCCCAGGAAACGCCCGACCGACACCATCATCGCGAACACCACATATCCCAGACCGGTTGCCATTCCCTCGGTCGCAAAGGCATCCTTGAGATAAACGGCCGACCAGTCCGCCACCGCGCCCTCCGTCATGGTGACGCCAAAGACAAACAGGCTGATGCCGAGGATCGCTGGGCTGGGCATCTTCCACGAAGGCCGGGCTTGCGTTTGCTGGGCCGACGCCTCGTTCGGCGGCAGAGCAAGACAGACCAATACCGAGATCGGCATCAACAGCACGGACAACAAACCGATCGACATGAATGGTAACGCATGCAGGGCGAGGAACCCCGAACCGACAAGGCTCCCTGCCATGATGCCCAGGCTCCAGAACCCATGGCAGCGATTCATGATCGAAACGCTGCCGCGCTTTTCAATGAGGTCCGCCTCAACATTGAGCGCCAGTTCGAGTGTCGAAAGTCCGATCCCGAGCAGAAACAGCAGAAGGAACAGTAGCCCGACATCAGGAGCGGCCACCGGCAGCGGCACAAGCGCCAGAAAGACGGGGAAGCCGAAGATCAGTGTCTTTCTGCTTCCGACACGCCCAACCAGCTGGCCGGCAAAAGGCAGCATCAGCAGAATTCCCGCAGGCAGACCAAGAAGCGCTACGGCCAGATCCGCCGGGCCAAGCGACAGCCGCTCCTGCACACCAGGTATCTGGGGCAGCCAGCTGCCGAAGGCGACTGGCTGCAGAAAGAAGGCGGCCATGATGGTTCGGTTCGGGGACATGGAAGTTCCGGGGAAAGGCAGGGAATCATGTGGATGTCGACTGTCCACGAGCGACACCGATTTGGAAAGAAGACCACTGCCTTGACTGGTCTTCTTGCGCGGGAAAAGAAGAACGGCTCGGTCGCCTGAACCGTTCTTCCATACCTCAGACGCGGAAATCCCAGAGGATGAGGCTTCTGGGCCTCCTCCACGCCTCTTCGTCTTCCGGCATCCCGATGTCGCGTCGCAGCTGAGGCGACAGATGTGATACCAGATTGCGGATCTGACGCCGCCGCCAGCTCGCTCTGATCAAGGCAGCCAAGAGCCGCCAGGAGCCGAAACGCTCAAGAAGCTCGTCCATCCGCTCGGCCAAAGGCAATTCAACTATAGATTGATTATTGTGCATGACTTGTCCGTCCCGGAACGCTGATGCGCCCAGGTCCTTTCGATGATGAAAAGCGACGTGATTCAGGCAAGCGAACGCGTTTACACGCGCAGGCGGAAAGTCACGTCAGATGGTGGAAAAACGCCGGAAAAGGCAGGGGAAATGACTGATCAGACAGTCATCGGGTGTTTCGACCGGTGGTAAAATGACCCACGCAGGACAATGACACCAATCCGCCAGAGAGGCGCATGCGCATCGGGAAATGATTCATCTGTGGCCTCCTGTTGTTAGTGTTGCGGATGAGTGGAACATGCCACGCAAAAACCGGTACAGCAATAGCGCAATTCGAGATTGCAGAACTTGCCAAGAACCGTTGCACATATGCAACAAATTGTCGCGGGCCGAGTTGAGACAGAGGTACCGCCTAGCGAAACAAGCTTTCAGACGCCGGCCATAGCGAGAGCCCCATACCCTGCATCAGTCGGCGGGTTGAGAAATCGGGGCTTCCAGAGGTGAAGACCGCAAAATCGAAATCGTCGGGATGCTCCGCTCCCTCCACAAGCGGCACCAGACGACGCGCCTGCCGCGCAATGGCTTCCGCAGGATCGAGCCAATCGACCGGCCAGGGCGCCAGTCGACGGAAGACATTGGCAAGGAACGGATAATGCGTACAGGCCAGAACGACGATATCCGTCCTCGCTCCCTCCCGCTCGACGAAGCAGGGCGCAATTTCGGCCAGCACGGCAGCATCGTCCAGCGCCTCACCCCGGATATAGGCCTCTGCCATGCGCGCGAGATTTTCCGATCCAACGAGACGAACATGACACTGGGAGGCAAAGGACTGGATAAGGTCGCGGGTATAGGCCCGTTTCACGGTTCCTGGTGTGGCAAGCACCGAGACCAGGCCTGATCGCGTCCGCTCTGCCGCCGGTTTGATGGCTGGGACGGTGCCGATGAAACGCATATCGGGGAAGTGCTGACGCAGGTCCGCACCCGCAAGCGTGAAGGCGGTATTGCACGCCACGATGACGGCTTCCGGATTAAAGCGCGCAAGCAGATTGTCGAAGAGCCCGACGATCCGCGCCTTCAGCGGCTCTTCCTCCCACCCTCCATAAGGAAAACCGGCATCGTCGGCGACATATATGAAGCCTCGCTCAGGCATCAGGACCCGGGCCTCGCGCAACACGGTGAGGCCACCGATTCCGGAATCGAAAACCAGGATCGGTTTCGAACCCGACATATCGCTATTGTTTACCGGAGCCGTCGTCATCCGATCCTTCTTCCGCCGCCACCGCCTTCTCCGACTTGCTGATCTGGCCTGGCCGCGAGAAACGGTCGAGCGAGGTAATCACGCCGCGGATCACGTGGATCTCGGGCGTCGTGAAGGCCCGCCGCGTGAACACAGCGCGCAGGTTCTCGACCAATTTGGGTTTTTTATGGGGCGGATGAAAGTAATTGCGAGCTTCCAGCGCCTGTTCCAGATGTTCGAACATGCCGATCACCTGGTCCTTGGTCGCAGCGGGCTGTTCCGGCGCGTCGAACGGCACGGCATGCAAATCCTCAATGTCGGATTTCATCCACTCATAGGACATCAGAAGAACGGCCTGCGCGATATTCAGGGACGCGAAAGCCGGATTGACGGGGAAGGTGACAATCTCGTCTGCCAGTGCCACATCTTCATTCGAAAGGCCGGACTTCTCCCGACCGAACAGGATGCCGGTCTTCTCACCGCTGCGGAACTTGGTTCGCAGAGTTTTGGCCGCCGTGACCGGCGAGCGGACGGGCTTGAAACCATCCCGATGCCGTGCCGTTGTGGCATAGACGAAGTTGAGATCGGCGATCGCCTCTTCCAGCGTCTCGAAGACCTTGGTTCCGTCGATCACATGATCGGCCTTGGCCGCAGCCGAACGTGCCTTTTCCGACGGCCAGCCATCGCGAGGATTGACCAGGCGCAGTTCGGCCAGGCCGAAATTGGCCATGGCGCGCGCCACCATGCCGATGTTTTCGCCGAGTTGCGGCTCAACCAGAATGATCGCCGGCCCCTCGGCCAGCATGACGCGCTCGCTGTTCGTTCCTGCCATTGCGTTTCCCTAAGCCCGATTTGCGCATCCCTTGGCACAAAATGACCGTCACGCAAAGAGCATGGCTCACTCTTTGGGCCAGGATCCGGTCAGTCGGAAATCGATATAGGCCTTGGTCATGGCGGCGAACTGCGCCTTGACCGAGCTTTCGAGAGCACCATTGCTGTAGTCGTCGCTCCACAGGTTGTCGATCACATAGCGACCGTCTTCCTCGATGACATGGAAGACCGTCTGCGGCTGAGAGAAATCCGGTGTGTGACCGAAACAGGAGATGGCATCGAAATGGACATCGACGGGCGTCACGCCATTCTTCGCCGGCCGGGTCTCAATCCGGACATCCTTCAATTCGCAACTGTCCTGCCCGCCGATAACAACGTCATAGCCCAACATGTAGCCGCTGCCGTCCTGAAGCTCGTCCGTCTTTTCGGCGAGACGATAGACGTCGACAAAGCTTGCGCTGTAGATCGTGGCGAGCAGGCGATTATCGAAATAACCAGACGCCTCCACCTTGGGCGCATCCTTGTCTTTCCATCCGGCGACGCTCATGACGATCCGTACCGGCTCAAGCGGATCGGCGGCGAAGACTGACGTTGCCGAAAGGCATACGACCATTGCGGCAAAAGCCGTGCCCCCCAAGGAGCTGACGCGGATCACAGGCCGCCCTGCCGCTTCAGGTCCTGCTTGATAGAACTGCCGGACTGCCCGTTCTCGACGGGATAGATGTCGTCGATGACTGATCGACCGCCCTCTTCGACGACATGGAAGATCAAGACCGTATCGGGCGCATCGCCGTCGCCGAAACAGGACCGGTTATCGAACAGCGCGGTCACCTGCCCGTCGCCGTCGTCCTCGATCCTGATGTCTTCGAAGGGACATCCATCCTGCCCCTGCGCGATCGGATCGTAATCGAAAGGAAAGCCCGTAGTCTCGCCTTCGGGAATGTCATGGGGCGGATTCTTCGAAGCCGCCTCAAAGGCCGATGCGAAGTCTTTGCTGAACAGGCGAGACAGACGATCCGTGGAAAAGACCTCCTCTTCCTGCCCGGTCGAACCCTCGGCCCAATTCCGGGCAGTCGCCTCCACCACTTCGCGGACCGGCGCCGTGACATTCGCCGCCATGGCGGTGCCCGACGACAGCATTATCAGCAATGTGATCCAGGTGCTCTTCATGAAAACTCTCCCGAGGCGCTCTTTGTCCCCGTTCTAGCTGAAAGCGTGCGTGCCATCCGGACCAAATCTGGGACGAAACGCACGCCGAAAGTCTGAGCGAGATTTTCCCGGAAGGCGGCCTCTGCTGTTTGCCTTGTAACGAGAGAATGTTATAGGCAGGCCATCGGCAGAGCGCCCTCCCCGCGCCTGCGCGTCAGGCAAAAACTCGTGAGGATATTCATGACCAAGATCAAGGTAGCCAACCCGGTCGTCGATCTCGACGGCGACGAGATGACCCGCATCATCTGGCAGTTCATCAAGGACAAGCTGATCCTCCCCTACCTGGATCTCGACATCGAATACTACGACCTGTCCGTCGAGAACCGCGACGCCACCAACGACCAGGTGACCATCGACGCTGCCCATGCCATCAAGAAGCACGGCGTCGGCATCAAGTGCGCGACCATCACACCGGACGAAGCCCGCGTGAAGGAATTCAACCTCAAGGAAATGTGGAAGAGCCCGAACGGCACGATCCGCAACATCCTTGGCGGCGTCATCTTCCGCGAGCCGATCATCTGCAAGAACGTGCCGCGCCTCGTTCCCGGCTGGACCAAGCCGATCGTTGTCGGCCGTCACGCCTTCGGCGACCAGTACAAGGCAACCGACTTCAAGTTCCCCGGCAAGGGCAAGCTGACCATCAAGTTCGTCGGTGAAGACGGCGAAGTGATCGAGAAGGAAGTCTACAACGCTCCGGGCGCCGGCGTGGCTCTTGCCATGTACAACCTGGATGAATCGATCCGGGAATTCGCCCGCGCCTCGATGATGTACGGTCTGATGCGCAAGTGGCCGGTTTACCTGTCGACCAAGAACACCATCCTGAAGGCCTATGACGGCCGCTTCAAGGACATCTTCGAGGAAGTCTACCAGAACGAGTTCAAGGCAAAGTTCGACGAAGTCGGCATCGTCTACGAACACCGCCTGATCGACGACATGGTCGCGTCCGCCCTGAAGTGGTCCGGCGGCTATGTCTGGGCCTGCAAGAACTACGACGGTGACGTCCAGTCCGACACGGTCGCGCAGGGCTTCGGCTCGCTCGGTCTGATGACCTCGGTTCTGCTCTCGCCCGATGGCCGCACGGTTGAAGCCGAAGCTGCGCACGGCACGGTCACGCGCCACTACCGCCAGCACCAGAAGGGTCAGGAAACTTCGACCAACTCGATCGCCTCGATCTTCGCCTGGACCCGTGGCCTCGCCCACCGCGCCAAGCTGGACGACAATGCCGAACTGGCCAACTTCGCAACGACGCTCGAAAAGGTCTGCATCGATACCGTTGAGGCAGGCTTCATGACGAAGGACCTGGCACTGCTCATCGGTCCGGATCAGCCGTGGCTGTCCACGACCGCCTTCCTCGACAAGGTCGACGAGAACCTGAAGAAGGCCATGGCCGCCTGATTGGCAGCCAGGAACTGAAAGTTCAGAACCCGGTCACGGCAACGTGGCCGGGTTTTCTGTATCGGGAACAGCATCGCCAGCATCCACCTCCGCAAAACGTTTGCGGATCTCCGCACCCAAACGGCGTCCGGAGATGTGATAGCCGGAGAGCGGCAGATCGTAGCTCTCGAGCCGGTCGGGATCCTCTTCATCGAGATAATCGATATCCACGACCCAGCGCCCCGCCACACGCCGCTGCGAAAGTTCGACCATGGACGCCCAGGCTATCCGGCGCTCAGTCCTGAGGTCGATCAGTTCCTCATTGTTCAACTCGACCACCGGCCGCATGGCGCCAACGAGTTCCCGCCAGCCCTTCCGGAAACCGAGGATGCCGACGACAAGAAGCAGGAGGTAGACGAGGACCATCGGGTTTGCCCAACCTCCGCCGATCAGGCTCGCCATCAGCCCGCCAAATGCGACGGAGAGTATGACTGCGGAACTCGCGGCCCAGAGGACGGCCAGACTGCGACGCGGATAGATCATGAGGGTCGGATAGCTCGTCTCGGTCTTCATCACTCTTGTTCCGGAGAAAAACGCCAGGGTCGCATTGTCGGTGGCCGACACACTCGATTGTATCCCTTTGGCCATGTTGTCAAACGCCGGGACTCACGATCCAATGATCTGACAGACGTGGCAGAGGGGTAGACCGCGTCAAACAGCGAGCAACCGCAGACCCATGGCCGACGTCATCCTTCCCAAAACGATCAGCGTTATCCGCGAGGGCTACGGACTTCAGCGGCTCAAGGCGGACGCGCTTGCGGGCCTGACGGTTGCCATTGTTGCCCTGCCACTGTCCATGGCGATCGCCATCGCCTCAGGTGTGACACCCGATCGCGGCCTTTATACCGCAATCATCGGCGGCTTTCTCGTTTCACTGCTCGGCGGCAGCCGGCACCAGATCGGCGGACCGGCCGGCGCCTTCATCGTTCTCGTCAGCACAACTGTCGCCACACACGGCATCGACGGACTGCTACTGGCAACGGCCATGGCCGGACTTATGCTGATCGCCTGCGGCCTGCTGAGGCTCGGTGACTATATCAAATTCATTCCCTATCCGGTCACGGTCGGCTTCACAGCCGGCATTGCCGTGATCATCTTCGCAAGCCAGATCGGAGAATTGCTGGGGCTGACGTTTCCAGGAGGAGAACCAGGCCCGCTTGCCGAAAAGCTGAGCGCGATCGCCGGCGCCCTTCCGGACTTTTCGGCTGCAGCCGCTGGCGTTGCCGGATTGACAGTCGCAATCATCCTTGTGCTGCGCCGCTATCGACCCTCCTGGCCGGGTCTGCTCATCGCGGTCATTGCAGCCTCGCTCGGGGCCGCAATGCTTGAACTGCCAGTTTCCACCATCGGCTCGAAATTCGGTGGCATTCCCTCCGGACTGCCGCTGCCATCGCTCCCAAATGTTACCCTCGACCTGGCGATCGACGTTCTCCCCGATGCCATCGCCTTTGCTCTCCTGGGCGCGATCGAGTCGCTCCTGTCAGCCGTCGTTGCCGACGGCATGACCGGCCGGCGGCATCGCTCGAACACCGAACTGGTGGCGCAGGGTGTGGCCAATATCGGCTCGGCCCTCTTCGGCGGCATCTGCGTCACTGGCACGATCGCGCGCACCGCGACCAATGTCCGCGCTGGCGCGACAAGCCCCGTCTCCGGTATGCTGCATGCGGCTTTTCTGCTCGTCTTCATGCTGATCGCTGCACCACTGGCTGCTTATATCCCGCTTGCCGCATTGGCGGGCGTTCTCGCCGTCGTCTCCTGGAACATGGTGGAGAAATCAGCGATCGCGGCGTTGGTGCGGTCCTCGCGGGGCGAAACACTCATCCTTGCCGTCACCTTCCTGCTCGTCGTCTTCCGCGATCTGACCGAAGGCATCGTGGTCGGCTTTTCGCTGGCTGCTCTGCAGTTCATCCACCACATGTCGAAGAATATCCGCGTGACCGCCGAAGGGCCGGAAAAACCGCTGGATGCAACGGATACGGCGACAGTCACTTATCGCCTGGACGGCGCCTTCTTCTTCGGCGCTGTGGCGGCCGCTGGTGCGGTGCTGGACCGCATCGGCGCCGACCACCGCAACCTCGTGCTTGACTGCACCGGGATCCGCTTCGTCGACACCTCAGGTGTCAATCTTCTGGCGAGCGTCATCCGCAAGGCCGTCCATCACGGCGTTGAAGTCTATGTCGTCACAGAGCGCGACGAGTTGAAAACGATGCTGCAGCATCAGGAAATCCCTGAAACGGGCGTCTATTTCGTGAAAACACTCGCCGAAGCACGCGCTGACCTTGCCCAGGGCGCCTCACAAGCTCACGATTGAAGGGATCAGGCTGCCGACCGTGATGCGGGAGATGCCAAAACAGCCGACGCATCCATCCCGTGGGCGGGGTCAAAATCCTCAGACCCATGATCCCAGCCGCCCCAGGTGACCCGGTTGCGCCCGGCCTTCTTCGAAGCGTAGAGCGCCTTGTCGGCACGGGCCAGCGCACGGGGGATATCGAGCGGCCCGGACGGCAGCGAAGCCGCACCGACACTGATGGTGATCGGGGGCAGCCCATCCTCGTGGTTGACGACCATGTTGCCAACCTTGATCCGCAGATCATCCAGGAGATCCGGCTGACGTAAGACGACACTGGCCGGCAGGTAGACGCCGAATTCTTCGCCCCCAAGACGTCCGACGATGGCGGCTTCTGGAACCTCCCTTGTCAACAGGCGGCCGAGCTGCATCAGAACCGTATCGCCTGCGGCGTGGCCGTAAGTGTCGTTGATCTGCTTGAAGTGATCGGCGTCAACAAGCGCAAGCACGGCACCCGGCGCTGAACCGGCCACGTCGGCGCGTGCTCGGATAATCGCGTCGACGAAAGCTCCCCTGTTGCGCAAAAGGGTGAGGGCATCGGTCTCCGAGGCGATCTTGTATCGCCGCGTAGCCCGTTCATGCACCATGGCAAAGATCGCCAAAGCGGCAACCAGCCCTTGGAGGAAGAAGGCGTAAGTCATGGCGCCGTACCAGAGTGGTGCATGCCCCGCCACAAGCTGTACTGGCTCGACAACCTGCATCGGCAGACGGATGAGATAGGCGGCTCCATGCGTTCCAAAGGCAATGAGCGCCAGCATTCGGGCGGGAAGAGGTTCGCGGCGCTGCCCCTGAAGGAGAACCGGCACGATCAGGAACGAATATCCCGAATAGAGGAAGGAGGCGACGACAATTCGCGCGCCTAAGTCTGCGGCAAATGTCGGAATGTTGAAAAGCGACAACCAGACGACCCCGCCGGCCGCCGCAACTAAGCCGGCTCCTCTTCGGGTTTCGCCCTCGAAGGCAAGACAGCCGAGCCAGATCAGACCCAGACTGGAGATCCCAAGCCCATTGCCGAGACCGAGCGCCACAAACGGCGGTACGAGGTCGCGAAGGCTGACCAGAACCATGCCGAGGGCACCGGCGGAAAAACCCAACGACCAGAACCCCAAGGCACGGTTATCCCGCTCATGGGTCCAGAGCAGGGTCAGAAAGCCCGAAACCATGATCAGCGTTCCCGCCAGGCAAACGGTGAGCGTCGGAATGTGGAAGACTTGGGCCACGTTGAGAACCTCAAAGAGGATTGTGGCGTAGCACACAAGACTGAAGAAAACCCGAAAGCGATTGGTAAATCCCGATAATCTTAAACAAAAAAGGCCGGGCAAAGCCCGGCCTGGATCAATTGATACATGCTCTCGGCTCAGCCGAGTGCGGCCTCGACCGCGGCAATTGCCGCGTCGGCCTGCGCGCCATCAGGTCCGCCCGCCTGGGCCATGTCAGGACGCCCGCCACCGCCCTTGCCGCCAAGTGCGGTCGAGGCGACACGCACGAGATCAACGGCGCTGTGACGGGCAGTGAGATCGGGGGTCACGGACACGACCGCGCTCGCCTTGCCATCTTCCGCGACAGCAATGAGGACCACCACGGCCGTCTCTAGGCCCGCCTTCGCCTCGTCGGCCATCCCCTTGAGATCCTTGGCATCGATGCCGGCAAGCACACGACCGATGAAATTGACACCATTGACCTGCTTCGGCGCTTCCGCGCCACCGCTTGCGCCACCACCCATGGCGAGCTTGCGCTTGGCATCGGCCAGTTCCTTCTCGAGCTTGCGGCGCTCATCGAGCAGGGCTTCGACGCGCGAAACTACATCTGTCGGCTGCACCTTCAAGGTCGCGGCAAGGGTCTTCACGCGTTCGTCCTGCTCGGCCAGATAGGCGCGGGCGGCATCGCCGGTCAGCGCTTCCAGACGTCTGACGCCTGCACCGACAGCGCTTTCGCCAACGAGACGCACGAGGCCGATATCGCCGGTGGCAGACACATGCGTACCGCCGCAAAGCTCGATGGAATAGGCCTTGCCGGCCTTTTCGCCGCGCACGGCCTTGCCCATGGACACCACGCGCACTTCGTCGCCATATTTCTCGCCAAAGAGCGCCATCGCGCCTTCCGCGATCGCGTCGTCAACCGCCATGAGGCGCGTGGTGACAGGCGCGTTCTGGATGATGATCTCGTTCGCCATCTCTTCGACCACCTTCAACTCCTCGGCCGAGATCGGTTTGGGATGCGAGATATCGAAGCGCAGGCGCTCGGGCGCAACCAGCGACCCCTTCTGGGCGACATGGGTGCCCAGTACCTCGCGCAGCGCCTCATGCAGCAGATGGGTGGCAGAATGGTTCGAACGCAGCCGTGAGCGGCGGGCGTGATCGACATTGAGCGTGACCGCGCCGCCGGCCGTAACCACACCGTTCTGCACGGTCGCGACATGCACGAAGACGCCCTCGCCTTTTTTCTGGGTATCTGTCACGGCAAGCGAGAAACCCTCACCGACGATTTCGCCGGTGTCGCCCATCTGGCCGCCGGATTCACCGTAGAATGGCGTCTGGTTGACGACGATCTGCACCTCTTCGCCGGCGCTTGCCTGTTCAATGACCTTGCCATCCTTGACGACGGCCAGAATCTGACCTTCCGCGGTCTCCGAGCTATAGCCGAGGAATTCGGTGGCCCCGAACTTCTCCTTGAGCTCAAACCAGACCGTTTCCTGCGCCTTGTCGCCGGAGCCGGCCCAGCTGGCGCGCGCCTCGGCCTTCTGCCGCTGCATGGCATCGTTGAAGCCGGTGAGGTCGACACCGATGCCGCGGCCGCGAAGCGCGTCCTGCGTCAGGTCGAGCGGGAAGCCATAGGTATCGTAGAGCTTGAAGGCGGTCTCGCCATCAAGGCTATCGCCCTTGTCGAGGCTAGCCGTCGCGTCGGAGAGCAGCGTCAGGCCGCGCTCCAGCGTCTTGCGGAAACGGGTTTCCTCGAGCTTCAGTGTCTCGGAGATCAACGCCTCGGCGCGCACCAGTTCCGGATAGGCGCGTCCCATCTGCTGCACGAGCACCGGCAGCAGCTTGTAGATGACCGGATCTTTCGCGCCGAGCAGCTGTGCGTGACGCATCGCACGGCGCATGATGCGGCGAAGCACGTAGCCACGACCTTCGTTTGACGGAAGCACACCGTCAGCGATCAGGAAGGCGGCCGAGCGTAGATGATCAGCGATGACGCGGTGGCTGGCGCGCCGCTCGCCTTCGGCCTTCACACCAGTCAGATCCACGGACGCGTCAATGAGCGCGCGGAACAGGTCGATGTCATAGTTGTCGTGCTTGCCCTGCAGCAGCGCCGCAATGCGCTCCAAGCCCATGCCGGTGTCGATCGACGGCCGCGGCAGATTGATGCGTTCTTCCTTCGTCACCTGCTCATACTGCATGAAGACGAGGTTCCAGATTTCGATGAAACGATCACCGTCTTCTTCCGGCGAGCCCGGAGGCCCACCCCAGATATGATCGCCATGATCATAGAAGATTTCCGAACACGGACCGCAGGGACCGGTGTCCCCCATCGCCCAGAAATTGTCGCTGGTCGGGATGCGGATGATCTTGTCGTCGGACAGGCCGGCGATCTTTTTCCATAGGCCATGCGCCTCATCATCCGTGTGGTAGACGGTGACCAGAAGACGGTTGCGGTCGATGCCGAATTCCTTGGTGATCAGGTTCCAGGCAAGCTCGATGGCACGTTCCTTGAAATAGTCGCCGAAGGAGAAATTGCCGAGCATCTCAAAGAAAGTGTGGTGGCGGGCGGTATAACCGACATTGTCGAGGTCATTGTGCTTGCCGCCGGCGCGGACACATTTCTGCGCGGTCGCAGCCGTTGTGTAGGGGCGCTGTTCCAGACCGGTGAAGACATTCTTGAACTGCACCATGCCGGCATTGGTGAACATCAGCGTCGGGTCATTGCGCGGCACCAGCGGGCTGGAGGAAACGACCTCGTGACCATTGGTCTTGAAGTAATCGAGAAAAGTCGACCGGATGTCGTTTACACCGCTCATGTCACGCCCTTCATTCAGGCCGGGAAGCCGGCCAATTTGCAAAATCAATGGCTTTTATCGCCCGGCATCATCCCTGTCCAGCAGCCGCAACGAAAACGACCGCGTCTCGAAAGAAACGCGGTCGCCAAACTTTCACACGACTTGCGAGAAACTTACGCGTCGTCGGCACCATCCGCATCATTGGCGTCAGGACCGCCATTCTGCAGGAATTTTTCCGCGATCAGACCGGCATTTTGACGCAGCGCCATCTCGATTTCCTGGGCCACCGCAGGGTTGTCGCGCAGGAAGAGCTTGGCGTTTTCACGCCCCTGGCCGAGACGCTGGCTGTTGTAAGAGAACCACGCCCCCGACTTCTCGACGATGCCCGCCTTGACGCCGAGGTCGACGAGTTCGCCAGTCTTCGACACGCCTTCGCCATACATGATGTCGAATTCGACCTGCTTGAAGGGCGGCGCCATCTTGTTCTTGACGACCTTGACGCGGGTCTGGTTGCCGACGACCTCTTCACGGTCCTTGACCGCGCCGATGCGGCGGATGTCGAGGCGCACGGAAGCGTAGAACTTCAAAGCGTTACCGCCGGTCGTCGTTTCCGGCGAACCGAACATCACGCCGATCTTCATGCGGATCTGGTTGATGAAGATCACCATCGTCTTCGACTTCGAGATCGAGGCTGTCAGCTTGCGCAGCGCCTGGCTCATCAAGCGAGCCTGCATGCCAGGAAGGCTGTCGCCCATTTCGCCTTCGATTTCAGCGCGCGGGGTCAAGGCCGCGACCGAGTCGACCACGAGAACGTCGATGGCACCGGAGCGCACCAGCGTATCGGTGATTTCGAGGGCCTGCTCGCCGGTATCCGGCTGCGAAATCAACAGGTTCTGAAGATCAACGCCGAGCTTGCGGGCATAGACCGGATCGAGCGCGTGTTCGGCATCGACGAAGGCGCAAATCCCGCCCTTTTTCTGGGCTTCGGCAATGGTCTGCAGTGCCAAAGTCGTCTTACCCGAGCTTTCCGGGCCATACACTTCAATGATGCGCCCCTTCGGCAGACCGCCGATACCGAGCGCGATGTCGAGGCTGAGCGACCCCGTCGAGACCGTCTCGACTTCGACCACGCTCTCGTTCGCGCCGAGCTTCATGATCGAGCCCTTGCCGAACGAACGTTCGATCTGCGAGAGCGCCGCTTCCAATGCCTTGCTTTTATCCACCGATTTGTCCTCTACAAGCCGCAAAGAATTCTGTGCCATTCGATCCACCTTTAGGTTATTGAGGCCGCATAGGCAATGAAGCCGCCGATGGGGAATATGTACTCTTTTTGTTCTCGTTTTGCAAGGGCCATTGAAGTGATTGATATAAAATCACTTTCCTTGCTGCGTTCGAATAATGTTCCAGAAGATTTTCGCAATACTGCTCGCCTGCTTGGCGAGGACCGCATGAGCGCGAAACGGCAGATGTCGATTCGTCGAAATCGATCACCGGAGACAGGCGAATGACGATCGACATCCTGGCCATAGGTGGCGCCCACATCGACCGGCGCGGGCGGCTCTTCGGCGACACCAAAGCCGGTGCCAGCAATCCCGGCCAGTGGTTCGAGGAAGCCGGTGGTGGAGTATTCAATGCTGCCCGCAACCTCTCCCGCCTCGGTCGTAGGGTCAGGCTCATTGCGCCGCGCGGCGGCGACGCAGCGGGGCAGATGGTCGCCGAGGCAGCTGAGCGTGCCGGTCTCGACGACCAGCCGGTAATGTTTCTCGATCGGGCAACGCCGAGCTACACGGCGATCCTGGAGCGCGACGGCAATCTCGTCATCGCATTGGCCGACATGGCCCTTTACGACGCTTTCTCGGTCCGGCGTCTCAAGGCGAGGTCGATGCGCGACAGCCTGGCGTCGGCAACCCATGTTCTAGCGGATGCAAACCTTCCCGCAGACACGCTGACCGCACTGGCGAAGGCCTGTCACGCTGCCGGCAAGGGTATGTCTGCCATCGCGATTTCACCGGCCAAAGTTGTGAAATTAAAGGAAGGACTTTCCGGCCTCACCCATCTTTTCATGAACGGCGCCGAAGCCGAGGCGATTGCCGGCAAGCGGCCCGAGAGGACGCAGGACTGGCCCGCACTGCTGCGAGCCAAGGGGCTCCGCGGGGGTACCGTAACCAGCGGCAGCGGACCGACCATTGCATTTGATGCGGACGGGGTGGCACTGATCGAGCCGGTACCGCTCGACAAGATCGCCGACGTGACCGGCGCGGGCGACGCCTTCGCGAGCGGCTTCCTGGATGCGCGCCTTTCCGGCGCCTCGCTTGCAGAAGCGCTGCGCCATGGCACCGCCAGTGCAACAATCACCCTCGCCTCCCCCCATGCAACCGACGAAAATCTCTCTCAGGAAAGGCTGCGCGACCAGTTGGCACTTGTCCCGCCTGCCCGTTTCCTGTCATGAGAAGCTGAAATCCAAGCGGAAGATCCCCCATGACCCGTTCCATCTCCCCCCTCCTCCCCATTACCTATTCGAGCGAAGTCAGCGCCGCAAAGCAGCGTGGCGCGCCGATCGTGGCACTTGAATCCACGATCATTACCCATGGCATGCCCTATCCCGGCAATTTGCAGATGGCCCGCAGCGTCGAGGACATCATCCGCCAACAGGGCGCCGTGCCCGCGACAATTGCCGTCATCAAGGGCGTGTTGCATATCGGCCTGGAACCGGCCGAGCTCGAAGCCCTGGCGCAGATGGAGCATGTCATGAAGCTCTCGCGCGCGGACCTCGCCTTCGCAATTGCCGAGCGCCGCAACGGGGCAACGACTGTGGCCGCGACGATGATCGCCGCCTACCGCGCCGGCATCCATGTCTTCGCAACCGGCGGCATCGGCGGCGTGCATCGAGGCGCCGAGGAGAGCTTCGATATTTCCGCCGATCTGGAAGAACTGGCCCGGACCGCCGTCATCGTTGTTTCGGCTGGCCCGAAGGCCATCCTCGACATCCCGAAGACGCTTGAAGTGCTGGAAACCCGCGGCGTACCCGTCGTCACCTACGACAGCGAGGATTTCCCGGCTTTCTGGTCGCGCAGCTCGGGCCTCAAGAGCGTGCTCAACCTGCCGAGCCCGGCGGCGATTGCCAATTTCCAGAAGATGCGCGACCAACTCGGCATCGACGGCGGCATGCTGATCGCAAATCCGGTTCCGGAAGCCGACGAGATCCCGCGCGAGGAGATGGAGATCTATATCAGCCGCGCGCTGGCAAACGCCGAACGTGACGAAATTGCCGGCAAGGCCGTTACGCCCTATCTGCTGGACAACATCTTCCACCTGACGGGTGGCCGCTCGCTGAAGACCAACATCGCGCTGGTGGAAAACAATGCGCGCCTTGCCGCAGAGATCGCTGTCGCCATGAACGGCTGAGCGAAGGCGCACAGCTGGTATCAAAGACCCCGCCGGATCGCTCCGGCGGGGTCTTGTTTACAGCCGCACCAAAAACTTCCTCAGCCTTCGCCGTCCAGCATCTCGCGGACCGCGACAGCGAGCTGCTTGAGCGAAAATGGCTTTGGCAGGAAACCGAACTTGGCATCGGCCGGCAGATTGCGGGCGAAGGCATCCTCCGCGTAGCCCGAAACGAAGATGAACTTCAGGTCGGGATATTTCTTGCGCAATTCGGTGAGCAGGGTGGGGCCGTCCATTTCCGGCATCACGACGTCGGAGACGACGATGTCCACGGCGCCGTCCAGTTCGTCCATGATATCAAGCGCCTCGACACCCGAACCCGCTTCGTGAACGGTATAGCCGCGCGTCTCCAGCATGCGTTTCCCGCCGCGCCGGACCGCCTCCTCGTCCTCAACGAGAAGGACGACCGCCGATTTGCCGGTGAGATCGGGAGAATCCTGCGCCTCCCCATGGCCGTTGCCTGTCGCGACGGTAATCGTGTCCCCGCTCCCCGAGGCCGTCGCCTGCCCTTCCGCGACCGGCTGAACCTCGGGCACGTGGCGTGGCAGGAAGATGCGGAAGGTGGTGCCTTTGCCGACTTCCGATTCCGGATAAATGTAGCCGCCCGACTGCTTGACGATGCCATAGACCATGGCAAGCCCAAGGCCTGTCCCCTTCCCCACTTCCTTGGTGGTGAAGAAAGGCTCGAAAATCTTGTCCATGATCTCGGGTGCGATACCGGTGCCGTTATCGGCAACCTCTACCAGCACCATGTCCTCGGACGGCAGACCGCGATACCCGAAGGCTCCCGCCTCCTCGGCATCTACGTTGCGCGTTGAAACGGTGATCGCGCCGCCCTGCGGCATCGCATCGCGCGCATTGACGCAAAGGTTGATCAAAACCTGTTCGAACTGCGAGAGGTCGGTCTTCACCGGCCATAGATCCCGGCCATATTCGACCTTGAGCTTGACATTGGTGCCCGAAATCAGCCGGTCCACAAGCATCCTCAGGTCACCGATCACATCGGTCAGGTTGAGCACGCTCGGTCGCATGGTCTGCTTGCGCGAGAAGGCCAGCAACTGGCGCACGAGGACGGCGGCACGGTTGGCATTACGCTTGATCTCCATGAGATCGGCAAAGCTTGCATCAGAGGGCCGCGCCTGCAGCAGCAGATGGTCGGAGGACAAGAGGATGGCGGTCAATACATTGTTGAAGTCGTGCGCGATACCGCCGGCCAGCGTGCCCACGGCATTCATCTTCTGCGTTTGCGCCATCTGCGCTTCAAGCGCCTTCTGGTCGGTGACATCGACCGCGTAGACGATTGCCGCCTCTTCCGGCGCCTCGTCGCTCTGGTCGATCACCGCATTGACGTAGAAGCGGAAATGACGCGCATCATTGGTCGGATGACGGCTGTCGATCGGCGAAATGTCAACCTGACGGTCCATGGCCGCAGCCAGCGCTTCGCGGAAAGCGTCGCGCTCACTCTCGTGCAGCACCACCTCGATCAGACCGTGCCGCTCGATCTCGTCGCGCGAGATGATATCGGCAAAGAGCTTCATGAAAGGCGCATTTGTGCGCAGGATCCGCCCTTCGCCATCGACGGATGCGATGGCCATCGGCGTATTGTTGAAGAAGCGCGTAAAGCGCATCGATGCGACAGAGTCAGACTGATCCCCACCCTCGCCCTGGCTTCGCGACAGGACAATCGAGCGGCTTTCGCCCGGCGCGCCGTCCCGCGCCGCACGGACGCGATGAACGAGCCGGACCGGCAGGCTTTGACCGTTGACGCGGCGAAGGTCGAGATCAATCGTCTCGGTCCGTGTCTGGCC
>OGCL01000685.1_pt1 | contig 33823 bp, 17 predicted proteins | sample 1570041 | NCBI WGS metagenome assembly OGCL01 (sample SAMN06266162, study PRJEB24511) | hot springs metagenome | isolation source: Hot spring water | place: South Africa: Limpopo | collected 2015-06-22 | reverse complement strand
AGGGAGGGGGCGGCCCTCCCAGAGATACCCCATATTCATCGCGGCGGTGTGCGCCATGCGCATGACCGTCTGAGGTGAACATACGGGGAAACCCGGTTTCCCCATGCCCCTCCCTGCGGGGAGGCGCCCGGTCCCCTCCCCCAGCGGGGGAGGGCCAGGGAGGGGGCGGCCCTCCCAAAGATACCCCATGCTCATCGTGTCGTTGTGCGGCGCAGCCGCATGGACAACTGGTATGGTTCAGACCTGCGTGAGCATCCGGCCTTCATCTCCACGCCTCGACAGTCCTCCAGGCCGGGTGTGTGGAGGTGGAGAAGGAGATGTTGAGTGACTGTACGACTGTACTGGTAAAACGCCCGCTTCTGACGCCCCGCGCTTACACGGCGTATGATACCATGGGCGCTACCGCTCGCGCCTGTCTGGAATACCTGGAATTGACCATGCCCCCGATCCGTATCACCTCCTGGAACGTAAACGGCATCCGATCCGTCGCGCGCAAAGGTCTGCTCGAATGGCTGGCGCGCTGCGCTGCCGACATCGTGGCCTTCCAGGAGATCAAAGCTGCACCGGATCAACTCCCGGAGGCCCTGCGCGAGCCGCCGGGCTATCAGGCCTTCTGGCTGCCCGCGGAACGCCCGGGCTACAGCGGCGTCGCCACATTCACCCGCATCCAGCCCACGGAGGTGCGCGCCGGGTTGGGCGATCCGGTCTTCGATAGCGAAGGGCGGGTGCTGGTCACCCGCTTTCCGGCCTTCACCCTCTATAACGTCTACGTGCCCAGCGGCACCAGCGGCCCGGAGCGCGTAGCGCACAAACTCGCCTTTACCGAACGCCTCAGCGCGGTCCTGGGCGCCGAACTCGCTGCCGGCGTGCCCCTGGTCGTCGTCGGCGACCTCAACACCGCCCACGAGGCGATTGACCTGGCCCGCCCCCGCGAGAACCAGCGTACCTCGGGCTTCTTACCTGAGGAACGCGCCGCGCTCAGCGCCCTGCTGGCGCGCGGGTTGGTGGATAGCTTTCGCCATCTCCATCCCGATACCGTCGCCTACTCCTGGTGGACGCCACGGGCCGGGGCGCGGCAGCGTAACATCGGCTGGCGCATTGACTACGTTCTGGTCTCAACCGATCTGGCGCCCCGGCTGGTTGCCGCCGAGATCCACGGCGAGGTCGAGGGATCGGACCATTGTCCGGTCAGTGTGGTGCTGAATATCTAACGCTGCCGCTACGGGGAGGGGCGTGGAGCAATCTGGTTGCCCTGGTTCTGAGGTGAAAATAGCCCGCCCGCGGGAGGGTTTGGGAGGGCGCAGCCCTCCCAAGAACAAGAATATTTTCTTCTGGCGTTGTGCGGCGCAGCCGCATGGATGACTGATGTGAACATACGGGGAAACCCGGTTTCCCCATCCCCCTGCCGGCTGGGGGGTGCCAGCCGCTCCCAACAGCGGTTGAGAAATAGGGAAACCCCCTTTCCCCATCCCCCCGCCCGCGGGGGAGGCAAGCCCTCCCCACCGAATGGCGCCTTACAATCATGGCAACAGGGGATCCCCACGACCACCGTCGCAACGACGCGCGCGATGGTCGGTAAGCACGCCGACCGGCGGCAGACACCCCATCGGTGTCAGGCGCAGCGCACCAGGGTCGGGTTCCACGCCGGCAGATGCGAAGTCTGCTCAGGCGGCAGGGCCCGATCGGCGATCAGCGCCGCGGCGAGCGCCACGGCAGCCGAGACACCGATGCGCTCGGCGAGGGCCTGGGTGGCCAGGCGCGCGGCGAGCGGGTCATCCTGCTCGATGGCGAGGAACAGATCGGCGACAAGCTGCGCGGTGAGCGGTGGGTGGGAACCCATACGTCCATCCTTCCACAACAGCATTCCGCTGTACCCTACAGCATACCCGATGGCTCCACCGATCGGGCCCATCGCTGGTTGGAGATCTGGCTACGCTGTGTGACGGTTTTTCCACACGCGGTCAGGAAGCAGGCACGAGCGCGGGACCCGACGTCCACAGGGGCAGGCGCACCGTGAAGGTACTGCCGCTCCCCTCCACACTCTGCACTTCAACCGTCCCTCCGAGGCTCTCAACGATCTCGCGCACCACAAACAGGCCGAACCCCATGCCCCCGATCTGGCGCGCCTCGGCATTGGAGGCCCGGAAGTAGCGCTGAAAGAGCCGGGGCAACTCAGCCTCCGGGATACCGATGCCCTGATCGGAGACGCTCAGCACCCCTTCGTTCTCGCCGCGTCGAACCACAATCTGCACTTCGCCTCCACGCGGGCTGTACTTGATCGCATTGTGCAAGAGGTTCTGCACCACCTGCTCCAGGCGCAGTTCATCGCCAGCCACAAGCACCGGCTCGTCCGGCAGGTCCACACTGATCACGTGGCGAATGAGGGTGGGGGTATGTTCTTCGGCCAACTGACTGGCAACGCGGCACAGATCGACCGGAACACGGGCGCTGACGAGACGGCCACTCTCCAGCCGCGACACATCGAGCAGAGTGGCAATCAGCCGGTTGAGGCGCTGGGCCTGTGCCACGATGATGCGCAGATTGCGACGATTGACCGCGTCCAGAGAGAAATCTTGCTCGGCGCGGCGCAGGAGGAGTTGCGCGTTGCCCAGCAACACCGCCAGGGGCGTCTTCAGTTCGTGAGCGGCGGTAGAGATGAAACGGTCACGCTGTTCCACTGCCGACTCGGCAGCGGCGCGGGCCTGCCGGACCTCCTGGTAGGAGTAGGCAGCAGCCGTGAGCAGGGCGCATCGCCGCGCCAGTTCTTCAATTACTGCCACCTCTTCGCCAATGTACTGCCGCCCTTGTTCAACGGAAACTACGGTCAGCGCGCCGAGGCAACGCCCGTGCGCCAGCAGCGGCGCGATCACACTGGTTGCCGGTTGAAGCTGCTCAGGAAGTGCGCCCGCTTCAGCAGTGATCAGGCCGGGGGCATCACGCAAGGTCTGACCTTCGGCCACCACCCGCGTGATGGGATGGGCCTCGCCGCTGACCGCCAGACGTTCAGCGTCAAACCAGGTCGCCAGTTGGGCCTCGAACTCCTGCTCACGGTGAGCCGCCGCGAGCAGTTGCAGCTCCCCCCGGGCATCCTGGAGATGGACCAGGCCGTAATCGGCCAGATCGGGGAAGAGGGTGCGCACTACATCGCCGAGCACAGCCGTATCGGGTGAGGCGGCCAGGATACTTCCCGCTGCAGCCAGCACACGCTGGCCGATTTCGCTGCGTTTGCGCTCCGAAATATCGGTCACCAGACTGCCCACCCCTAGCAGGTTACCGTCAACGTCGCGGACGGGGTAGTAGCTCACCAGCGCATACTCGCGCCGCCCGAAGACCAGGATGCTGACCTCCAGGTTGACGATCGGTTCGCCGGTGGTCAGCACTGTCTGCCACCAGCGCTCCCACGCGGCGCCGACGTTGCCAAAGATCTCCGAGGGACGGCGTCCGAGGTGCTCCTCAACCGGGCGGCCGTTCATCAGCGCCAGGGCGCGATTCACGCGCACGAAGCGCCGGTCGCGGTCGGCGAATGCTATCCCTATCGGCGCCGAGTCGATGAGGGTGTCGAGAAGCGCCAGGGCCTCGTTCATCAGGCGCCGGGTCTCGCCCTCTTTCTGCGCCAGCTTGTCACGTTCGGCTGCCAGGTCGGCCTGTTGCGCAACGCTTGCTGCAAGCGCCTGGCGTTGTTGCTCCAGGCTCGCGCGCAGAGCGGCTGCTTCAATCGCGTTGCGCACCGTCAGCCGAATCCGTTCCGGCGCGGCGCCACGCAGCATATAGTCATACACGCCGCGTCGGAGGGCCTGGTGGGCAATGGTCTCGTTCCCGGCATCAACCAGCAGAATAACCGGGGGGGGCAACGGCAATTCCGTCTGGAGCGCAGACGTCAGCGCCGCACCTTCTGTATCGGGGAGCGTATCGCTGACAATCACACAATCAGGTCGCAGATCGCGGCACTGCTCCAGAGCCTGGTCGCCGCGTTCGGCAAGCGCAACGGTACAGGCCTGGTCCGGATCATCGGCCAGATCACGCTGGAGCGAGTCGCTGTCGGCCACGCTGGCACTGACGAGGAGAACGATGCGCGGTCGAGGGGTTGTCATGGATCACCTGCTGGTCTTGCCCCTTTTTGGGAGACACGGCGACCGGGAACCTGCGGGGACGCCGCTGTACCGCCACATCGTGGTGTCCGGCGAGGCGTCGCTTGCCGGTCCATCCGTGTCGTTTAAAGGACGCCGTGGTCACACGCGTACAGATAGGGCCTTTCCGGGAGGTCAAAAGAAGCCCGTCGCTCCGGCGCGCCAGGGGGCGCCTGTCCGGAGGTGACGAGCTCTGTTCATTGCGCCGGTCCGATCGTCAGAAACTCGCAGGGCTTTGCCGTATATTAGATACCCGTGCGATTTCATCACGCAATGACAAGATGAAAATAGATTTACTTTTGAGAGAACTTTGTCCTCTCAAACCCTCCCGGCGCGGAGAGCTAGCCACACCGCAGGCAGAGGGAGGTAGGGAAACCCGATTTCCCCATGTTGATGTCAGGCTCCACTGTCCTGGCCCGTCACGGGTAACGTAAAGTGGAAGGTGCTACCTTTTCCAGGGATGCTCTCTACCCAGATCCGGCCGCCGTGTGTCTCAACCACGAGCTTGCAGAAGGTCAGGCCGAGGCCGCTGCCCTTGCGACGTTGATTGCTGACCTGTCCAAACTTGGCAAAAATTGTTTCCAGATCGCTTGCTTTGATGCCGATACCGTTATCCTTTACACTAAAGCGCACCAGCGATGGCCCCTCGGGGCCAGCACTGAGCAGCACCTGTTGATGGGGAGGGCTGTATTTTACCGCATTATCGAGAAGGTTTTGCAGCACACGCAATACCAGGTCGGCATCGGCGTACACCAGGGGCGCAGCAGGATCGCAGGCGGTCTCGATGGTAATGCTCTTGTCTCGCGCGATCGGGCTGACGGTTTCCAGCGCTCGTTGCACCAGCGGCGCAACCTCGACGCTGGACAACTCGACTGGCATAGCTCCGCCTTCGAGCCGGCTGATATCCAGCAGCATACTGATCAGGTTGAGCAGGTTTTGCGCGCTGGTAAGGGAGATGGTCAGGATCTCGCGCTGTTTTTCCCCGATCTCGCCGACGATGCCGCGGAGGATCATATCAATTGAGGTGATAATGCTGGTGAGGGGGCTGCGCAGGTCGTGGACCATCATGTTCGCGAGATCCTGGCGCAGGCGTTCTGCTGCTTTTGCGGCGGTGATATCGCGCAGGGTCAGCAGGATTGGCCAGCGCTGATTGGCCATCGCCGGTTCGTGGCTCGCCAGCTCTCCCTCGCGAGTTGCGCGCAGCACCGACCACTCGAGGGCCGGGGCGCCCGGCCCGGCGCCGTTGAACTGGCCTGACACAAAGCTTTCGCGCCCACCGGCCACGGCAGCAATGCCATCGGCGAGCAGCGCCAGCTCGTGGGGCGGAAACAGCCTCGCAGCCTGCCAGCGCTCCAGAACCTCGGCGATGGGCATCCCGGTCAGATCGGCGGGCGCGGCGCCCCACTGCTGCACCGCGGCCAGGTGATAAAACGCGACATTCACCACTGCGACCTGGCCACTGTCACTCACCAGCAGCATGCCCTCGCGCGTCGAGGCCATAATCGAGGCGAGTTGATCCCGACCCTGGCGCACCTGGGTCAGCAAATCCAAACCTTCGATCGCCGCAGTGGCCTGGCTGGCAAACAATGCCAGGCTTTCGACATCGCCCGTGTCGGGCAGGCCGGTCTCAAAGCCAATGCAAACGGCGCCAGGGGTGCTTCCGGCGCCCCGCAGGGGCACCGCCAGCAGGCCTTCCTGCTGTGGCACAGGATGGCGGGTGAGCGGGCGGCGCGCGAGGATAGCCTGGCGCGCGAGGTGTTCCGCCTCAGCGCCGGTTGTGCATGGCGTTCCGGTATGAAAGGCCCGCTCCAGAGCCGGCGCCGCCGGGTCGCCCAGGAACACCGTGGCCCAACGCGCGCCGCTCATCTCCAGCATGCCGCTGGCGGTAAGGGCGAGGATCTGCTGCGGCGAGCGCAGGCTGGTGCTCAGGGCGCGCGCAAAGCCGTTGAGCGCCAGCATACGGCTCAGGCTGTGCTGCTGCGCCGCGTACAGATAGGCGTTCTCGATAGCGGAGGCGGCCTGGTTGGCAAGGATCTCCAGGATCTGCACCTGCTCGGGGCTCGGGCGCAGACCGTCCTCGGGATCATCAAGAGCCAGCACGCCGATCAGCTCATTGCGACGGTTCCGCAGCAGGCAAATCAGCACATCGCCGTCGCGCCAGCGCTCGCGGTGCGCCGCCTCGGCACTCACTGCGCTGGCGCTCAGCGGCGGTTCGGAGGGCCATAGCCCGAGTTCGGCGCCGTACCCGTCTTCGATCAAATAGGTGAGCGCGCCGCGGGCGTACTCTGAGCGCAGGAGCGCGCTGAACTGCGCCAGGGACACCAACGGCGCCGACGAGAACCCGCCGTGGCCGGCCCCGGCGGCGAGGCGCAGCACCGGCTCTGTGGTGCGCTGACGCTGCACCCGGGCCACGCTCGCCCGCCGAAAGCCGGAACTCGTACTCACGATACCCGCAATCTGGTCGGCCAGCACATCCACGCGGTGCTCCACCCGGAGCACATTCGACGCGCGCAGAATGGCCCGCAGGCGCTCGTTGCTGCGATCTAACTCCTGGGCGCGCCGGGTAAGCGCTTGATCGACCGAGGCGAAGCGCCGCGCATTCTCCAGCGCGATCATCGCCTGATCGGCCAGCGCTTCCAGCAGGACACGGTCGTCCTCGACAAAGGGCGCGTTGTCGTGACGGTTGAGTACCTCGATGACGCCCTTGGCCCCGTCAATGCCTCGCAGCGGCACAGCCACGATCGAACGGGTCTGAAAGCCGCTATCGCCGTCCATCGCCCGGTAAAAGCGGCCGTCGCTCTGCGTGTCGTTGACAATCGTTGGCTGCCCGCTGCTGACCACGTAGCCGGCGACGCCCTTGCCTACCGGCAATCGCTGCCCCAGGAGGCGGTGCCCGGCTGGCCCCGCCGCGTAGCGAAACTCGAGTTCTCCTGTATGTTCGTCGAGAAGCAACAGGCTGCTCTCTTCGGCATTGAGCAGGATGGGCGCCTGTTCCACGATCAGCTCAATCACACGCTCGGGGTCAAGGCTCGATGTCAGGCGGCGAGTGATCTGGTTGAGGGCCTGGCGCTGCTGCCCTTCCTCAACCGCGCGTTCGTGGCGCAGGGCCACCTGAATGATCGCCGCAGACTCGTCGGCCAGCCAGTGCAGCAACGCGCGGTCATCAGGAGCAAGACGTGACTCAGGGTTATCGCTGAACACCACCAGCGCGCCCAGAACGGCGCCCCGATCCCGCAGTGGCACGGCTATCCAGGCGTGCGACGGCGGCAAACCCGGGTGGATGACCGGAGGTACGCCCAGTTCATGGCATGTGCGCAGGTAATTGTCAGTTTCAATCGCTTTGCCCGTCTCGATGGTCAGGCTGCTCAGGCCGGCCTCGATGCGCCAGAACAGGCGTGGACGCTCGGCGCGAGCGGGAGTGCGCAGATAGCGCATCTCGACCCACTCGTTCCCGCGGTAGCGCAGCGCCCAGTACACCACAGGCATACCGCAGGCCTCTTGAACCAGGGCCGTCAGGGCCGGCAGGAGCGCATCGGTATCAACTTCGCCGCGCAGCCGATGCAGCCGCTCGCGCAAGGCGGCGCGGCGCTGTTCCACCGCCAGGGGCGCCGTGCTCCGGGCGCTCCTCAGGGCCACATAGCTGGAGGCCAGCAGCGCCGCAAACAGATGCAACCAGTGCTCCTGCTCGGGGCCGATAGGTCCGGGCCAGACGATCAACCGACCCACCAGTTGCCCCGCCGCTCGCAGAGGCAACGACACTGCCGCGCGCTTCCCGTCCGACCCGGGGGCGTCATCGTCAAAACGCGCTGGCAGGACTTCGCTCGGGTCGGCGCTCGCCGGGGCTTCGGCCCAGATCAGTGTGCTCGTGGACTCAGGAAATGCCGCGGCCAGCAACGCCTCGGCCCGCTGCACGAGATCGCTCAGATCCGACGCATGTGTCAACTTCACCAGCCGGGCGGTGTTGAGAGGCAGATAGGGGCGTGTTGCTGTTGAGATCTCGCTCATCGGGCGGCTACGATTGTTCAGCGGTGCATCCGGTGGCTGACGAATGGCTTTCCCCTCTGGCAACCCTGTTCAGCGGCCACGGGCGCAAGGGCCGCTGCTGCGCGCGCCGCGCAGGGCGAGGTGAAAGATATGATACTTGATTTTAACTCATTCTTTGTACAGAAGGTGTATGAGTAAGTCCTGAAATGTGACAGTATTTCTATCTGTGAAACGTTTGGAACATTCTCGGAGGGGTTTGCGGGGAGGGCGCCCCTCCCGCCACTGCTCTGCTGCCTTACACGCCTGGCTGCGCCCTCCCCGCGCCCCTCCCGCCACTGGTCTGCTGCCTTACGCTCCTGGCTGCGCCCTCCCCGCGCCCCTCCCGTCACTGGTCTGCTGCCTTACGCGCCTGGCTGCGCCCGCCCTCGCCCCTCCCGTCACCGGCCTGCCGTAGCGCAGGAGCGGTTGACGCGCGGGTAGCGCGCTGCTATAATCGGCGCCGCCTGTGCTTCCTTCCTGCTCCTTCGGAGGCTCATCAAGGTATGGGGATCTTTAGCTACCTCACCACGGCTGATCCTGCCTTTGGCCCCCTGGCCTGGACCTTCTTCATTGCCCAGATCCTGGGGGTAGGCGCTGGCGCGTATCTCTACTTCAGACATATCGAACGCAACCCTGCCCGCCAGACGTTTATGCGCCAGCTCGGGATCGCTCTGATGATCCTCGGTGGGGTAGGCGTCCTGATCGGCGCCCTGCGCCTGCTGAACGTCCCCGTGCTCAACCAGCGCATCTGGTTCTGGATCCAGGCTCTGATTGAGGTCGGCGTGGCGGCCTATGTTATCTACTACATGCGCAGCGTGCTGCCTGGTCTCGAGCGCGCCGCGGCGAGCAAGGGCCGCGGCGCGCGCCCTGCGCCGCGCGTGACAGGCGGCGATACGGCACCCGAGGCGCCTCGCCCCGTCGCTACCACCGGACGTCGCGAGGCGCGCCGCGAACGGAAACGCAAGAGTCGCTAGTCCACTTTCTGGCTACCGACCGCAATGGCCTGGATGCGGGCAAGATGCCTGCGCACCCAGGAGAAGCGTGAACACGTACCTTTTTTCATCTTGTCAGGGTGCGGTGCAGCCGCATGGGCGTCCGCTATCGCGCTGTCAGGGCCGCCCCTCGTGGCGCTCCCGGGCGGACGGGCGGCCCTCTGCGCGCTTCTGGTTATCACAGATCAGGGTTCCATTGTATATGGTATAGGACCGGGAGTGATTCTTGCACTTCCGGTCTTTTTCTGCTCAGCCATCCACGCGGCTGCGCCGCACAACGCCGGAATGAACATATTATTGTTCTTGGAAGGGCGTAGAGGCGCGGCGGCGCCGCGCCTCTACGCCCAAACCCTCCCGCGGGCGGGCTATTGTTCACCTCAGTCATCCATGCGGCTGCGCCGCACAACGACAAGATGAACATGGGTTTTTCTTGGGAGGGCTGCGCCCTCCCAAACCCTCCCACGGGCGGGTTGTTTCCTGGGAGGGCTGCGCCATCCCAAACCCTCCCGCCAGGGAGGGGGTTGGGGAAACCCGGTTTCCCCGTATTTTCACGTCAGGCGCTGGGAGGGCGAGCGTGGCCCTCCCACCTCTCCCGTCAGCAAGTCCGGGCGTCATCGCCGCACGAGCGGCAGGTAGACCCGTAAGCCTCCGCTGAGGCCAGCGGCAGGGCGGACAGGGCCGTAGGTAGCCTCGTCGCCATCGGCTTCCTCCACCAGCCAGTACCAGTAGTTGCGGCCCACTTCGGCGCCTGTGTCAACCACGCGGTAGCTTTCGCCGCCGGTTGCGCTGCCCCGGCTCACGATCTCGGCGATCTGGATCGCGTCGGCCCGTGCCGAGTTCTCGCTGCGGTAGAGTCGGAACCGGGCGGTGTCGATCTCGATCCCGGTGATCCAGCGCACCACCACGCCTTCGTCAGTGCGCGTGGCGCTGAAGTGCAGCAGGGTGATCGCCGTCGGGCTGAAGGGCGAGTTCACCGTCGCGGTGTTGTTGGCAGGGGTCGGATCGCTGCCGTTGGCCCCATCATCGCTGATGCTGGCCGTGTTCACAATCCCGGTCGCGCCGGGCGGCAGAGGGTTGCTCACAACGACGGTAAAGGTTGCGATGCCGCCAGCCCCCGCAGGCAGGCTGCCGACATCGAGGCGACACGTGCTGCCTGCCGGAGCGCCGTCGGCGCAACTCCAGCCAGACGTGCTGCCCGTCGCGCTGAAGGTGGTGTTGGCCGGCACCGTTTCGGTGATCACCACGCCGGTGGCGCCCTGGTTACCCACGTTGCGGTACTCCAGCCGGTAGCCCAGCGGGCGCCCTGGCACGGGCGAGGCGCCGCCGGTGTCCTTGCTCACCTGCAAGTCGGGGGCTGCCTCTACCAGCGTGCTGTCACTGGCATCGTTGTCTGACGAGGTGCGATCAGCGCCCCGCGCGCCGTCGTCGCTGATGCGCGCCGCGTTGACGACCTCGTTCACCCCCGCCGGAAGCGGGTTGTTCACCCGCACTACAAAACTCACCGCGCCCGAGGCGCCGGCAGGGAGCACGCCTACCGTGTAGACACACTCGCTGCCCGCGCTGCCGTCCGGCGCGCACGTCCAGCCCGTGTTCTCGGCGCTACTCGCATCGAAGCTGGTGTGCAGCGGCACAGTTTCGCGCAGGGTCACCCCGCTGACGTCAATGCCGCCGGTGTTAGTGTAGGAGAGCACGAAGCGGATCAGCCCGCCCGGCTCCGCGCTGGCCCCACCGTCGTCCTTGGTCAACGCCAGGTCGGGGCGGACGTAGTCGGTGTCGCTGGCCGTATTGTTCTCCGGAGTCGAGTCGTCGCCGTTGGTCCCGTCGTCGCTCGCGGTGACGGTGTTCACAATCACCCCCACCGTGTCAACGAAGGGATCGGCAACCTGTACCGTTACGGTGCGGGTGGCTTCCGCGCCGGCGGCGAGGTCGAAGGGCGGCCATATGACCACGCCGGCGGTCTCTGTGCCGCCATCGCTGGCTTCCACGAAGCTCAGCCCCGCGGGCAACGTGTCACGCACCACTACGCCCGTGGCGCCGCGGTTGCCCACGTTGCGCACACGCAGCGTGTAGGTGAGGGTCTGGCCAGGCACGACGAATTGGACGCCATCGTCCTTGAGCGCCTCCAGATCTGGCGCGGCATTGAGTGGCGTGTCTTCATCGTCGAAGTTATCCTCGGTCAGATCGTCGCCATTGCTGCCATCGTCGCGCACCAGCGCGGAGTTGAAGATGGTGTCCACACCTGCGGGCACGGTTCCATCAACCCGCACCGCGAACGTGACGCTGGCGCTCGCGCCTCCGGGAAGATCAGGCACGCTCAGGAGACATTCCGTGCCCGCGGGCGCGCCGTCTGGACAACTCCAGCCGGCGGCGCTGCCCGCCGCGCTGAAGGTGGTGTTGTCCGGCACGGTTTCGGTAAGCGTCACACCCGTGGCCGTCTGGTTGCCCACGTTCCGGTAGCTCAGGGTGTAGACGATCACCTCGCCCGGCGCGACCGTTACGTCGCCGTCGTCCTTGGTGAGGGTCAGGTCGGGCGCGGCATCAAGTGGCGTGCTATCCTCCGCCGAGTTATCGCTCGTGTTCAGGTCCGCGCCGTTGCTGCCGTCGTCGCTGATGCTCGCCGTATTGGTGACCAGGGTCACCCCCGCGGGCAGCGTGGCGTTGACTCGCACCACGAAGCTCACGCTGTCGCTGGCCCCCGCGGCGACGCTTCCCACCGGGAAGGTACATATCGTGCCGGCAGGCGCGCCATCCGTACAGCTCCAGCCCGGAGTGCTGCCTGTTGCGCTAAAGGTGGCGCTGGCAGGCACCGTCTCGGCGATCACCACCCCCGTGGCGCCCTGGTTGCCCAGATTGGTATAGGTCAGAGTATAGACAATCACTGAACCAGGGGTGGCCGTTACGTTTCCATCACTCTTGGTCAGCGCCAGGTCAACCGCGATGGTTGTCAGGGCCGCGCTGTTGCTCGTTGCGCTCAGACTCCGCTCACCCGCGCTGCTGCCGGGCAGAGTGCTCGCAAACCCCGTCGCGAGGTTGGTAATCGTGTTGCCCGGAATGAGCGGGTCGTCCAGCGTGACGCGGAAGGTAAAGGTGCGACTCGCGCCGGCGGGGATGCTCCCGTCGCTGTAGCGCACCGTTAGACCTCCATCGTCGTATGAGTCATAGGTGAATCCAGCGGGTGTCGTTCCCTCCTGGACATCCACAAAGGCGCTGTCCAGCCCGTCCTGGATCAGCACATCGAAGGCGTCAGCCGTGCCGGTGTTGCTGACCGTCAGCGTCACCTCGACGGTCTGGCCGGCGTAGGCGCGGGTCGGGTTGAAGCTCTTCGCTATTTCCAGCCGCGGCTCCACCACGGTGGCCGTCACCTCGTTGCTGGTGACCGGCGGGTTGGCGCCGATCTGCACGCTGGCGCGGTTGACCAGGCTGCTCTGCCCGGGCGGGGTGAGACCGCTGTTGCCGGGCACGTTGAGCACGCGGGCTTGCAGGCGCACGCGGAAGCGGTTGTTGGCGGGGTCATTGTCCACGGTGACGTTGATCGCGCCGAAGCTGATCGTCACATCGTCGCCGCTGCCGGCGCCGCCGCTCACCGTCGGTGTGGGGGCCGTGCCGTCGAAGCCGCTCAGGTCCACCGTCACCGAGCCGGGGACGAAGGCCAGCCCGGCGGGCAGATCGTCCACCAGTGCAAGCGACGGCGTGACACCCTCGGGCAGGGCGACTTCGAGTTCGTAGGTCACGATCTCGCCGATGGCCACATCAGCGCCGGTGGTGTGCGCCGCCGACGTGCCCACCAGGGCCTTGACCAGGTCGGGCTGGTCAATGCTGAAGCTGGCGCTGCTGTTGCGCTCGTAGTCGTTCAGCGCGCCGCTGCCGAGCAGTTCGTCGCCATCGGCAGCGCCGTCGCCCTCGGAGCGCTCGTCGGGGCTATCGCCGTCGAGCGTGCTCCACACCGCGCTGGCGCGGTTGGTAATGACCTGGCCGGGGCTGACCGCGCCGCCGATCTCGGCGCGGAAGTCAAGGGTCACACTGGCGCCGGGGGGCAGATCGAAGCTGTTATTCGCAGGTATGCGGATTACCCCGCCGCTGATTGCCAGCGACGGCGCGGGAATGCCCACGGCACTCAGATCAACTACGGTGACATTGATCAGCCCCGCCGGGATGGGGTCGGTCACCACCACATCGTAGGCCGTGCCGACGCTGCCGGGGGCGTGGCTGATTACCACCCGGTAGGTCACCTCGCCGCCCGCGTCGGCGGGGTCGGGCGGGGTGAGGATGTTCTTGGCGACGTTCAGCACCGGCTCGACGACGGTCACCGCGCGCGCTTCGGGTGCGTTCACCGCTACTGTGGTGCCCGTGTTGGGATTGGTGTAGCTGAGGCGGGCGGTGTTGGTCAGGGTCGTGCCGTTCTGGTTGCCGATGACGTTGAGCACACGGGCCTGGAGACGCACCAGGAAGGCATTATTGCTCGTCACGTTGTCATCGGTCGTGGTCACATCGGGGAAGGTGAGCGCCAGATCCTCGCCACTGGCGCCCGGCACAGCGGCAGGGCTGCTGCGGGTCACACTCAGGCTGCCCACATTGCCGGCGTAGGGCGCGGCCAGGTTCGCATCGCTGGTGACAATGGAGTATCCGACGAAGGCCAGGCCAGGGGGCAGATCATCGGTCACCACCAGGCCCTGGGTGACGCCTTCGGGCAGGGTCACGCGCAGGTCGAAGGTCACCAGTTCGCCGATGGTGTACTGGTTCGGCGTGGGCGCCAGCTTCTCGATAGTCGGAGTTGCCAGGGTTACACTGGCCGTCGCGGAGCGACTGTAGCCATTCCTGCCCCCGGAACCGTCACGCTCACCGGTGGGGCTGCCGGGCGTGCCGGGCGTGGCCGAGCCGGTGGGGTTGCTCGTGGTGCCGTTCGTTCCGGGCAGGCTGGTGTAGGTCAGGCCGGCAGTGTTGGGGAGCGTCCGGCCATTGACTGCGTTAGCGTTCACCCGCGCGCTGTACTCGACCGTCACCGAACCGCCGGGTGGGATCTGCTCAACCACGATCTCCACTGTGTTGCCCGCGCTGGTATTTGTTGTCCCACTGGCCCCGCCGCTCAGGGTCACACTCACGCTGGCGAGGTTAAGGGTGAGATCGGCGGGCAGCGGATCGCGCAGGCGCACATCGAAGGCCGTTGTGCGGGTGGCGTCGGTTGCATTGGTGTAGGTGACGCGGTAAGTCACGGTGTCGCCGGCATCGGTGGGAGCGGTGAACACCTGCTTGGTCAGAGTAAACGAAGGTTCGACAATGCGCAGGTTAACACCGGTCGAGGTCACAATGTCCGAGCCGTTCACCCGAACCGTGAACGTGTTGGAACGCGTCTCTCCGGCGTCATTGCCATCAAAACCGGAAGCGGTGCTGTTATCCACCAGGGCATTCAATTCAACCACGATAAACTCACTATCAGCGTCTGAGTCGCTGTTGGTGAGCGTGCCAAGGCTGAAGGTCGGATCGGTGCTGGTAGCAAACGTGGCCGGGCTAATCGCGCTCGCGGGCAGCGGGCAGGTGACACTGCTGGAGGGCAGGTCCGCCAGGGTGGCGCTATTGCCGGTCACGTTCAGGTTGCTACAGCCGGGCAGGGCCGTGGTGATGGTGGTCGAACTGATCCCGCCCTCGTTGGCCACGAAGGCCACCCGCGCCGTGCCATCGTTGAGGAAGGTCAGGCCATTAGGCAGATTATCGCGAAGCTGGAAGTTCGTTGCGGTTCCCTCGGCAAGGCGCACGGCCAGACGGAAGCGCACGATCTCGCCGATCGCCACCTGGCGCTGCGTGCCCGTTTCGGGCGTATGGGCCTCGGAGGTGGTAACGATGCTCTTGGTCGGCTCGGGGGTAATGACCGTGAGCGTCGCCGAGGCGCTACCGGCATAGTCGTTGCCTCCGCCGGAACCGTCGCGCTCGCCGGTGGAGCCGCCGGATGCGCCGGGGGTCGTCGAGCCGGTCTCGTTGCCGGTGGTGCCGTTGGGGCCGGGCAGGCTGGTGTAGGTCACCTGGGCCGTGTTGGTGATGTTCTGGCCAGGGCTGACGCCGGTGCTTACCGTGACGCTGTAGGTCACCTGCACCGTGCCGCCGGGTGGAACACGGTTAACGATCACCTCGACCGTATTGCCCGCGCTGCTATTCGTTGTCCCGCTGGCCCCGCCACCGAGGGTCACATTGACGCTGGTGGTGTTCAGGGTCAGACTGGCAGGCACCACGTCGCGAATGCGCACCTCGAAGGCATCAGTGGCGTTCGCGCCCGCCGGGTTGGTGTAGGTGACAGTGTAGTTGATGGTATCGCCGGCATCGCCGGTAGCCGGAGACCTGGTTTTGGTCAGGGTATGGCCCGGCTCCAGCACGCGCACGGCAACGCTGTTCGAGGCAAGCGGCTGGCTGTTGCCGGGCTGGGTGATCGGGGTCCCGTTGCGGTAGGCGATGAAGTCGTTGTTCAACGTATTGCCGGCCTGCACATTGGCGAAATCATTGGCGACCAGGGCGTTGAACTCGACGACCACGTACTCGTCGTCGGGGTCATTGTCGGCGTTGGTCAGGGCGCCCAGGGTGAAGAAGACGTCGGCGCCTGAGCCATAGGTGTCATTATCGGTCGTGGCGCTGGCCGACACGGCGGCGTCGGGCAGCACGAAGGTGGGCGTGGCTGGAGCCGCGCCGGTGATGGCGAGACCGGGGCCGGTTAGCGTGTTGGAGGTCAGGCCGGCGCCATTGCTGATCAGCGCTGCTCTGGCCGTATTATCGTTGAGGAACTGCAAACCGTTGGGCAGGCGATCCTGGATCTGGGCATTGTCCCAGCGGCCCTCGGGCACGCGCAGAGCCAGGCGGTAGCGCACGATCTCGCCGATTGCCACCGTGCGCGGCGTGTCGGCTTCGGTGGTGTGGGCCTCGGAGGTGGCAACAATGCTCTTGGTGAGCTGGGGTGTTGCGGCGGTCACCGCGGCCTGGTCGAAGGGCGGGCCGGCGGGGTCGACGTGGTTCGTGCCTCCCTCGTCGCCAGCGTAGCCGGTCAGCGTGCCGCGGTTGAGAATTACCTGCCCCGGTGCCACATTCGGGTCCACCTGGAGGTCGTAGGTGATCACGATGATGTTGGAGCCATCGCTGGGATGGTAGCGCTGGCATGCGCCGAGAATGGTATCAATCAACTGGATGCCATTGTTGAACAGGTCATCCTCGTCACCCGGGGCGCCGCCGCCGAGATAGGTGAAGGGAACAGGGGTTCCAGCGCCGTTGTAGACCTTCAGGTTGAGGCCCGCGCCGCCGGTGGGGATGATCAGCCCGGGGGGAAGGATGTCGGTGATGGCGATATCATACGCGCCGCGAGTACCCGAGCCGCGGTTCTCGATCACAATCGCGAAGCTGACCAGGTCGTTGGCATCTACCCCGGCGACATTGCTATCCACCGGCGTCGCTTCCAGCCCGTTGGAGCTGATCGTGCCGCTGAAGGGGGCGCCCGCGGCGCCGGGAGGCGCAAAGCTGACGGGGCCAGGGGCAGGTGGGTTAAGCAGCGCGCCGGGGTTGGTGCTACCGGTCACACCCTTGCTGATCCGCAGCACCGGCTGGGTCATCAGCACCTGCACAATGGCGTCATCGGTAGTCTGCGCCATGCCGGTGGATCCGGCGATCCGGCGCACCTGGTTGGTGAGCAGGAGCCGGTCGGCGGTGGGCCGGTCACTGGCCTGGACGGTCAGCAGCAGGTCAATGCGGCTGGGGAGCGACTGGGGGTCGTCGAACGTGCCAAAATCAAAACTGACCGAGTTACCGAGCGTGCTGACGCTGACGGTGGGATGCGGCACACTGGCGACGGGAAAGCGCGCGCGCCAGGTGTCGGCGGGGCCGTAGGTGGCGGTGTTGACCGGGGGAATGCTGCCGGCAATATTCGGGTCAAAGGTAAACGCGCTCACCGGGAAAATCGGCAGCGGCAGATAGTCCACCAGACGCAGATTCTCAGCATCGCTGGTAGGCAGAGTCAACTGAAGGCGATACGTCACCGTATCGCCGGGCGCCAGTTGTACCGGGTCGGGGAGGGTGGTGTTGCCGTTGAGGGCGTAGATCGTCTTGCTGAGGGCGCCACGACCGATGCCGACCCCGGCGGCGCTCCCGTCGCCGACGGTCACGCCCGTGGCGGTGAGATTGGCCACATTCAGCAGCGCGCCGGTCACCGTCACCTGATTGCGGAGCGCATCACCCTCGTCTACACTCCGGTCTCCAGATGGGAAATCATCGCTGAAATCTTCCTGGATAACGGCCCGGAATACAACGCGGGCAGTGGTGGGACCATCGTTGTAGCTACCGCAGTTGGGAGCAGGGCCGCCGGTGCCAGCGGCGGGCACACAGCCGCCGGGCAGGTTGCCACTCTGACCGCGGGTGATCAGCTCATCGGAGATGCGGAACTGGATAGTTGTCGTGCCATCATTGGGCGCGGGCGAGTCGGGCGTATAGTTCGGCGTAACCGTGTAATTGGCAGCGGCGAATGGAGCGGTCGTGGCGACGAAGCCATTGCCATTCACCTGGAGCGTGGGCGCGAACGAAGGATCGAAGCGTTGCCCATCGGACAGCACATCGGCCAGGGTCACCTGATTGAAGGCGAAAAAGTCAGAAATCTGCACCTCAATGGTGTACTCCAGCGTATCGCCGGGGGTGGGGCCGGCAGCGCCGACATTGTTCACCACGGCGACGCCCTTCTGGGTAGCAATCGAACGGGCGGCAAGAGTATGGCCGGGCACACCGGCGGAGGCGCTGATCGGCGTCGGCGGATCGCGCGGGTCAACCGGCGTCCAGGCGGCAGTGGCGCTGGCGTTATTCTCCAGCGCGCGCGGCGCGCCAGTGGCGGGGTTGAGCACAGGCGCAGCGGCGGCATCGAGGCGCGGCACGTAGAACGTGAAGATCATGCTCGCGTCGGCGCTGGAGGTGGTACCGGTCACCGTGGCGATGCGGCGGGTCAGCGTGCCGCCGGGGGTGGTCGTAGACGGCGTGCTCACGGCAACGCTCGCAGCCGGGCTGCCGTTGACCAGGACCGCATCGAGCGAGACGAACTGCATCTGGGGCGGGAGGATATCACTGATCTCCAGATCAGTGACGTTCTGGCCATCGGCTACATCAACATCAATACGGTACTGGCGCGGGAAATTGGGGCCGGTCGCGGTTTCGTTTTCGGGGCCGAGATAGGTCTTGCGGAGCGAGAAGAGCGTCGGCGTCACCGGCTGATTGGGCCAGAAGGCAGGCGCATTGGGGTCGACCGGGTTCAGGAGCACCTGATCGCAGCACCAGTTATCGAGGGGATCGTTGCCGAACTGGAAGCCGGCGCGGGCGAAGATCGGCAGCGGCACGCCCAGATCGGCCAGGGGGCTGATCACGGCGCGCACGCTGATCTCCACGGGAGGCTGCTCCGGGGTGAATGAACCGAAGGGCAACTGGAGCACCACAAGGGTATCCCCGGGTGTTCCACAGACCTGCTGCATACTCCCATCGGTAAGCCGGGCATAGGGGTGCGGCACACAGCCATCAGCGTCGAGCACGATGGAGGTGGTGGTCAGCGCGGCGCCGAGGTAGGTTGCATTGAGAAACGTGATCCCGTCGTCGCCATCAACGCCAGTGGCGGGGAACATCAAATCAATGAACGGGCCGTAGCCAGTCTGGGTTAGGCTGGTATTGTCGAAGGTCGCGCTGAACGTGAAGGGCTGGCCGATCAGCGTCTGGGCAGGAGCGCTCAGCGTAACCTGGGGCACGGCTCCCGTCTGGGCGAGGGCAGGGCGAACCGGGAGCAAGCCGAGGATAAGCGCGGCGACTGCGGCCAGCGCGGCAACGAGACGAAAGAACGGGTGGCGATGCATAGCAAAGATGGTCCTTCGTGAAACGATAACGTTGAGACGTAAACCTGAACGCCATAGCCATCGGCAGACGGAACCGAGGGCGCCACAGGGGGGCGGCATTCATTGCGGGTTAAGGGTACTGAAGACTGAAGTGTTTTTGCCTCTCCAAAGGTAGAGTGTTTTCTGAGATGGGAGAGTATCCTCTCACCCCATGCCTCCTGAGGTGAACATACGGGGAAACGGGGTGTCCCCAGGCCCCTGCCTGTGGGGGCGCCAGCCGCTCCCACCAGCGGTTGGGACATGGGGAAACCGGGTTTCCCCATCCCCCTCCCTGAGGGGAGGGTTTGGGCGTAGAGACGCAGCGGCGCTGCGCCTCTACGCCCTCCCAGGAATAGGTATTTTCATGCTGGCGTTGTGCGCCATGCGCATGACCGTCTTACCTCAGCCGCGCGGCGGCCACCGCAGCCTGGCCGAGCGCTAACCCGCCGTCGTTCGGCGGGACGCGGCGGTTGATCAGGGTCTCGAAGCCGTCGGCGGCGAGGCGGGGCAGCAGGCGCTCCAGCAACAACCGGTTCTGGAAGACGCCGCCGCTGAGCGCCACGACCTCCAGACCGGTGCGCTCGCGCGCCAGCCGGCAGGCTGTCGCCAGGCTCGTAGCGACGGTGGCGTGAAAGCGCCCCGCGATGACTCCCACACCCACACCGCTGCGCACATCCTCCACCAGCGCCCGGATGGCCGGACGCATGTCCAGGCGGAACGGCGCTTCCAGAACGATCGAGAAGGGGTAACCGCGCTCCACCGGTTCGGCGATGTGCTCCAGGGCGATGGCTGCCTGACCCTCGTAGGCCGCGTGGGGGTGCAGGCCCACCAGCGCCGCCGCCGCGTCGAAGAGCCGGCCCATACTCGAGGTGGGCGGGCTGTTGAGGCCCCGTTCGATCATGCGGATGATCAGCCCCGCCCGTGCCGCGTCCAGCGATTGCAGGAGATCAAGCGCAGGGAGGTCCGGGCCATAGGCCTGCCAGAGGTAGGCCAGGGCCATGCGCCAGGGCTGCCGCACCGCCGCGTCGCCGCCGGGCAGCGGCACGTAGGCCAGATGGCCGAGCCGGGTATACTCGGCCAGGGTCGCCAGGAGGACCTCACCGCCCCAGATCGCCCCATCGGGGCCGAAGCCCGTGCCATCGGCGGCAATGCCGATCACCGGCCCCTCGCGCCCATGCTCGGCCAGGACGCTGGCGATGTGGGCGTGGTGGTGCTGCACGCCGATCTTTATGTCAATTGGAAGCGCCAGGGCCTCCTTGGTTGCCAGGTACTCCGGGTGCAGGTCGTAGGCTACCACCGCTGGCGTGATGTCGAAGAGGCGCTCGAAGTGGGCAATCCCTTCGCGGAAGGAGGTGAGGGTCTCGAGGTTTTCCAGGTCGCCGATGTGGTGGCTGAGGACGGCCTCGTGCTCGCGGAAGAGGCAGAAGGTGTTCTTCTGATGACCGCCGACGGCCAGGATGGGCCGCGGGGCGGCCATGTCCAGGCGGAGTGGTTCGGGCACGTAGCCCCGCGAGCGCCGCAGGGGTTGCTCGCCGCCGGCTACCACGCGGGTGACGCTGTCGTCGCAGCGGATGTGGATGGGCCGGTTGTGGCTGAGAATGGCGTCGGCGATGGCGCCAAGCCGGGCGCGGGCGTCGTCGTCACGGTAGGCAATGGGCTCGTCGCTCAGGTTGCCGCTGGTGAGCACCAGCACCGCGGGTTGCGCCGGGTCGCGGCGGGCGGCAAAGGCGTCGAGCAGCAGCGTGTGCAGGGGGGTGTAGGGGAGCATGAGTCCCAGGGTGGCGTGGCCGGGGGCCACATCGGGGGCCACGGGCGCCGAGGGCAGCCGGTCGAGCAGCACAATCGGGCGGCGCGGGGAGAGCAGCAGCGCCTCCTCGGCCGGGCTCAGGGCGCACAGGCGCCGGACGGTGGCCAGGTCGGGGGCCATGAGCGCGAAGGGTTTAGCCTCGCGCTGCTTACGCCGGCGCAGCCGGGTCACGGCCCCGGGGTGGAGCGCGTCGCAGGCCAGGTGGTAGCCGCCCAGCCCCTTAACCGCCACAATTGCCCCGGCGGCCAGCGCCGCTGCCGCCGCCTCCAGCGGCGGCAGGCCCGGGTCGGAGCATGGCCCCTGCAGCTCTTCCCATTGCAGGCGCGGCCCACAGACGGGGCAGGCGTTGGGCTGGGCGTGGAAGCGCCGGTCGAGAGGGTTCTCGTACTCGGCGCGGCAGGCGGGACAGAGGGCGAACTGGCGCATCGTCGTGCGGTCGCGGTCGTAGGGGATGTCGAGCACGATGGTGAAACGGGGGCCGCAGTTGGTGCAGTTGATGAAGGGATAGCCATAGCGCCGGTCGGTGGGGTCGCGCAGTTCGCGCAGGCAATCGGCGCAGGTGGCGCTGTCGGGGGCGATCAGGGTGCGCCGGGTGGCTGCGGCCGCGCTGGCGACGATAGCAAAGCTGCTATCACCCCGGGGCAAGAGCGCGGCGCGCTCCAGGGCTTCGATCCGCGCCAGGGGCGGCGCCTCGGCCCGCAGCGCCGTCACAAAGCGCTCCAGGTCAGCAGGTGGACCCTCGATCTCGATCGTGACCCCGGTGCTGTCGTTGCGCACGAAGCCGGTCAGCCCGAGACGGTGGGCCAGCCCGAAGACGAACGGGCGAAACCCGACCCCCTGCACGATCCCCCGCACCAGCACGCGCCAGCGCAGTATCTGCCCGCGATCCTCAACCTGCATACCCGCTCCCTCGCCGGTGTCGCTCCTAATTGATCGCCGGCCCTCACCGGCACACCTTCAGGATTGAAAATTGATTTATTTTTGGGAGGGCTGCGCCCTCCCCAACCCGCCCCCGCTGGCGGGGTGTTTCCTGGGAGGGCGCTGCCCTCCCCAACCCGCCCCCGCTGGCGGGGTGTTTCCTGGGAGGGCTGCGCCCTCCCCAACCCGCCCCCGCTGGCGGGTTACTTCCTGGGAGGGCGCAGCTCTCCCCAACCCTCCCGCGCGGGCTATGTTCACCTCAGAGATGGCGGGGTTCCTGCGCGCGCTCCGGTGCTATCATTTCTACCCCACACCGGCACGCGCCGTCAAGCCTCCGTTCGCCCCATGCAAAGCAAATGAAAAATTAATTTGACCGTCAAAGTAGTTGACATGGCCCATCGTCTCAAGTAGAATGACTCTCATTACTGGTAGCGATGAATACTCCCCCTGGTGGGTTTGCACGGTACGGATCGCCCCCGGCGCGCCCTGGTTGGGACAGAGCGCCCCGCGCCCCGGATGCGGCCCCTGCACCGGCCCGAGGGAGGCAGCGAGTTCCCGGTGGAAGCGCGGCGGTACCGGCTCGCACCTACCGGGCCACCGGCGCGATGCGCGTTCCCGGGGCTGTCAGACTTTAAGGGCGGACAGAACGTATGGGCGCCGACGGGCGTCAGGGCGTTGGGATGCGCTGGTTCGTCCTCACCCCCGGCCCCCTTCGACAGGCTCAGGCTTCGCCCTGAGGCTCCGCCCGAAGGGGCGGTCCTCTCCAGCGAAGCTGGAGAGCCTGCGCTGAGCCTGTCGAAGCGGGGAGACCAGAGCCGCGCGCGGGGGCGTTCCGATGCGGTATGAGCTACGCTGGCTCGGAATGTTCTGTTCGCCATTAAAGCCGTCAGGCAGAGGGGCGCGGCGCGTCAATCAGCTTCACGGTGCAGGAGTTCTGTCGCTCCAGACCTTCCTGCGACAGCAGTGCGGGCCAGAATAACCTCGCAGAGTTACTGACAACGAGCAGCATGATGAGTAGCAATGGCGCCACTTCACCCCGCAGCGCCTCACTGGAGGCGCTGCTCGATCGTCTGAATGAGCCGCGAACGGTCGAGGCGCTGCACCAGTTGCTCGACCACGCCGAACTGCTGGCCTACTCGGCCGGGGCGCTGGACGGGCTGATCCGCCGGGGCGAGGCGATCACCGACAATATCGCCGCCAGTCTCGATGAGGTGCGGCAGGCCCTGCCGGCGGAGAGCGGGGCCTACGTCAACGAACTGGCAGCCCTGGGCAAAGAACTCCCCGCCATTACCGCCACGGCCACGCAACTGGCGCAACTCTCGGCGCAACCCGAGTTTCAGGCCACCCTCACCGCCCTGCGCAACCCGGCAACCCTCCAGGCCATCAACCAGCTCCTCGGCCAGCTCGAACTGGTCGCCTTTGCGCTGACGGCAGCGCACGACCTGTTGCAGCGCGGCGAGGAACTGACGGACAATATCCGCTCCAGTCTCGACGATGTGCGCGGCGCCATTCCCAGCGAGAGCAACGAGGTGATCGCCCAGATCCTCTCGCTGGCGGTGCTGCTGCCCTACCTCCCCCGTCTCGTCGCCGTGGCGCCGAAGTTCATCGAGATTATCGAGCGGCTGGCGCCCTTCGTTGCCTCACAAGAGTTTGACGCCTTGCTCAGCTCCGGCGTGTTCCAGCCGGCTACGGTGAAGCTGGTCGGGCAGGCTGGCGATGCCTTTGTGGCGAGTTACGAAGAACAGCGGCGTCATCCTCCGAAGCGCGGCCTGCTCAGCCTGCTGGGCGCGCTGCGCGACCCGGATGTGCAGCGCGCCGCGGCGCTGATCCTGGCCTTCGGGAAGCGCTTTGGGCATTCGCTGGAGCGATGAGCGAGGGGGCCGGGCAGGCAGAGAGGCCGGAAAGCCCGGTTTCCGAGTGTGAAAACAGGTCGTGCGGGGGAGGATGCGGGGCGTTCCGCCCCCCTTCCAGCCTCCTCCGTCGGGGGAGGGTTTGGGAGGGCATAGCCCCCCAGATCCCTCGCGCAAGGGATGTGGGGAAACCCGGTTTCCCACGCCCCTCCCAAATCCCTCGCGCAAGGGATGTGGGGAAACCCGGTTTCCCCACGCCCCTCCCTGAAGGGAAGGCCTGGGTGAAAAACGATGCACGAACTGTCTATCGCCCTCAATCTGGTAGAGATCGTTGACGAGGCCGCCCGCCGCGCCGGGGCCGAGCGCGTCGTCGTGGTGCACCTGCGCCTGGGCGCAATGTCCGGCGTGGTGCAGGAAGCGCTGGAGTTCTGCTTTCCGCTCGCCACCGAGGGCACGCTGGTGGAGGGCGCTCGACTGGAAATTGAGCGCGTCCCGCTGGTGGTGGCCTGCGCCTCGTGCGAACGCGATGTGCAGCCCGCGGAGGGCAGCTTTCGTTGCCCCCTCTGCGGCGCCCTGAGCATGCTGATTCGCCAGGGTCGTGAGCTTGAAGTGACCGGGATCGAGGTTCCCGACCCTGAACCGGCTATGGAGGAACCCTGATGCCATCGTTATCCACACGCCTGCTCGAGATCCGCACCGGCGTGCTGAGCAAGAACGATCAACTGGCGGCGCGCCTGCGCGAGCGCTTTCGCGCCGCCGGGGTGCTGGCGCTCAACCTCGTCTCCAGCCCCGGCAGCGGCAAGACGGCGCTTCTGGAACGCACCCTTACCGACCTGGTGCGGGCCGGCCATCGCCCCGCAGCGCTGGTCGGCGACCTGGCCACCGACAACGACGCCCGTCGCCTGGAGCGCAGCGGCGCCCCGGTTCGCCAGATCGAGACCCGCGATATGTGCCACCTGGAAGCCGAGATGATCGGCGCGCACCTTGACGCGGCAGGCTGGAACCTGGAGGACCTGGAGTACCTCTTCATTGAGAACGTCGGCAACCTGGTGTGCCCCTCCGGCTACGACCTGGGCGAAGCGGTGCGCGTGGTGCTGCTTTCGGTTACCGAGGGCGAGGATAAGCCGGTGAAGTATCCGGTGCTGTTCAACTCCGCCGATGTGGCGATTATCACCAAGCTCGACCTGGCGGAGGCGTGCGGAATTGACCTGGCCCTGATGCGCCGAAACATCGAGGAGGTGCGGCCCGGTATTGCCATTTTTGAGACCTCCGCCCGCACCGGGGCGGGGATGGACGCCTGGCTGACGTGGCTGACGGCGAGAAGGATGCGCGGAGACGCGATGTAGAGCTGTGGCGGTGTGGGACTTCGAGCGACGGATGGACGACATGGACCTTCCTTCGCGCCTCCGCGCCTTCATAGCCTCCAGAGGAGACCGGTATGGCAACCCTGTTATGGCTCCAGGGAGGGGCATGTAGCGGTAATACGATGTCCTTCCTCAACGCTGAGGAACCGAGCGCCTGCGACCTGGTAACGGACTTCGGGATCGACATTCTCTGGCATCCCTCGCTGGGGATGGAACTGGGCGAGGCCGCGCAACAACTCTTCTACGCATGCGCCCGGGGTGAGCGCCAGCTCGACATCTTCGTCTTCGAGGGCACCGTGATCCTGGGGCCAAACGGCTCGGGCCGCTACGATATGTTCGCCGACCGGCCGATGAAGGACTGGGTCTACGAACTGGCTAACCAGGCCAGTATCGTTGTGGCGATCGGCGATTGCGCCTGCTGGGGCGGCATCCCCGCTGTAGCGCCCAATCCCAGTGAGTCGGTCGGCCTGCAGTACCTCCGCAGGGCCAGGGGCGGTTTCCTCGGCGGCGACTGGCGCTCGAAGGCCGGTCTGCCGGTGATCAACATCCCCGGCTGCCCCGCCCATCCCGACTGGGTTACCCAGATCCTGGTGGCGGTTGCCAGCGGGCGGGCCGGCGACGTGGCCCTCGACGAATTGCAGCGCCCGCAGACCTTCTTCAAGAGCTTTACCCAGACCGGCTGCACCCGGGTGCAGTTCTTTGAGTACAAGCAGTCTACGCTCGAGTTCGGCCAGGGCACCCGCACCGGCTGCCTGTTCTACGAATTCGGCTGCCGCGGCCCTATGACCCGCTCACCCTGCAACCGCATCCTCTGGAACCGCCAATCCTCCAAGACCCGCGCCGGCATGCCCTGCACCGGCTGCACCGAACCGGAGTTTCCCTTCTTCGACCTGGCGCCTGGAACGGTCTTCAAGACCCAGAAGGTCAGCGGCACCATTCCGCGAGACGTGCCTACCGGCACCGATCCCATCAGCTACATGGCCCTGGCAGCGGCGGCCCGCGTAGCGGCGCCCCGGTGGTCGAAAGAGGATATGTTTGTGGTGTAGCCCGCGACGCGGGACCAGAGGAGCGATGAGTTATGGCTACAGTGACCGATCTTTCTCCCGCGGGCGCGAAAGCTCTCGATCTGCACGTCAGCCCCCTCGGGCGAGTAGAGGGCGACCTCGATGTGCGCGTGTCCGTCCGGGATGGGGTGGTGACCGGCGCCTGGACCGAGGCGGCCATGTTCCGCGGTTTTGAGATTATTCTCAAGGGCAAGGACCCTCAGGCGGGCCTGATCGTCACCCCGCGCATCTGTGGCATCTGCGGCGGCAGCCATCTCTACAAAGCGGCCTACGCCCTCGATACGGCCTGGAAGACCGAGTTGCCTCCCAACGCCACGCTGGTGCGCAATATCGCCCAGGCCTGTGAGACGCTGCAAAGTATTCCGCGCTGGTTCTACGCCCTCTTCGCCATCGACCTGGTCAATAAGAACTACGCCCGGGCCGAGGGCTACGACGAGGCGGTGCGCCGCTTCGCGCCTTTCGTCGGCTCGAGCTACGAGGCCGGGGTGACCCTTTCAGGCAAGCCGGTTGAGGTCTACGCGATCTACGGCGGCCAGTGGCCCCACTCCAGCTTTATGATCCCCGGCGGGGTGATGTGCGGCCCGACCCTCGCCGACGTCACCCGCTCGATCGCCATCCTGGAGTACTGGAAGGACGAGTGGCTGGAGAAGCGCTGGCTGGGCTGCTCGGTGGACCGATGGCTGGAGAACCGCTCCTGGGCCGATGTGCTGGCCTGGGTGGACGAGAACGAGAGCCATTACAACTCCGACTGTGGCTTCTTCATTCGCTACGCCCAGCGAATCGGCCTCGACAGGTTCGGCGCCGGCTTCGGCAACTACCTGGCTACCGGTACTTATTTCAACCCCGAGAAGTACGCTCGCCCGACCATCGAGGGCCGCAATGCCGCGCTGATCAACCGCTCGGGGGTCTTCGCCGACGGGATCTACTACGACTTTGACCAGGCCAATGTGCGCGAGGATGTCACCCACGCCTTCTATGAGGGCAACCACGTCCTGCACCCCTTCGAGGGCCGCACCGAACCGGTGGACCCGGCAGTCGGGCGCAAGCAGGGCAAGTACACCTGGGCCAAAGCGCCGCGCTACGAGATTCCGGGTGTGGGCGCAAAGCCGCTGGAGGCCGGCCCGCTGGCGCGACAGGTGATCGCTGGCAAGCCCGGCGCGGAGTCGTGGCAGGACTACGACCCGCTCTTCCACGACGCGGTAACCACCGTCGGCCCCAGTGTGCTGGTACGGGTCCTGGCGCGCATGCACGAGGCGCCCAAGTACTACAAACTGGCGCGCAGATGGCTCGATGAACTCAACCTGCACGAGAAGTTCTACATCAAGCCCCAGGAGCTGCCCGATGGCCGTGGCTTCGGCTCTACCGAGGCGGCGCGGGGCAGCCTTTCCGACTGGATCGTGATCAAGGACGGGAAGATCGAGAACTATCAGGTGGTGACGCCTACCGCCTGGAACATCGGCCCCCGCGACGGCAAGGAGATCAACGGGCCAATGGAGCAGGCTTTCGTCGGCGCGCCAATCGTCGACCCGAGCGATCCGGTCGAACTGGGGCACGTTGCCCGCAGCTTCGATTCCTGCCTGGTCTGTACCGTTCACGCCTACGACGAGAAGAGCGGCAGGGAACTGGCGCGCTTCCGGATTGGCGAGGGGGCGTAGGCAGCGCGGTATGGAGACGGTTATCATCGGGTGCGGGAACCTGTTGCGGGGCGACGATGCGGTTGGCCCCATCCTGATCCGCCGGCTCTGGGAGCTTGGCCCGCCGCCGGGCGTGCGGCTGGTGGATGGTGGCACGGCGGGGATGGATGTGGCCTTTCAGATGCGCGGGGCGGCGCGGGTGATCATTGTGGACGCATCGCGCACCGGCGCCGCGCCGGGCAGTCTGTACCAGGTGCCCGGCGCAACCCTGGAGCAGATCCCGCCACCTCAGGGTATGAACCTGCACGCCTTTCGCTGGGATCACGCTCTGGCCTTCGCGCGCTGGCTGCTCAAGGAGGAGTACCCCCGCGAGGTGACGGTGTACCTGATCGAGGGCGAATGCTTCGACCTGGGGGCGCCGCTCAGCCAGGCCGTTGCGGTGAGTATGGAGAGCCTGGTGCAACACTTGCTGACCGAGCTGAGCGCGCCACTACCCCGGGGGCGGCGGTAGCACATGCTCGCGGCTCGCCACAATGGGCCCGATACGCGCCTCCGCTCCGCCCTTCGCGCCGCCCACACCGTCCCCTCCGGGAGGGGCGTGGGGAAGCCCGGGTTCCCCATATGTTCACATCAGACCCCATGCGCGGAGCGCACAACGCCGCGATGAACATGGGGCATCTTTGGGAGGGCCGCCCCCTCCCTGGCCCTCCCCCGCTGGGGGAGGGAACCGGGCGCCTCCCCGCAGGGAGGGGATTGGGGAAACCCGGTTTCCCCATGTCCCAACCGCTGTTGGGAGCGGCTGGCGACCCACAGGCAGGGGTGCGGTTCGACAGGCTCACCGCAGGTGGGGAAACCCGGTTTCCCCGTATGTTCACCTCAGCAACGGCGCCAGGGCCCGCGTGAGAGCGGCCCACTCGGCGAGGGTGACGGTCTCGGCGCGGCGGGCAGAGGCGATGCCCGCGGCTTCCAGCGCGGCCCGGGCCTGCTCACGCGAGGCCTTGATGCCCATAGCGGCCAGGCCGCCGGCCAGGGCGCTGCCGAGTTGTTTGCGCGGATGCAGGAAGCCCGCTTTGATGACGCGAAAGAGGGCCTCCACGTCGGCCACGTCAACCGCCAGGGTGGCGCGGCGGCGCAGGCGCAGCACTGCCGAGTCGACCGCCGGTTGGGGGTAGAAGCTGCTGGCGGGCACCCGGGCAACGATCTCGGGAACGGTGTAGAGTTGCACGGCGTGGGCAAGCACGCTCAAGTCACCCGGCGCCGCCGTGATGCGTTCGGCGACTTCCCACTGCACCAGCACCACGCTCAGGTCGGGCGGTTCGCGGGCTTCGAGGAAGTGGCGCAACACGGGCGCGGTGATGGCGTAGGGCAGATTGGCCACCAGTTTGTAGGGGGGCTGGCGCCCGGCGATGGCGAGGAGGTCACCGGGGCTGATACGCAGGATGTCGGCCTGCACGATGTGCAGTGGCGCCCCTGCGAATTCGTCGCGCAGGCGCGCCGCCAGGCGTTTATCCAGCTCAACGGCGATGGTGAAACCGGCGCGCCGGGTCAGTTCCCAGGTCAACACGCCGAGACCCGGTCCAACCTCGACTACCAGGTCGTCGGGTTGCAGCGCGGCGGCCTCAACGATCGTGGCAAGGGCCCCGGGGTCAACCAGAAAGTTTTGCCCCATGCCCCGGGTCGGGCGCAGATCGAGGGCCCGCAAGGCTGCGCGCACACGCTGAGGGCTGAGGTAGGGGTTCACGACTCAAGTGGCACAATGACCTTGACCGTCGTGCCGGCGCCCGGGGTCGAGGAGATCTCGGCGTGGCCGCCAACCAGTCGCGCGCGCTCGTCAATGTTGAGCAGGCCAAACGAGCCGCGCTTCTCGTAGGAGCGCAACACGCTCTGCATATCAAAGCCAGCGCCGTCATCTTGCACCACCGTCACCAGATGATCCCCTTCACGGCTCAGGCGCACCCAGATGTGCGCGGCCCGGGCGTGCTTCAGCGCATTGTTGATCGCTTCCTGGATAATGTTAAACAGTGTGCCTTCGGCTTTGCTCCCCAGGCGGATATCATTCAGATCGCCGGCCTCGAGCAGGATCTGCGGTTCCTTAGCGCCGCTCTTGAAGCGCTCTAGATACTGCTCGAGCGTAGCGCGGAGGCCCTGGCTCTCCAGCACGAGCGGGCGCAGCTCGAAGAGCATGGTGCGCACCTCGTAGGTGGTGCGCTTGGCCAGGCTGCTGAGCTTGTCGAGTTCCTCGACGACCCGGTCGGGGTCCCGCTCCAGGAGCCGCTTGATAAACTCCACATTCATAGTGATTGCCGCCAGAGCCTGAGCGGGGCCATCGTGGAGGTCGCGGGCCAGTTGGTGCCGTACCTGCTCTTCTTTAGAAATGAGCTTATTACGCTCTTCTTTCAGATCAAAGATCAACTGGGCATTGTGCAGCGCCATGATCGCGTAGTTAGCAAGGGCGGTCAGATTGGCGACCTGTTCACCGGAGAAGGCATCAGGCGCGTCGCTGGCTACGACCAGCAGGCCATAGGTACGCATACCGGCGCGCAGGGGGATGAGACAGGCGCGCGAGCAGGCACGGAGGGTCTCGAAGCTCTGCAAATCAGGTTCGCGGGCCACATCGGGCAGAACCCGGGCCTCGCTGCTGCGCAGGGCGGCGAACAAGCCGCTGGACACGGTGATGCGCCGGGCCTGATCGTTTGGCGCGAGCGACTGGCTGGCGGCGACGTAGAGTTCGTCGGGTTGGCCGGAGGCCAGCAGCACGAAGCCGGTCGAAAAGGGCACCAGTTTGCGGCTCTCGCGCAGCGTGGTTTCCAGCACCTGGCGGTAGTCTACGGTTGTCGAGAGGGTATAGGCCACCTCGTAGAGCGACCGCATCTGGTCGCGGTAGGCGCGCGCCTCAGCCAGGGCCTGTTCGGCCTGCTGACGGGCCTGTACCACACTGGCGCGGTTGTTCGCGCTCCAGCGCTCGGCAAGCCCGCTGGTGAGCAGCGGAACGTAGACCAGGGTGAGGGCGCGCAGGCCCAGGGCCATACTGTCGAGCGTGTTGATAGGAAGCGCGCTCTCGGCAGCGATGATCAGGCGCCAGCCGAGGAAAGCGAACACGTAGAGCAGGGCAGCGAACACGCCAGAGACGAGGCTTATCAGCGGCGAATGGCGCAGCGCCGCATTGATCAAGGGGATCAAGTAAAGTGGAAAAAAGATCACCACCTGTTCGCCGCCGAAAAAGGTCATCAGGGCGATAAACAACAGATCGACGATGTAGGCGAGACCGAGCAAATGGCCGGCGGCGGGAAGAAACAGGGCCAGCGTGGTGAGCAGGCTGAAGCCTGCGTAGGCCCAGAGCACGATCGGCAGCGGCGCGGTTGTGGTGATAGTCGGCCAGAGCGGAGCGCCGGTGAGCAGGCCGGTTACCGCGGCCAGCAGCGCCACCGTCAACCAGCGGGCCACCGTGTAGAAGCGCTCACCGCCGAGGAGGCGCCAGTGATCCACACTCGTGCTAACCGGAGGAGCAAGGTTCCTTGCCGTTGTCGCCTTCACGGATCTCCTGCGAGTAAGTGGGGAGGTGTGAGCGCCAGACGCCCACACCTCCGGGCTCCACTACAGGGTCTTCAACGTCTCGAGCGTCGAGCGGACGGCATCCGCCGACTTCTTGAGCAGGGCCATTTCTTCTTCGTTGAGGGGTAGCTCGATGATCTTCTCGATACCGCCAGCGCCGAGGATCACGGGTACGCCGAAATACATATCGGAAAGCCCGTACTGCCCGGTGAGGTATGCCGAGACGGGGATGAGCCGCTTCTTGTCTTTCAACACCGCCTCGACCATCTGAGCGGTAGCTGCGGCCGGGGCGTAGTAGGCGCTACCGGTCTTGAGCAGGTTGACGATCTCGCCGCCGCCCTTGCGGGTGCGCTCAACAATGGCGTCGAGGCGCTCTTTGGCGATGAACTCGGTCACCGGAATGCCCCCGATGGTCGAGAAGCGCGGCAGCGGAACCATTTCGTCGCCGTGGCCGCCCATGAGCATGGCCTGAATGTCCTCCACGCTGATCCCGGTCTCCATAGAGATGAAGGCGCGATAGCGGGCGCTATCGAGGACGCCGGCCTGGCCCATCACCCGCTCTTTGGGAAAGCCGCTGACTTCGGCGGCAACGTAGGTCATGGCATCGAGCGGGTTGTTGACCATAATAATGATCGCGTTGGGTGAGAGGGGCGCCGCCCTGGCGATACAGTCGCGGGTGATGTCGGCATTCACCTTGATCAGATCTTCGCGGCTCATGCCGGGCTTGCGCGGAGCGCCAGATGTAACGACAATCACATCAGAGTTAGCCGTATCAGCGTAGTCGTTGGTGCCGATGATCCGCGAGTCGAAGCCCATAACCGGCCCGGCCTGGTACAGGTCCAGTCCCTTACCCTGGGGGATGCCTTCCACGATGTCGAGCAGCACAATGTCACCCAGTTCTGCTGCGGCACACCAGTGAGCAGTCGTGGATCCGACGAACCCTGCCCCGATAATGCTGATCTTCTTCCGCATACGTGGCCTCCTCTGCGTGGCTGATCGGCGGTCCTTCCCGCCAAGGGCGCTCTGTAGGGCCTGGCGCCTACGACATGCCCGCATTGTAGCATATGGCGTCTGGTTCGCCGCGCCGCGCAGGTGGCTATCTCCGTGGGGAAACCGGGTTTCCCCACGCCCCAACCGCCGTTGGGGGCGGCTAGCGCCCCAGCCGGCAGGGGGATGGGGAAACCGGGTTTCCCCATCTGTTCACATCAGGCGTATTATAGGCCATCACTGGCTCCACAACCGTACCTGAGGCGCAGGAGCCGCCTGCCACGTTTGTCGCGGGGAGGCGCCGATCGCCGCTGCCCTGGAGGAACCTATGCGTAGCCCCGTTCGCGCCGATTTTCCGGCCCTGGCCGATCTGACCTATCTCAACCCGGGCACCCATGGCTTGATGCCCGAACCAGCACTGCGGCGCTATCAGAGCGCCGTTGCACGCTACGAGCGGGAGGGCCATTTTGCCCACTACGATCTGCTGGCGGTGCGCGAGCGGGTTCGCGCGCGCCTGGCAGCGCTGATCGGCGCGCCGCCGTCGGCGCTGGCGCTGACCGGCAATGCCAGCGATGGAATCAACCTGGTAGCCGCCGGCATCTCCTGGCATCCCGACGATGAGGTGCTGATTAGCGATCAGGAGCATCCGGCTCTCGAAAACCCCTTTGGCTTCCTGGCTGCCCGTGGCCGGCTGCGCCTGCGCCGCTTCACCCTGGCCGTCGATCCGCAAACCACCCTTGCCAATCTGTCTGCAGCGCTGACGCCGCGCACCCGCCTGCTGGCCGTGAGTGTGGTCAGTTGCCAGACGGGCACGCGCCTGCCGCTGGCCGAGGCCGTGGCCCTGGCCCATGCTCACGGCGCCGAGGTGCTGCTGGACGCCGCGCAGGCCCTCGGGCAACTTGCGCTCGATGTGGCGGCCCTCAATTGTGAATACCTGGCAAGCAACGGTCACAAGTGGCTGCTGGGACCTAAGGGCGTCGGGCTGCTCTACATCCGCCCCGACCGGTTGGAGGGCCTGACACCGGCTCACGTCGGCGCCGGGTCGCTGCGTGAGGATGTGCCGACTCCAACGTTACAGCCAACAGCGGCGCGCTTCGAGTTCGGCACACGGGCCTTACCGCTCTGGGAAGGGATGGACGCCGCGCTCGACTGGTGGGAGGAGCGTGGCGCAGCGGCGCTTCAGGCGCATATGGCCGCCCTCGCGGAGGAGTTGAAGGCCCGTGTGGCCGCCCATCCACGGCTACGGCTCCTCTCGCCGCGGCCCTGGGAGCATAGCTCGGCCCTGGTGAGCTTTCAGGTTGCGGAGCAACCCGATGCCCTGGCGCTGCTGCGCGCCCTCTGGGCGCAGCGGGTGGTTGTGCGCGCCGTGCCCGAACGGAACGCCCTGCGCATCTCGACCGGCCCCTGGAACGACAGCGATGACCTCGACCGGCTCTTTGCCGCCCTGGAGTGCCGTCCGGGGGCGGCGTAGAGACGGCCCGGCGGGCCGTCTCTACCCTCCCACCCCCGCGGCCGCCCTTTAGGGGCAGACAGAACCTATGGACGCTGACGGGCAATATGGCGTTGGGATGCGCTGGTTGGTCCTCACCCCCGGCCCCCTTCGACAGGCTCAGGCTTCGCCCTGAGGCTCAGCCCGAAGGGG